>Ga0315284_10008196_pt1 | contig 14909 bp, 15 predicted proteins | sample YL17G09_16_MG_FD_203696 | JGI IMG/M metagenome (GOLD analysis project Ga0315284, IMG submission 203696) | Sediment microbial communities from Yellowstone Lake, YNP, Wyoming, USA - YL17G09_16 | ecosystem: Environmental > Aquatic > Freshwater > Lake > Sediment | place: USA: Wyoming | collected... | reverse complement strand
TAATTACTTGAATATCTAAACTATTTAAAGATATATCTTCATTAGAGATTTTTAGCTTTTCATCATCTTCTTCCTCTTCTATTTTTCTTTGAATATTTCTTAATGGAATATTTCTTAATGGAATTATCTTTTGAATTATCCATTCGTCCAGAAGCTAAATAAAACTCTTGGTTTCCACTACCAATATTGCGGGAATCAGCTAAGTGGTTTTAAGAACATATCTCTAGCAACAACATCATTAACATAACTCGTTTGTAAAAACGGATTAACTCCTCTTTGAGAAATTAATTCACGATCAGCCATTTTTAAATCAATATCTTCACGACGTGTTCCGCTGGCATTTTGATTTCTTGAAAACATTGAAATATCGGCTTCTTGATTAAAAAATGATTCATCTGCTAAAGATTGATTAATTGCGTTGGTCTGTGAATCATACACTTGTTGTTGATGTGATTGTGCTTGTTGTTGATGTGATTGTTCTTTAGATTCACTTCTAGCACTTTTGTAATAGGGTTCGCCATTACTCCATTTCCACGTGTTGTACATTATTATATTAAGTTTAAAAATAATATATCTTAAACTTAAAATACTTTTTTAATAACTTCTACTTAAATCTAAATACCTTCTAATTAAATATCTTAAACTTAAAATACCTTTTTAATATATTCTACTTAAATCTAAATACCTTCTTTAATAATAACCATATTTTTTGTAAACATAAATGCGTCTTTGTTAGTTCGTCTTCGTTTCAAATTACATTCTAAACATGCTATAACAAGATTGCCTTTATTATGTCCAATATCATTATTGATTCTATCAAGCGACCATTGTTTAAACTCTCGAACACGTTCATATAGTATATATACTTCATTAGAACAATAACAACATTTTAATTCACATTGTTTTAACAAATTAATAGTTTCATCAAAACTAACAAATTCTTTTTCATTTAATTTTTTCTTTAAAATGTCTTGTTGTTTATAACTGCATAATTTGGCCTTTATATGTGTTGTTAGTTTAGAGATATATTTATCCTTGGTATTATTATTTATAAATTCTTCACTGTTCAAAATTGTTATTTGCGTTTGATAAGATAGTTCGTCTTCATTAAGACCCCAAGTTTTTGTTTCAACTCTCATTTTTTTCTCTTTGTCGCAATTTATTTTTTTAACACTATCTTTTTTTGGCAAAGTTTCGACTATTATTACCTTTTTTATATTTGTATTCTCCATAACTTAAAATATTATAATAAAAATCAATATAAATGGTATTTCAAATATAAATAGTTTAATATATTATATAAAACTGAGTTAAAATCTATTTAACAATATAGTATATAAATGAGTAATAGCGTTTGTAACGAATTAAAGACACTTAAATATAAATCAATGATTTTAAATGGCGTTCCTTGGCCTGAAAATAAATCCTCAAGTGATATGGCAAACTTGGATAAATTTCTTGAAAGTGAAAAACACACAAATTCAAATGAGCCTTGGAGCAAATTAGATAAAACAGATAAACTTAAAAAATTAATTTTGTTTGCTGATAATTATAAGACAACAAATGTGTTAACAGATACCGAATATGAACATTTAATTATATTTTTTAAAGACTGTTTGGACAAAAAAAAGTTACAAAGAGTTAAAGATGTAAATTATAATAAGGAAACCGGAGAAATTAAAGACATTCCCGCATTAATTTTTAATAAACCGTCTAATCATTTTACTCTTAAAAATTTAGATAAAAGAGTATCAACATTAAAAGGATTGGCTCCAAAGAAAAAACAAGGCACCGTTAAGAACGTTACAAATGCGAATGATTCTGACTCTGAAAAAGACGATTAAACTATTTATTTTTATACTATTAATTTAATAAAATTGATTTCAAAATAGTATAAAAATAACACTTCAATATAATTATGATTGACAATACTATTATGATTGATGTAACAGACGATATTGTTCCAGACGATAATTCATATTTTAATGACGAGGAATCATTGGAGTTATATCAAATGTGTATTTATTTAATGGAAGAATTCATAAATGATTATCCAACCATTATTACAGAACACGAATTCGACGATATGTTTGATGAAAGTATTGAAGAACTAATGCATTCTCATTTTGAATTTGATATATGTTATACTGATGATGCTGAAGATGAACTGAATGAAATTATAGAACAAGCGAAGACAGATTTCTTTAAATATTATATACAACCACGTTCTTATTCTGATACACTTATTTTAGAAAATCCAAATTTTGTTTATATTAAAGAACAATTAAATGTATTGAGAAATAAACCACAACCAGCTCAAAGAACAAAAGAATGGTATGAATTTCGTCATAATTTAATTACAGCATCAAACGCATATAAAGCATTTGAAAGCCAGTGTATGAAAAATCAGTTAATATATGAAAAATGCCAACCGCTCAATAAAAGTTTATATATTGATGAAGACAATGACAATGTCGACAAAGAAATTAGTGATGTTAAAGAAATAAAGGAAATAAAGGAGGTTAAAGTTGTCAATACAAATACACCACTTCATTGGGGGCAAAAATATGAACCATTATCCGTTAAAATTTATGAAGAAAAATATGAGACAATTATTGAAGATTATGGTTGTATTCAACACGATAAATATTTATTTTTAGGAGCATCTCCAGACGGAATTAATATTGATACAAACTCGCAACGATATGGTCGTATGTTAGAAATTAAAAATATTGTTAATCGTGAAATAAATGGAATACCTAAAAAAGAATATTGGATTCAAATGCAACTTCAAATGGAAGTTTGTGGTCTTGATGAATGTGACTTTTTAGAAACTAAATTTATTGAATATCCAGATTACAATACATATCTTGCTGATACATCAGATGAATTATATGAAGACGATGATTGTGTAGAATTTCAAAATGTATGTTTATCAAATGAAAACAAAATGAAAGGACAAATTATTCATTTTCATACAAAAGAAGGAAAACCATTTTATGTATATAAACCATTAGACGTTATTCATCCAAATGAAATTGCGGAATGGCAAGAAAATACAGTTGACAATTATCAACATAATCCAGAATTTAATTATACATATATGAAAACTATTTATTGGAAATTAGAAAAATTAAGTTGTGTGTTAGTTTGTAGAAATCGTCAATGGTTTAACGATAACGTTGGTGGACTAAAAGACCTTTGGGATATAGTTGAGAAAGAAAGAATTAGTGGTTATGAACATCGCGCACCTAATCGTAAAGCAAAAAAAGAAAACACAAATGATTTATCAAGCAACCAAAGCACAGGATGTTTATTGAAATTTAACAAAGATAAAGAAAAAGACAAAGAAAAAGAACCAATAAAAATTACAGTCATAAAACAAGATACAACTAACACAATAAAACAATATTTTGATATAAAATTAAATATCTAATATAAAATATTTTCATTTGTTGGAATGGAAAAATATAATTCATTTGGCTCTGTTCTAAAATAACCAACTCTCGCTCCTTCTCCTTCATCTGCTGGAGGTAAAGTAGATATAATATTTGTTTTTGTGTTTTTTTTATCATTATACATAGCACCACAAAAATCAGCACGTACACATTGCCCATCATCTGGATTATAATGATATTTAAGGTTGTTAGTTATTTGTTCGTATGAGCCCAATGAAAATACAGGATATTTCCACCATATTTGATTATAGTTATTGTTTGAAGTAGTATTTTTGCCTATTTTCGGATAATCATCTAATATCGCTTGATCAACCGATTTAGGAAAAATTCCGGGAGTTGTTAAATCGTTAATTCCACTAAAACCTTCTATATTTCTAATTAACGGAGCTAAACATAAACTTAGCACTAATATTACTACTAAAATAATATAATTGTATTTCATATAATATACAATTATATAAAAACTAAATAAATAAACATTTGTTAAACTGACTTAAAATTAAACTAACAAGTATATTTATACTATGGATACCAATGATATGCGTGTTACAAAAAGAAATGGACAATTGGAAGAGATTGCCTTTGATAAAATCCAAACACGAATTAAAAAATTGGGACAAGAAGCGTCGATTAATATTAATTATCAACAATTAGTTATTAAAGTAATTGACCAATTGTATGATAAAATATCTACAACAAAAATTGACGAATTGGTCGCAGAACAATGCGCATCACTTTCCACGTTGAATCCTGATTATGGAACCCTCTCCGGGAGAATTATTGTATCAAATCATCAAAAAAACACAGACCCAATATTTTCAAATGTTATGCGCGAATTATATAATTTTAATGATATTCACGGTAAAAATAGTCCATTGGTTTCATTAGAATTATGGAAATTTGTCAGCAAATATTATGCAGAATTAGACAATATGATTGACCATAATAGGGATTATTTAATTGATTATTTTGGGTTTAAAACATTAGAAAGATCTTATTTATTCAAAAATGGCAAAAATATTATTGAAAGACCACAACATATGTGGATGCGTGTTGCCGTTGGAATTCACGGAGATTTACAAAACCCAAGGTCATTGGAACTAATCAAAGAAACGTATGACCTGATGTCAAACAAATTTTTCACTCACGCAACTCCTACTTTGTTTAATGCCGGAACTCGACGGTCACAAATGAGTTCTTGTTATTTATTAGCAATGGAGGATGACAGCATTGAAGGAATATTTAATACATTAAAAGATTGTGCGATTATTTCTAAATATTCAGGAGGAATTGGATTACATATTCATAATATTAGAAGCAAGGGTAGTCATATTCAGGGAACAAATGGAATGACTGACGGAATCGTTCCAATGTTGCGTGTATTTAACAATACGGCTCGGTATGTTAATCAATGTTTTACTCCAGATACTTGGGTTTATTCTAAGAATGGACCAACAGAAATTAAAAATATAACTACCGATGATGAATTGATTACAATTGATGGAACATTTAAAAAAGTCAATCAAGTTGTTGTAAACAATATCAATAAAGAAATATTGGAAATTAAAATCACAAATTCATTGTTTCCAGTTTCTGTTACAAAAGAACACGAATTGTATTTAATTAAGAACCAAAGCGAACTTGTTAGTTTAAACGATATTAAGAAACAATTGATTAGTAATGTTATTCAACCTTCATTTTTTCCAGCAACAGAACTAACAAATATGGATTTAGTTGGATTTCCATTACCAACATGGGAACTTGATAATGATAATGACAATTTAGATTATTACAAATTTTACGGAATGATGTTGAGAGATGGATACATTTCAACAAATAATAAAACATCTGGAATTACTCTTGGACTAAATACCGAAACTATATTAACCGAATTCACAGAGAAATTTTTGGACAAAAATAATATAAAATACATTACATATGACTTAAACAATTCCAAATTATTTAAATGGGACAACGATAATAATAATATGTTTTTTAGAGAATTATTATATGACGATGTAGATAATAAACAAATATTTAGCGATTTTTTACATTTACCACATACAAAAATTATCAAAATTATTGAAGGGCTTTTAAAAACAACTGATTCAACTTCAAAAGAAATATGTTTTTACACTTCATCACAAAAATTAGTTATGCAATTTAGATATTTGTTGTTAAGATTAGGCGTGTTAACATCTGGTTGTATTAAAGATAGTAATTCAAATGAAACTACTAGCACTAGTAATAGAGCATATTATTGTTTAAGAATTCCAAAACATCCCAGTTTAAAAAAGGCATTCAACTTTAATAATTATCAAGAACCAATATTTAATTATTTTGAATGGAAAGGAATTTTATGGGGAAGAATTGAAAGAATTACTCAAAAAACATATAATGGTCCTGTTTATGATTTTAATATGATTGACAATCATAATTATTTAACAGATATGGGATTGGTTCATAATTCCGGAAAAAGAAATGGCTCATTTGCCATCTATTTAGAACCATGGCACGCCGATATTTTTGATTTTTTAGAACTACGCAAAAATCACGGCGATGAAGAATTAAAAGCACGTGACTTATTTTACGCATTATGGGTTTCAGATTTATTTATGGAAAGAGTTAAAGAGAAAAATGGAAAATGGTCGTTAATGTGTCCGCACGAATGTCCTGGGTTATCTGATGTATATGGAGACGAATTTAAGACACTATATGAAAAATATGAAAATGAAGGAATGGCAAAGAAAACTATTGTTGCTCGTGATCTTTGGTTTGCTATTTTGGATGCTCAAATGGAAACTGGAACTCCATATTTGTTATATAAAGATGCCGTCAATATGAAATCTAATCAAAAGAATCTTGGCACAATTAAATCGTCTAATTTATGTTGCGAAATAACGCAATATTCTGATAATAAGGAAACAGCTGTCTGTAATTTAGCATCTATTGCGTTGCCCGCATTTGTAAATGAAACTCTTAAGACATTTGATTTCGCAGGATTACATAATGTAACAAAAGTAATTGCCAACAATTTAAACAGAGTAATTGACATTAACTTTTATCCAACGGAAAAAACATTAAGAAGCAATATGAGACATAGACCTATGGGCATTGGAATTCAAGGATTAGCAGATACATTCATTTTATTGGATATTCCATTTTATTCAGATAAAGCAAAAGAATTAAATAAACAAATATTTGAAACTATTTATCACGCTGCTTTAGAAAAAAGCAATGAAATGGCGATTGAACGTTCGCTAAAATTGACAACAATGTTAGATGGTTCAAGAGACGAACTTTTAAGCTATGTTAATAAATATGAACACTCTGTATTAGATCGTGAAAATAAAGATTTATTGGGCGCGTATAGCACATTTGAAGGTTCCCCGGCATCTGAAGGCATATTACAATTTGATATGTGGTCTGTTACTCCAAGCACCCGTTATGATTGGGATTATTTAAAACGATCTATTAAAAATTATGGACTTCGTAACTCTTTGTTAGTTGCTCCTATGCCAACTGCGTCAACTTCTCAAATTCTTGGATATAATGAATGTTTTGAGCCATTAACGAGCAATTTATATTCACGCAGAACATTGGCTGGAGAATTTGTAATTGTTAATAAATATTTGATGAAGGAACTTATTCAACTTGGACAGTGGAATGAACAAATCAAAAACAACATTGTTTTAAACAAGGGTTCTATTCAACAATTAACTGTATTGCCTCAACATATTCGGGATAAATATAAAATTATTTGGGAAATTCCAATGAAACATATTATTGATATGGCAGCAGATAGAGGCCCATTTATATGTCAGAGTCAAAGTTTAAATTTATGGATGGAAGATCCAGTTTATAACAAACTAACATCTATGCATTTTTATGCTTGGTCAAAAGGATTAAAGACTGGAATATATTATTTAAGACGAAAGGCAAAACATCAGGCTCAACAATTTACAATTGAACCAGACGTAAAAGAAACAACTGGAGAACAAGAAGAAATTTGTGAAATGTGTTCTGCTTAAAGTTAAATATTTTTATTTTATGTAATGTTAAACTATAATTCTAATAAATTATTACAATTATATTATTTAAAAATTAAATAGAAAACTAACCGTTAATGAAAAGACAAATATCATATAACACGATATTAAGATTTTCATTCTATTTGATTTAGCATATATGTCTCCATATCCTGTTGTAGTAAATGTCGTTATCAAAAAATAAAACAAACTAATAAAACGATCCCAACTAAAAAAACGATCCACTGGACGTTTCGGAAGATTATTTAAATCATCATCAGTAACAAACGAATACAATATCAATGAAAAAATTAAATTAATAATAATAACGTATCTAACGCTAATAAAAAATTTTTTTAGAGTGGTTTTACTCATATATTATTCATTGATTTTTATTTTATCTTAAAATATTCATCGATTATTTAACAATAATTTTTACAGATTCCAAAAGTTTTCCTATGCCATTTGGTAATTCCATATTTTTTTATCCCATCCATATGAACTTTTGCCCCATATCCTTTATTTGAATCTATACTATAATGTTCTATCAATTCAGGATTTTGTAAACATAAGTGTTCAATATATTTATCTCTTTCAACTTTTGCTAATATCGACGCAGCAGCAATTGCTGTATATTTATTATCTCCACCTTCAATTGTATGATATTTAATAGTTTCTAATTTTGTTTTAGTATTATTTAACACTGAAAATGGTTTAAAATAATTACCATCAACCAATAATAATATTTTATCACGATTAATATTTGGCAATTGATTTAAAACACTTTTTATTCCTTTATGCATTGCTGATTGAGTTGCTTGTAAAATATTTATTTCATCTATTGTTTGTTCGTCCTCATATTCAACTGCCCAAGCAATCGCATTTTGTTTTATATATTCGGCAACATTTTCTATTTTTGTTTTACTGTGAAACTTTTTACTATCCTTCATTTCAGAATGTTCAAATACGTTATCTTTAGGTAAAACTACGACTCCAGCATAAACTCTACCAAACATTGGTCCTCTTCCTGCTTCATCAATACCTATTTCAATAATAGTTGTATCTGGATCAAACATTGTTTTTAATGGTTGTTTATTCAGAGTTTCTTTAACATTTCTCTTTTTTTTTTCAATAGGTTGTTCAATAACTTTTTTTGATTTTCTTTTAATCACCGGAGTTATTTCAAATACTTCTTCTAATGCTTCTACAATCACGTGTTCCTGAACATCTTCTTGTATTAATGGTTTGTCTTCCTTCTCTTCATCATCGTCTTCAATTATAATCATACTAACAAAACAGTTTTTCAATATTCTTTTGCTCATTATTTTATGTATTAATATAATTATAAATAATATTAAACAAATCAATTTTTTTCACTATATAAATTATACGATGAAAGACGGATTGTTGATACTTTTTATAATTTTATTATTAGGATTAATTTTATGTTCATTTTTAGGCGGAAAAGGTTGCGTCGAAGGTATGGAAAATAATTCAAGTTTAACATTTTATGGCCCCAATGGATCATCAGCTAAAGTTCAAACTGATTCAAATGGCAAAAATAGTTTAGTTATAACTAACAAAAATGGAAAAACAACAACATATACATCATCTGACGTATCGTCGACTACATATTCCGGTCCAAATGGTGGAACAGCTGAAGTAATTACTGGAACAGATGGAAATAAATCTCTAATAATTCATAATTCAGATGGGTCTGTTCATACATATTCTTCAAAAAATACAAATTCAGTTTCAGATCAAAATAATTCATCTAATTCATCGTCAGCAAATTATGATAACTATAATCACTACAATGGTTCATCATATCCTACAACATTTTATGGTCCAAATGGAGGAACAGCAAGAGTAATTAAAACACCAAACAACAACACAATTGTTATAACTAACAAAAATGGCACAACTGATATATATTATATTGATAATGCTAATTCTGGTGCAAGTGTTTCAACATATAGTGGTTCTAACGGTGGTTCTGCTAAAATAATTACAACTAATAATAAACAAGCTGTTGAAATTACAACACCAAATGGCTCTAAAATTGTTTATACTGGAGATAATGCATATTCATATAATAGTCAAGATGATACGATTAATCAATATTCGGCCGAAAATAATACAACAGGTTCTGATTATAACACAGCATACAACAATAATTCAAATATATCTAAAGTAGAGACATATTCTGGACCTGCGGGAAATACATATTCCACATATGACTCCTCGGCTTATTACAATTCTTTGCCATCTGGCGTTCCACGTTCTCAAATACCTTCAGGACAAGAAGATTTATATATATTAAAGTCGCAAGTTGTTCCTCCTGTTTGTCCAAAATGTCCTGACCCAATAGTAAAATGTCCAAACGATTTTGATGCGACAAAGTGTCCTCCCTGTCCGGGACCAATGCGTTGTCCTGAACCCGCATTTTCTTGTGAAAAGGTTCCCAATTATAAAGCTTTTAATCCAGATTATCTTCCTGTTCCTGTTTTATCAGATTTTTCCACATTTGGAATGTAAAATGTTTTAGTATATTTTTATCTAGTCAATATATAATGAAACAAACCCGCAAAAAAAGAAATACCAAAACATTTGGCAGAACATTTGGCAAAAATGATTTTTCATCCGGAGATGGTATGGTTACAAAAATTTGGGGTCCTATTATGTGGACAGCATTACATACAATAAGTTTTAATTATCCAGTAAATCCTACATTAGAGGACAAAAAACATTATAAGGATTTCATCTATAATTTAAGATATGTTTTGCCTTGTAAATACTGTAGAATAAACTTAACTAAAAATCTTAAACAAAAACCTTTATTGAATTGCCATATGAAAAATAGAGAAACATTTTCGCGATACATTTATGAACTACACGAACTTGTGAATAAAATATTAGATAAAAAAAGCACATTATCTTATTACGATGTTCGCGAAAGATATGAACATTTTCGTTCAAGATGTACTGAAGAAAAACCTAGAATCTTTAATTTTATAAAATCACAAACCAAAAAGAAAAAGGGAAAAGAAAAAGAAAAAGGATGTACTGAACCATTATATGGTAAAAAATCAAAATGTATTATTAATATTGTTCCTCAAGAAGATAAAAATGCTACTTTTCAAATAGATAAAAAATGTATCAAAACACGAGAATAAAATATAAAAAATAAAATATAAATATATTTAAATGACGTCTTCTCTAATGATTGTTGAATTTTCCAAATCTACAGAAAACGTATGTATGTGTCTTGGTATATCTGTTTTGTTTATTATTATATTTATGATGACTCCATTAAATTCATTTATCCTATCTTCAATCTTTGGTAAAGTTATTATTCTTACACTTTTAGGATATACTTTGTATTATAATACTGAACAAACTAACAAATTTGCTCAAAAATCAAATATTAACATTTTGAACAACAATGAATCGTGGTCACCAATTAAGACAAATATTATGTGTAGTTATATATTTTCTTTCTTTGTGTTAGTTCTTATCCTTTCAGTAATTAGAAAAATATTTGTTTAGAATATCTTTAGGTATTTTTAAATAATATCTTTTAACCATTAAATTCGTTTTAAAAGATATTATAATTTATTCTTATTTAATATATAATGAACTCTTATTCTACAATTAGACCAATAAATGGTGGATTAAATATTTTGAAATCTGGAGGGTCTCCTTCTTTTATACAACAAATTAAAGGATTTCTTAATTGGAAAATGGCTGCAATTATAATTTCTTTATTAGTATTTAGCATTTTTGCGTATTATATTTATAAGCAATATGCTGACAACAAGACGGCATTTCACGCAAATAGAGAAAACATTCCAAAAGACCATAACTCAAACAAAACAGCAACTTTAATGTTATTTTATGTTGATTGGTGTCCTCATTGTAAAACAGCTAAACCTGAATGGGATTCTTTGAAATCTCAGTATGATGGTAAATCTATTAATGGTTATACAGTTTCATTTGTTGAGCATAATTGTACAGAAGAAACCGACGAAACAACTCAATTAATGAATAAATACAGTATTGAAGGATACCCAACCGTTAAGTTAGTTAAAGACAACCAAATCATTGAATATGACGCAAAACCAACCAAGACAACAATGGAACAATTTTTGCATACTGTGCTTTAAAATTCTCTTTAAGTCCTTTTTTATAATATATAATTTAAGTACTTAAAGAGAAATCCGGATATTTAAGTTCTAGAAATTTGTCGGCATCTTCTTCGCCCATTTTTATCCATTTTTTTCTGAATTCTTGACTTCTAACTGATTCTTGAATAACATCCAATGTTAATGGATTTTCCGACACATAACATCTAACTGTATTAATTATATCTTCCATTTTTACACTATTACGTATAAAATTCATTGTATTAATTGTTAAACAAATTACATATTCTAATAATGATGTGTCGTTTGTAACTTTAACATTTTTAAAGCTATCTTTATCAGTTTCATGATCATATGAACTTTTTATTCCTAATATTTCATCTTTGTTAGTATGGTCTCTCAAACATTGGTTGAGAGGATAAGAACACATTACTCCTCCATCAACATAACAATTATTATCAATTATAATTGGCATAAAAATACCTGGCAATGCTGATGACATTGTTAGTGCTTGTAATAATCCTAAGTCTGGGTGACTTGTATGCGATAATTCAACTGTTTCAAACTTGTTTAATTCAAATGTAAAAATATGAAAATCTATTTTTGAAAAATCATAGAATTCCTTTAACGTAATATTTAATTCCAAGTCTTTTGCTTGTAATAAAGGTTTAAATATTATTTCTGCTAGTTTTTTGTCAAACAATCCTTTATTATAATAAGAGTCGCATATTTGTTTTACATTGAATTTAAACGCATCATTCCAAGGTCGTTCAATGATATATTTATTTAACGTATCCCATTCATATTTAAGGCAAATAAATGCTCCAATTATTGAACCGACTGATGTTGTATAAATGGATTCAATTTCGTCAAATTTCCAAAATCTTTGTTGCTCTAATTTTTCTAAAACACCTAAATATCTTAATCCAAGAGGCCCTCCTCCACTTATTACCAAATGTTTTATTGTCATAATTATTTAAGCTTGGTTATATTTAAATAATTATTTAAACACTTGAATATTTTAAATTCTAACAAATATTATGTATTAAGATATTCAGACAAACATTGAATTTATTTTCTTTAATCATACCAAATGGCGAACATTTTTACATTGGAAAATTTCTCTGACTTTTCTGAAAAGATAAATATTGATGATTTATATGAAAAAAAGCGTCAAGTTGACCTTGGTAAGTTGGAATTGTTCAAAAAAATATTGAATCGTATTCACGTTAGAATCAAAACAATTGCGAAACTTAATTCAAACGATAAATTGTGCTGGTTTGTTGTTCCTGAAATAATTATTGGAGTTCCGAAATATGATCAGGCTGGTTGTATAGCATATTTAATGAATGCTTTGCAAGAAAACGGTTTCAATGTTAGGTATTTTCATCCAAATACTTTATTTATATGTTGGGACCATTGGGTACCTTCGTACATAAGAACGGAAATTAAAAAGAAAACTGGTATTTCCGTAAATGAATATGGTGAAAAGATTGATGAAGAAAAGCGAGACGATGTGGAAGATGATGAACAACCTCAAGGAACCATACAACAAATCAAGAACAGTAAAAAATACACTCCAATCAATTCGTATAAGCCGTCAGGCAAGCTAGTTTACAGTGAAGACTTGTTGAACAAGATTGAAAACAAGATAAACTAACAAATAATTCCAAGTTTCTTTAAGTAGCTTTAAATTAATATCTATTGGATTCGAAAAAAAAAGCCAAAAGTAAATTAGGTTTTCAATTTTGGACTTTTATTTTTGTCCATTTTTGAAAACCTAAATATAGTTTCCAAAAAAATGCACACGATTGACTTTTAGAACATAATGCTCAGAAAATATTTTTTAAACGTTTTTTTTTGTGATGACAACTTTTTATATATTTTTAAGAAAAATAGTTTAGGAACTTTTTCTGTTGATAAATTATCAACAATGTTGAAAAGTTCGGTTCCAGAAAGTTCCAAAAAAATTGTTTGCGAAATTTGTGATTATAATACATCTCGCCAAAGCCAATATGCCAGACATATCGCCACAGCAAAACACAAAAATCAACAATTATCAACAAATTTCAACACAGAAAGTTCCAAGTTGGTGTGCGATTGCGGAAAAACATATAAAGAACGAACTGGATTATGGAGACATAAAAAAGTATGTACTATTAAAAGTTCCGATGGAATTACTTCAGAACTTGTGTTGGAACTTATCAAAAATAATAAGGAAATGAAACAATTGCTGATGGAACAAAGTCACACAATACAGGAACAAAATACAACTATTAATAACATTGTTCATGATGTTATCAAAAATGGAGTTACTAACAACAGCAATAATACTATTACCAATTCGCATAACAAAGCATTTAATTTAAATGTGTTTTTAAATGAAACGTGTAAGGAAGCATTGAATATGTCCGATTTTGTTAGTTCCATTAAATTAAGCCTTGAAGATTTGGAACACACTGGAAGAAAAGGATATATTGAAGGTATTTCTAATATAATTCTTCGAAACTTAAAAGGATTAGAAGAACATCATAGACCAATACATTGCAGTAATCAAAAACGAGAAATATTATATATTAAAGACAATAATAAATGGGAAAAAGATGGAGATAAAAATCCCATTTTAACAAATGCTATTAAAGTTATCGCAAATGAGAATATTAAACAAATTAAAAATTGGAAAGATAAAAATCCAGATTGTACCAAATCGGAATCCAAAAAAAATAATCTTTATCTTAAAATTGTCAGCAATTCAATGAATGGACTAACAGAACAAGAAAGCCAAAAAAATATTAATAAAATAATTAGCAACGTAGCAAAAGAAACAACTATTGATAAAACGTAATATTTTATAATCATCTAACAAAATAATTAAGCATTTTTTAGTTTATAATACATTAAAATACTATATTTTAATAATAAATATATTATTCATTTAATATATATGAGAACAAAAAAAACTAAAACGGTAAACATCCAAACAAAAAAAAATAGACCAACACAAAAAGATTTAAAGGTTTATTGTAGAACACACGCAAATACATTTAATCGTTTTGAGGAAGATTATAAAAAAATGATAAAATCAAACTTAAAAAAACACGAACAACATGTTGAGCGAGATTTGATTAAATTGTTTAAAACGCCATTTACGCCAACCAAACATCGTTCTCAAGATGATTATTATACATATATAAATTATCAATGGTTAACCGATAAAACGAAAGAATTAAAACATAAATTAAAATATTATGTTCAAATTGATAGTTTTAGGGTAACTC
>Ga0315284_10008193_pt1 | contig 14910 bp, 13 predicted proteins | sample YL17G09_16_MG_FD_203696 | JGI IMG/M metagenome (GOLD analysis project Ga0315284, IMG submission 203696) | Sediment microbial communities from Yellowstone Lake, YNP, Wyoming, USA - YL17G09_16 | ecosystem: Environmental > Aquatic > Freshwater > Lake > Sediment | place: USA: Wyoming | collected... | reverse complement strand
TTATGAGAAGGTATTTTTTCAATCATTTCATTGCATTTATGTATTTTACTATTTGATATAAATCCTATTTGGTTATTAAACTTCTTTAAATCTTCTCCACTATAGATATAAATGACCCATTGGGAAGTTATTTTTCCTTTCCTATTCCCAATTTTATTAAGACAAATATTTTCTAATCTTAAGGAAGAATCAACATCAAAACAATGTTTTAATAAAAGATACTCTCCAAGTATTAATGGCGGCGGATTTTTAATTAATTGATCATACTGTTTTTTGTAATTCTCTTTTATTTTTTTGATAAAAACTCTTTTTTGTTCTGGTAAAGACGTTTCTTTATTAAATAAATTAGATACATCATTATTCCTAGAAAGTTTAATATACTTTTTACTCTTAGTTAAATTAAATATTGGGCAACCTTCTGCTTCAAATACAATCTTAAGATATTCTCTTGCAAATTCTCGGTTAGAAAATAAATTATAAGGGAGATGATCTTTAATAGGAATTAAATACCGAATTACTGCCGGAGCTCTCGATCTTTCAAAATTATTGTTAAAATCTTTTTTTATGATAATCTCTTTTGAAATTAATCTTTTAATACATTCATCAAAAATTTTATGAAATTCACTTTCTGGAACATTTAAACTAAATTCTGTTCTAATTGATCCCTCAGAAATCATTAAAGCATATAGTTTAAAATAGGATTCATTATCTAAATCAATTGGAAAATTTAATTTCAATAAATCGCCTCTACTTGATAGTTTTATTCCAATTATTTTGTTATTTAAAGATTTATTATTTCTGTAAGAATCAATTAATTTATTTACTGTTATTAGTTTATTACTATGGAGTGCACCCCAGAAAGAGGACAGATAGTTAAGGTAACATTTGCTTAAAAAAATACAATGGAGGTGCATCAAAAATGAGGAAGCGAAGGGAGTTTACAAGAGACTTTAAGTTGTCAGTTCTAAGCGAGTTGAATGTGAAAAAGCCTGCAGAGATTTGTAGAGAACATAATATACATCCAGTATTGCTTTCGAAATGGAAGAAAGATTTCAATGAAAATCCAATTAAAGCTTTTAGTGGAAAAGGAAATCTATGGAAAGCTGAAGCAGAAGTTGAAAAATACAAAAGATTAGTTGGAGAACTTTATGCAGAAATTGACTTTTTAAAAAAAACAACGAAAAAGCTTCAAGAACTCAAAGCAGAGGAGGAAAGGGTGAAATATTTAAGATGATAGAAGATAAACAAATTTCAATTACTAACGCCTGTTCAGCTTTAAAGTTTAGCAGAAGCAATTTTTACAAATGGAAAAATAAAGAAAAACAAACTGATTTAGATAAATATCTCAAAAAAGAAATCCAAAGTATAACGCTCGAATTTCCGTTTTATGGCTATAGAAGAGTTTCTAAAGAGCTTGAAAGAAGGGAATTACCTGTCAATCATAAAAAGGTTCTTAGAATCATGAGAGAAAACAACTTAATTTGTCGTCGTAAAAAAGTATTCAGACCAGTGACAACGAACTCAGATCATAACTACAACATTTATCCTAATTTGATCAAAGAGATAAAAGTCACTGGTTTGAATCAAGTTTGGGTTACCGATATAACCTATGTTAAGTTGCCAAATGGATTTGTTTATCTTGCAACATTAATGGATTTATTCAGCAGGAGATGTATTGGCTGGGATTTAGGAAGAAGTATAGATACATTGCTTACATTAAATGCTCTGAAAATGGCATTAATAAATAGAAAAAAGATTGGATTTGTCAATCTAATCCATCACTCAGATAGAGGAGTTCAATATGCCTCTAATGAATATGTTGAACTTCTTGAAAAAAATGGAATTAAAATAAGTATGAGCAGGAGTGGAAATCCTTATGATAATGCTTTTGCTGAAAGCTTTATGAAAACATTAAAGGTTGAAGAAGTTTACATTAATGAATATGAAACATTTGAAGATGCCTTGAAAAACATTAAACATTTTATAGAAATTGTTTATAATAAGAAAAGATTGCATTCATCAATTGGTTATGTTCCACCAGAAGAATTTGAAAGGGAGGTTTTAAAAATAAGCTTTACTTGAAAAAAGTATTAACCTAACTTTGTGTCTACTAAGAGGGGTTCAGTCCACTGCATAAATTAGGTTTAGTCTAAAATGATTTCATTATATAATTAAAAGTTTAAATATTAATATTAACTAATAAAAATAAGTAAAAATGGTGCAAAAGTCAAGTGAAGGGCTAACAGTAAAAAAAGATGAGAACTTCAGCGAGTGGTATAGCCAAGTGCTGGATAAAGCAGAAGTTACAGATTTAAGATATTCTGTCAAAGGTTTTGTAGTCATAAGGCCTTGGGGCGCAATGGCAATGGAAAATATGTACAAGATTTATGAAAAAGCACTGCAATCCCGAGGGCATAAGCCCTGCTTTTTTCCAACTGTAATTCCTGAAAAAAATTTCAAAAAAGAATCAAGCCATGTTAAAGGTTTCACACCTGAAGTATTCTGGCTGGAAAAAATAAAAGGTGAAGACAAATTAGCATTGCGCCCTACGAGTGAAACTGCATTTTATCAGATGTATTCTTTATGGATAAGAAGCCATAGAGATTTGCCATTAAAATTATACCAGCGGGCAAATATTTTCAGGTATGAAACAAAAGCAACCCGCCCTTTAATCAGGGCAAGAGAATTTTACTGGATAGAAGCCCATGATTGTTTCGCAACAAAAGAACAGGCAGAAGCGCAGGTTCAGGAAGACATCAGAACAACTGAAGAAGTCATGCATCAAAAATTCGGGATTCCATTCTTGCCTCTAAAAAGGCCAGAATGGGATAAATTTGCAGGAGCAGATTATACAATTGGAAGTGATGTTATGATGCCAGATGGAAAACTTATACAACAGCCATCAACTCATCATTTAGCACAGCATTTTTCAAGAGCATTTAATATTAAATTTAAAGACGAAAAAGGTAGGGAGCAATATGTATGGCAGACATGCTATGGGCCTGCAATATCAAGAATTTTAGCTTCTCTAATTTCAATGCATGGGGATGATTCAGGGATAATCATGCCTTTCTGCATTTCTCCAATACAAATTATGATAATCCCAATATTCACCAAAGAAAATAAAAACAAAGTAATAAGTGAATGTAAAAAAGCTTTTGATAAAATCATTTCTTTGGGAATTAGTGTTGAAATTGATGATTCTGAAAAATCACCAGGGGAAAAATTTAATATCTGGGAGTTAAAAGGTGTCCCGCTTAGATTAGAAATTGGTGAAAAAGAAATAAGCTCAGGAAAGCTGACTTTATTTATAAGAGACACAAAAAACAAAGAAACAATTGAAACAAAAAACTTGGAAAAGCTGAAAAAATACGGCGAAGACATTGATGAAAGATTAAGAGATAAGGCAGATAAATTCATGGATAAAAAGATAGTTAGTTGCAAAACAAAACAAGAAATAAAAAATGCAATAGAAAATAAAAAAATAGCAAGAATAAGTTTTTGTTCAATAGATAAAGAAGGTGAAAAATGCGCAGAGTATGTTGAAAAAGAAATGGGCGCCATAATACTCGGCACTTTGGCAAATAAAAATGAAAGGGCATCAGGCTCTTGCATAATCTGCAGCAAACCAGCAAAAGAAGTTGTTTATGTTGGAAAGAGCTACTAATCCAAGATTGTCAAATCATCCTTATAATCAAAAGAAATTAAATTATATTCTCCTGTATCATAACTAAATATCCCCTCTTCATGAAATAAAATAAATTCAGAAATCTTGAGGTCTAAAGCCAATTTACTGCAATGAGTGCAATAGGGTTTTCCTGAAAAAACCCTTTCATTATCCAAGCTTAATCTAGCAAAATATAATTTAGAATTATTTAATTTATTAGGATTTTTTCTCAGGGCATTAATAATTGCTCTTTGTTCAGCATGGATACAGCATGTTTTATCAGCAACTCTTTCATCAAGAGAATATTTTTCTACCAAACATTTTCGTTGGTCTTCTCTTTCTGCAGGAGGAGAATTAAATCCCTGCCCAATTATTTCCCCAGATTTAACAATCACACAACCACACTTAGCGCGCAGACAAGTAGAGTTAACAGCAACTCTCTCTGCTAAATCTATATAATACATTGCCTTCCTCTCCTCTTCTCCTTCTAACTTTCTCATAATTTATAAGATTAAACTCAATTTAAAAGAATTTATATGTTAATCCACAGCCATAGACATAGTTACATCTAACAAAGAATTCTAAAATGTCAAGAACTCTCGACCTAAAGTCCGGAGCGTGTTTGAGTTCTTGAGCACCTCGAGAATTATTTTTACTTGCTCACAAACTAAAATAAGGAGTTTGCATAAAAATAATTCTCTCAGTATCAAAAGCTAATCAAACTTCCTATCAAACCTTCTAAGCAAGTCTTCCCAATACAAAGTTTTCTCTATTAATTCGCTCAATTTAGCCTCTGTATATTCTCTTTCACCACTTGTATCACTGTTTGCATTTCTATATTCTCTCATTTTGTTAAATTCACCATTGAATTTTACTTTTGAGAATTTTTTATTCTCATTTTTTTTATCTTTCATTTTTAAGGAAGGTGTGTGAGAGGAAACGTAGTTTCCTTCATATACTAACCGCTAATTCAACCAAATCTTTTCCAAGTCTAGAGAAGCAAGCATTAATTCAACCCAGACCAAGAAAAGATCAATGGATTAAATTAAAGGATGTTTAATAGTGAACACTAAGCACAACCCATAATATCTATCCAGATTCCACGAGATTTGCTTATGCATCACCATGTATTTCTATGGAAATAACCCTTTAAATAATTTATTGTTTTTGATTTTTGCCTTAATTACATAAATGTTTATTAAATAAAATTAACTTAAGATATAATGGCAAGTGCTGAAAGTATTGTAACTTATATATTATTTTTTGTAGGCATAATGATTACGCTTTTAATTCCAATTCCAATAGCAGAAGAATATAGGCTGTTTACAATAACTGCAATAACCTTTATATTCCTCGTGATAATACTTTCAAAGTTTGAAAAAAGTTTAAATAAAAATCAAAAAGTCCTTGAAGAATGGTTTGTTTTGGACTTTTGGATACCAAAAACAAAACTGCATCATAAATGATGCAGTTAGATTGGCAGTTTTGTTTTTTAGTATAATGATAAAATTGAAGAATTAAACAAAAGATTTAAAACAGTTGAAGAACTAAATGATATTAGACTAGATATAAGGGAATTAAAAAGAGAGGTTTTTAGAGATGGCAAAAAAAGATGATTCAGTAAGTTTATTATTAAATTTAATAAAAATAGCAATAATTGCCCTAATAGGATTTATTATAGTAAAAATAATTCTTTCTTTTACATAACCCTCCTTAATTCCTGTTCAAAAAATTCTCTGAATTTTGGAAGGTCTTCAAAAGAAAGTTTTGCTCCTGTTGCATGCTCATGCCCGCCTCCAGTTGCATTTCCAATTTTTTCAATTGCCCTCAAAGTAATGCTTCTTACATCAATGTTCCCTCTAATAGAAACATTAACAACTGCTCCTTTTATATAAGCCACAATAATCACTTTGCTCGGGAATCTATAAGAAAGCTCATTGGCTAAGTTGGCGCTTAAACTCAATTGCCCTCCGTACTGAAAAAAAACAAGATTTCTTGAAACTCTCGCTATTCTTTTGGCTTTATCAAGAAGACTGGAATAAACAGAATAAACCTGCCCATATCTTTTTAAAATATTAAAATTTTTTTCATCTTCTTTTAAAATATCAAATGGAGAGTTTATATTAAAAAGCAGATTTATCATTGAAACAACACTGCTTGTCCTGTCTTTCAGTGCAAAATCCAAAATCATAATAAATTTGCCAAACTCAGTTTCATAAAGCACTTCAAAGGCAGAGCTGACATTTTTTCTTGCTAATTCAGGATATTTTTGAGAAAAGTTAGAATAAAAATCAGGCACAAAATTATCTGCAATGCATCCGGCAACAGAAAGCCAAACATCTTCTTTTTTATTTGTAATATAATAAGCAATGCAACTTATGGGCTCGCTGGATTTTTTTGAAGAAAAAACAGGGTTGTAATATGAAACAAAATCATTGCTTTCAAATTTCCCATGTTCAACTTCATGATGGTCAATCCAGACAACAGGCAGATTTCTTTGTTTAGCCTGCTCAAAAAACTTTTCTGAAACAATTGGCTTGTCAAGAATAAAAATATAATCTGCTTCCAATTCATCTATCTTGTGTATATAGCTCTCGTCTAATCCTGGAAATGATTTTATTGCAACGCCCTTCCCTCTGCCAATGTATCTTCTAAGCAAGATAAATGAAATTAATCCATCGCAATCATTGTCAAAAAAAAACAGGGGGTTTTGCGCCTTATTCAAATGCTCTCTGATTTCTTCAATCTGTTTCTCTGATAACATGAAAATCCTAAAAATAGAGGATTAATAAAACTATCTGAACCACGATACTGTAAACTTATCGAGATGTAATCCACTTTTTAACGATTTCATACTAAATAAGATTAATATGTAAAAAGTAATGTATATCTAACTTCAAAATATCAACGATATCTTTATTTAATCAATAATTTTAATATACTCTTTTTGACTTTAAATATGATTTATCTCTATATCCCTTTAATTTGACAATATTCTGAACCACTTCAACTCACTAATCAAAAAATAAACAAGCAGAGCAAACAAGCCTCCAAGCAAAAACCATTCCCAAGCTGAACTAAATTGAGAGGCAACTGGAGAGGTTATAACATCTGCTGCTCTTGATACTGCAGATAATGCTCCTGCAGACATTACTTCTCCATTTCCAGAAATTGCTAAATCACTTCCAGATTGCGCAGCATTTTTAACAACTATAACACTATCACTATAAATCTTGATAATTAAAGCCCCAATAGCTGTAACTAAAACTGCAGCCAGAGTAGTTTTAAAATTTGAGCTTTTCGGAGAAATCACAATTGATTTTTTTGCAACACGATATCTTAATATTTTCCTGCCTTTAACACTCCAGAAAAAATCCTTGGCTTTTTCAATAAACCCGCTGTTTAATAATTGTTTAATATTATAATTGACAGTATTTGCAGGCAAACTTAAATTATGGGCAATTTCAGTTTCAGAAGATTCCTTGTCTGCAAGATATTCTAAAATTTTTTTGCAGGTTTTATTAGAGAGAACATTGGACAAACTCAAAATTCTTTCATCAGCTAAATCAAACATAACATATTTTTTATTCATTTTTTTCTGGTTTGAAAACCTTTTCAAAACCCTAAAAATCCTCTTTTGGATTTTGGGGCCTGAAGTTCTTTGAACTTCACGGGTTTATTTTTGTTCATTTTAATTAAACAACAGCTTCAGGATATGCGTAATATCTTTGCTCTTCAACAGGCAGCTCAATTTTATTTAACTCATCCAAATCATCAAGTGAATTTGCTTTTATTTTTGCATTTGATATAGTATATAAAATATCATCCATATACAAACTTCTCTTAATTTGAGTTTGAGAGTTATAAATCTGATTTCTATAATAATTTATCCCTCCTGGAAAATTATCAACATCATAATTGCTTCTTACACTGCTAAATTCTACAGGGCCTCTCCACTCTCCATTCTCATAAAGTCCATTGCTTACTTTAGTCCAGACATTTCCTTCAGCATCTGTTCTTGTTGCCCCAATTGGCTCATCTCTCGCATATCCGTATTTTACTTCAGTTAAATTATCTAAGTGAGTTATCTTTCCTTTCAAACTTATTCCATCTAAATTAATATTTAGTACATAAGCTCCCTGCCAGATAACCTGCCCATAAGCACTATTAGGATCATTATTCCATGATTGGCTTTGATTATTTTTTTCAGCAAGTGATATTGGTATTACTAGTAAATTTCTTTTTTTGTCAAACAAAACAGCTTTATGGTCATTTAAAGCAGGGCTGTCAGTTCCTCTATCTCCAATTTCTATTTTTCCAACTTCAATAGGGTTTTCTACATCTGAAACATCAAAAAGAGAAACTTTAACTCCCTGATACCATGCAAAGTTTTCATCTCCTCCTCTTGTCTCTTTTCCAATTCCAATAACATGATTTTCATCATAAGGATGAAGATAATCAGAATAACCAGTTATTTTCAAATAGCCCAAAACCTTAGGTTCATTAGGATTTGAAACATCAATTACAAATAAAGGGTCAATTTTTTTAAATGTAACAAGATAAGCCCTATCATCTATAAATCTTGCAGAATAAATCCTCTCTCCTTTAGCCAAATCTTCAACTTTTCCAATAATTTTTAGCTCTTTATCTAAAACATAAAGGTGATTCAAACTTGTAGCCTCGCCACTCCGGCTTACCTGCCCAGTAGTTGTAGCAACTCTAAAATTTTCATTATATTCATCCATTGAAAACTGATTTAATAAATATCCAGGAACATCACCGCTTGCTTTATGCTCAATATTCAACTTATCAATGCTGATTTTATCAATTGCTGTCTGCTCTCTTTCTTTTGATATTTTAATTTCAAAATCTGTTTGTTTTTCCTGTAATTCCTTAGCAAATGCTGCTTTTGCCTCTCCTGTTAAAGAATCTGAATAATCATAAACAACCTTTCCTATATCGCTCATTCTTTCATAAACTTGCTTGTTTGAATTCATTATTGCATTAACTTTAGCTTGTTCTAAAACTGGAAGAACCTTCAGATAAACATCATCAACCAGTCTGTTAAAATAATCATCATAAGATATGACTTTCTGATGAGTTAAATAAATATTTTCTTTTGAAACATAAATGGTTGAGGTGTACCCTGTCAGATAAACTTTGCTGTCAAATTGGCTATTAGCTATATTAATTGCCATAATAGATGTGAAAGTATAACCATCATCATAATAATCAAAATAATAAACATCAGTCGGAGCAGTTTCTTTTTTTACTCCATTTACTTCAAATAATGGCGGATAAACTACATCTCCATAAGTATACTTAGTAGAAATAACATAGACATAATCATTAATCATTCTCGCATCAAAATAATTTCCTTCAACAGAAAATTCATCGGCTAATTCAGGATTTTCTCTGTCACTTATATCATATACATTAACCAAAGTCTTTTGTGTAGACGGCCTTACACAACCAACTGCCATGCAGCTTACTCCACTGCTCACTTTACTGCTTACTCCATCACTACTCGCTCCTTCACTTTCATAAGTAGTATAACTATAATCATTTACAAAAACAATTAATTTATCTTTATTTAAGAAAATTTTAGAAATGCTTTTGTTAACATCAATTTCAGAAACAATTTTCATGCTGTCTGCAGGATAAGCCTGGGTAATAACCACTTTCTGATTATTTACAATATAAATATACTTGTCATCATTTTTCATAATGTCTGGCTCATCAACACCCGCAACTTGGATATTAGTAGTAGAATATTCTCCTGCGCCTGAAGTTGCTGAATCCTGAGTTATGCTTGCACCTACAGAAGGAACAGCAGCATTAAAAGATTTCATTATTCCACTAGATTCCATACCATACATTCTATAATTAGAAGCACTCTTATTTACAAAATCAACTAACTCACTGTAAGAACTAAATTTTTTCAACTCTCCAGTGGGGGTATAAGTGCCAGGAGTTTCAGGATTATAAAATAAGATTGCAATATCAGCTACAACTAATACTGCAACAATTGTCGCTAAAACATATAATATTTTTGCTTTCATAATTTAACTAGAAAAAACTCATATTTAAACCCAGCGATAACTTCCATTATTCTTGAAGTTATCGGTTAATATTGTTAAAATATTACTAAATATAATAATAGAATATCTCTCTGTTTTTTCCACAATCAAAATCTGACAAAATTAAATCATTTCATCAACACGCAATAATAACAAACTCAAAAAATCGCAAAACAAATAAGTTTTTAAACCAAGAAATATATAGAATTAAATGAATAAGTGGCTAGAAATTTTAATTGGAATCGTGCTTTTAGTCGTTTCAATCTATGCCTGGGGAGTCGATACCTGGGGCATGGGTACAGCAGCATTAGAATTCTTTAAAGGCGGACTTATCTGGTTTGTAATCATGATAGGGCTATTATTCCTAATGCTGGGAATAAGCGATTTAAAAAGTTAGAAAAATTAATCTTAATTTTTTGTCAAATTAATTTAATTTGTTTTTTATAATTCTTGTTTTTTATAATATCAAAAAAACAATGTGCCACCCACACATAAATGCTTCAAGAACTTTTAGTTCTTGAGAGTGCTCAGAAATCTATAAAAGATTTCTGACATGTGGGTTTGTGACAGGCACTTGTTTTTTAGACTTCAAAATCAAAGATTTTGATAGTGCTCAAGAATTTTCATTCTTGACATTCCCAAAAAAATCTGCATAAACAAGCAACCGCAACATAAATGTTGCGGATTTTTTTTAGGATTAATAAATATCAGTTCTTGAAGAAGCTCTATCTCCTTTTTCTGCAAACTCTACAATATCTTTCCCTGATTTTTACATCGTTTAATTGAAGTTTAGTTGGATAAATTAATTTAATACAAGCGCATCAACTCATGAATAAATAAGGCAGATTATGGCATATTTCAAAAAACCAAAAAGCACACAAATCTATTAATATTCTTGTAACCTTAAAATAACATGGATAAAGAGATGATAAAGAAAACCCGATTCTCTGGAAGCACTCCGCCTGAAATATTTGTTGGCAGGCATGATTATCCAAACATTTATTCAGGAATACTCTCCCCAATGCAGTATGGAGACACAGAAAAATTCAGCTCTCCTGAACTCTGGTTTCAAAATCAGATGAACATAAGAGAAATTGCAGATTACAGAAATCAGCTGTTGTATGCAAGATTTAAAACAAACATAAAAAAAATCAGGCAGGAAAATAAATTGCATTCAGCAATGAATCAGATTGCAATGGCAAAAAAATCAGTTGCAGCAGAGTTTTATCTTGAAAAACCTGCAAGATTTTCGCCAATAAACGAAAAATCAGTTCCATTTATAGGAAATCCTGCGCCCCTTGAAAACATTCGTTTGGAAGAAAACCCCAAAATTGATGAAAAAGCAGAATATGTTTCAAGCGATGACAGATTAAAAGCAGTTGAAGGAATTAAAACACTTTACAAATCTAACATCTCCATAACTAATATAGTAAAAATGGTGTCTGCTGGTTTACTAGGATTAAAAATTCAAAGAAAATTGGTTCCAACACGCTGGGCAATCACAGCCACAGATGACTCTCTTTCCAAAGATATGCTAAAGCATATTCGCCTGTTTCCAGAAATAAATGAATTCCTTGTTTTTCAGGGAGAATATCTTGGCAATCACTATGAAATTCTTCTTATGCCAGATAAATTTTCATTTGAAGTCATTGAAATGTCATCAAATAAGCCAGGAGTTTGGCACGACTATGAAAAATTCAATGGCAGAAAAACATATGCCTGTAGTGTAACTGGGGCATACTATGCAAATCGCTTGGCATTATGTGAATATTTTTTAAAAACAAAAAAACAGGCAAGTGCAATATTCTTTCGTGAAGTTCACCCAGAGTATAATATTCCCTTAGGTGTTGGAATTCTAAGAGAAGTTACAAGAAATGCATTTGTAAAACAGCCAGAAAAATTTCAGGCAATAGATGAAGCACTAAATTTAATTCAAACAAGAATAAAAAGAAATTTTAATGAGTATAAAATACAGTCAGTTCTTTTGCACGAGTTTGGAAAGCAAAAAAGATTAAGCCAGTGGCTCTGAAAGTAAAAAGAACCAAGGTTCTTCCTACGCCATCTCCTTTTCATAAAAAGTTTCACACTTCAAAAGTTTGCAAATGTAAACCCCTTAAACAAACATAAAATTCAATTAAAATATTGTAAAAGCAAGGAAAAGTAGAGGCATAATTTGCAAACAACTCAAATATATTTATCAAACTAAACCTACGCATCAACTCACATTCAAACAAGGCAGATTATGGCAGGATTTCAAATAAATAAACTTATTTCATCATCACAATCAAAGCCCCCTCAATTATCGCAGCAACCACAAGCAAAGGCAGAATAATATAGAAAAAAATCTTCATAGAACTAATAAAATAATCATTAAGTGTTTTCCATGGCTTAACAGCAAAAACAAAACTTCCTAATTTTATCCCTAAAGCAAGCGAGATAAATAATGCCGGAAGTTCAAAAATTCCATGAGGAAAAAGCCTCCACAAAACTGTAATCCCTGCAACATCAACACTTTTTTGTGCAACAAAACCAACAGCATATGCATTTGAAACTATAACAATCACTGGAATAACGCCAAAAAAAACTCCTAAGATTATTCCTAAAAATGAAACAAATAAATTATTGGTAAAAATCATAAAAATTGTTTCTTTCAATCCCTTGCCTTCAAACTGAGAGACAACTTTTTTCAGATATTCCAAAAGAGTTTTATTCAGCTCCTGGCTTTGAAAACCAGAATAAACTGCCAACGCAATTAAAAAAAATAATCCTATAACAAATATAATATGCCATTTAGTCCTGCCTAAAAAACTAAATGCCTCCTTATATTCGCGCTTTAAACTAAATCCCTTGCTTTTTTCTCTTTGGTTTGGAAACCCATGAAGTTTGGAAAACTTCAGGCCCCAAAATCTTTTTGGGATTTTTAGGGTTTTTAAAAGGTTTATTTTTCTTTTCATTTTTTAATTATTTATTATTTTGAAATTATACTTCTACTTCCCTTATTTTTAAATGAGTTGATTTATCTATTTTACTTTTTTAACTTATTATACTTTTTGTTTTAATATTTTTTTAATTTACTTCCTCTTTTTCTTTTTTTGATTTTCACAATTAAACTAAAAAAATCATATTATTAAATATTTGGTTTTTATATTTCAAACAACTGCTTCAACTCTTGGAAAAGCAATCTGCCATGCAGAATTATTTGGGACAGATTCAACAACCTGAAACATTCTGTTCTGAACATTACTTGTAATAGTTGCTGTAAAATTAATAAATTTCCAGTTATTATCTGTTAACTGAAAAGTCTGCCTATTATAATCTGAAAAACCAATTCTGCCATTAATTCTTGCTCCAGTTGTTCTTAGCCAAACACTTAAAGTATATTTTTTTCCAACAGTCAAATTCCCAAAATAAATTAAACCGCTTTCATTATTTGTTGGATAACTTTTATCTTTGCTTGCCATTTCATAAGCACTTGTGCCTCCAAAAGGATCAGGTTTTCCAGAGGTTATTGTTGGTTTTACCCAATATGCAGTCCATATTGAACTGCTTATGTTTGTATTTGAAATCAAACTATTACAAGCTCCATTAACACAACCATAAGGACACGTATACAATGTGTTATTGAGTTTATCATTATAACAATAACCCTCTGCCACTTTAGAGCCTGCACTTACACATGCTCCACTTCCCGGGTTCTTGCAACAATCAGTAAAACCATTTGTCTCAAGTTTTGTAGAACCTTTAACATAATAGTTTAATCCGCCATCAGAATCAGTGCATAAATTAAATTTAACAATGCAATTAACATCTTTGAGCATATATTTCCCAGTATCACACTCACTGAAATAGGATTTAATAAAATTACAAGAAAAGTCCTGATAGCATCCTGGACTTTTTGCATGTACTCCATTCCATAATTCACTTAAAAAATTATTTAATTCACCATCAAATACACTATCTGGAGTAGTTGCACTATCACAATACGTTGTTAGTGTTAAACTACAAGAGACAGCTTTTTCATTAATAGAATAACATTCAGCATAAGTACCAAGACGAGTGCTGTTAAAATCAAGGTTTACTTTTAAAAATGGAGATAAAAGAGGATCTGTAATAAGTCCGCATTTAACATCTCGAATCATATATTTTCCACCTTCACAGGTATTAAATCTTGGATTACCAACAAAACCACAAGAAAAATCTCTATAATAACTTGGTCTTATTGCATATATTTGATTTTGCAATCCAATCAAATCATTTTTTAATTCATCTTCAAATACACTATCCGAGGTACTTACACTATGGCATGTTGTAGTTAGTGTTTTATTACAAATTATATCCTTATCATCTCTACAATAACCACGATAACATTTAGCACCATTTCCAAGACGAGTGCTATTAAAATCAAAACTTACCTGTAAAAGAGGACTAAGTAATTGAAAACTATTTTTCCCTAAAGGACCTTCACAAAAATAATCAGTTAAAGCATAAAACTTTCCTGTAGACTCATAACTGTTAAAATAAATTGAGCCAAAACGACAATTCATTCCTTGGAAATTATTTGGATTTCCTAGTTTATTTAGTTCAGTTATTATTTCATTAAGATTATTGTCAAATCCAATCCAAGCAAGAGTTATATTTGGTTGATTCATTAATGTGCTTGTTAAAACACCCCTGCAAGAAAATCTGCTATTAATCTTCATTGCTGCAACAGAACATTGTCCATACACTCCAAGCCTTGTTTTTCTAAACCAAGTTTGCACATCAACAGGATTATTTAAATTAAGGGAATTTAAATCAGGATAAATTGTATAAGGATTATCTAAATTACCTACATTAGCAATCTGTGTATCTAAAAATGCTTGATAATCTTTTTCTAAATTCTGGTCGGATTTTAATTGACTTACTAATTTATCAAAATTTTCTATATCTGAATTATGAACATACGTAATTAAATCTCTAAGAACGTCTTTTTTGTACAAATATAAATAATTAAAGAACAATTCAGAATAACCATAAAATCTAAAACCACTATCATATTTGGCACTTAAAATTTGATTAACAGTCATTCTATCTGTTCCGTCATATATAATTCTTTGAACCGGAGTTTTTCTAATTTTTACTCCATCTTTTTGAGTACTCCAAGTTAAAAATTCTGCCATTCCT
>Ga0315284_10008192_pt1 | contig 14910 bp, 25 predicted proteins | sample YL17G09_16_MG_FD_203696 | JGI IMG/M metagenome (GOLD analysis project Ga0315284, IMG submission 203696) | Sediment microbial communities from Yellowstone Lake, YNP, Wyoming, USA - YL17G09_16 | ecosystem: Environmental > Aquatic > Freshwater > Lake > Sediment | place: USA: Wyoming | collected... | reverse complement strand
GGGTCCTGGAGGATGTGCTTCCCGTCTTCTTCGGCGGAAACGGATGGGGCGTCGGGCACTATGGGCAGATGATGATCGGAGAGGAGGATCTCGGTGGCTTCTTCCATCACATGATGAAGAACCCCAGTCGTCTTCGCATCTTCTGTCAGAGCATCGTCTACAATCCCCATCTTCCTCCGATGTTCGTTCCCGAGATCCTCGTGATGTCGAGGCTCAGGTACTTCCACGAGGGTCCACTCCGGCATCTCCGCCACGCCGTCGAGATGATGATGAGGGGAAGAACCGAGAGGATGGTCGGGCCGGAGATGGTGGATTTCGTCAATGGTGTCCTGAAGGGGTATCGGCTCAACCTCCTCCATTCGATGCTGAGGGACGAGGAGGCGGCCGAGCTGCTCAGGGGGTGCGAGACGGACGATGAGTTACATGGGATGATGTTGTCCGGATCGATCGAGTTCCTCGAGTATCGCAGCCATACTTATCACAAGATGATCATCTCCACGGTCTCGTCCGAGATGAGGATCCTGACGGATGGGGGCGAGGTCACGCACCGAGACCTCCAGCCGAGGCGGCGTGGGAGGATGCCAAGTGACGAGATCTCACGTATGACATCGGTCTCCGATTGGTCCGACACGATCACGCTGGAGAGATTGGCCAGGATGATCGGAGAGGATGTGATCCTGGACATGTCGAGGATCCTCGCTCCGATCTCCATCAGCAGGATGAGGGGGGGAAAGGATCCGGGGTTCGAGTCGATGGGTCCGTTCGATGTCGTCGAGATGTTCGAGGTCTGTTCCAGGGCGGGGAGTCTTGCCTGTGCCTATCTGGCCCCTGGCTCCAACCCGCTGATGAGGAATCTTGTCTCGCTGACGGTGGGGAAGATGATGACGAGGGATGGCTTCTCCGAGTGGTTGGGGCCACTGAAGAGGGTCGATGTCATCAGGGCGTTCGATATGGTGATGGACGCATATCTCCCGTCCGACATCCTGATCGTCGAGGAGATATTGGGATCCGAGATCGGGAGTCGGAGGAGGATCTCGATGGCCGATGTGACGAGGGCATTCGAGCTCGAGTTCGACTGTCTGGAGCCGTTGAGGTGCGTGTATCACGGGACCAGTCTGGAGAGGTTCATCAACGGTCACTCCGGCAATGGCGTCCGTTCGATCAGGGAGGTTGGTCTCCTGAGTCCGAGCGAGATGGGTAACGAGGATTACGAGGCCAGGGAGCACGATCTCGACAAGGTGTTCTACTCGATGGATCCGGCGGTGGCTGCCGGATATGCCTACAGGACGGCATCTCAGGATGCTGCGAGGGGCATCTCCACATCCCCCATCATCATCTCCATCAGGTTCGAGGGGGGCATCGCCGCCCTCCTGCCGGCGGGGCTTGCCGGGGGCATCTGTTTCTCGAGGTGGATGTGCAAGGCTCCGGCTCCTGATTTCACCTTCGATGACATCTCTCATGTGATCTGTTCGCTCTTGCCTATGAGGGCGAATGTCCCATGCGAGAACTCGGAACACGAGACGATCCCTCCGGACAGGATCGAGAGGATCTCTCATCTTCCGATGGATGTGGATGATGGGGCGATGGTGGTGAACCGGTTCTTCCCGAAGAAGCCCGTCATCAAGTACAGGGGGCAGCAGTTCTTCTCCAGGCGGATGGGGAGGGTCATCGTCGAGGACCCGACGAAGATCGAGATGATCCGGGGTGTCGCTTTCGACGACGACGAGATCGAGACCTGTCGTCCGTTGCTGGAAGGAGGGGGATTCCTCGAGTGGTCATGAGAAAGCGCAGAGGGGATCGACCGGATTTCGTCTGTCCATTCTGTCCGATCGAGATGCTGAGTCGCTGGCACTTCAGCGATCCCGAGACCGGACTCGTCATCTGCGATGACCTGAACCTGACCAAACACGGTCACAAGCATAGGTTGCTCTGCGTGTACTCTGGCAAGCACTCGAGGGAATGTTGGAGCAAGGAGGATGACGAGAGGGCGAAGAGGAAAGCGCTCCTGGCGGCGCTCGCCATCCAGGAGGAGATCGGGTGGATCAGGTTCTCGTGGGACTACTACATGTCGATCCCGCAGCACTACCACATCCAGATGAACCTGGACTGAGGAGGCCCGGGGCGATCCGGCACTCACTGCTCCTTGACGCCGAGGATCCACTCCTCCTCGATCATCTTCAGTTCCTTTCCATCGATGGTGACATCGACGGCACCACGCTCGTTGTACATCACGATGTCATCGATGTCCACATCCATCGGCACACGTTCCCCGATGTCCGTGATGAGGCCCGGTCCCGTTCGGATGACCTTCCCGAGTGCGATGCCGCCCCTGTTCTCCGGGTTCGGCAGGTAGATGCCACCCGATGTCTTCTTGTCCGGTTCCATTGGTTGGATCAACGCCCTGTTTCCCGTCGGTCTGAACATCGTTGTTCCTCCTCGAATGAAGCGATGTGACTCCCTTATAAGGGTCGATATGGAAAAGGTGAAGACCACGAGGTTCGATGGCGTGATCATCGACACTCCTCCTCTCCCGGTGGGGGAGTATCGGGTGATCTATGCCGACCCTTCATGGAACTTCAGGACGTACAGCAAGAAGAACCAGACGAGGGCGGCAGAGAACCACTACTCAATCATGACGCTGGAAGACATCAAGGCGTTGCCCGTCTCGGAGGTGGCACATCCAGAGGGGAGCGCCCTGTTCCTGTGGGTGACCGATCCCATGCTCAGGCAAGGGCTGGAGGTGATGGATGCGTGGGGATACGAGTATCGCACCGTGGCGTTCACATGGGTCAAGACGAACCGCCCGCCAAAGAGGAAGAAAAACCTGACCGGAAGGTTCCTGATGTTCTGGGATGACATCCTCTATGATGCGAAGACATTTTTCATGGGTATGGGATATTGGTCTCGGGGAAATCCAGAGATGTGCCTCCTCGGCGTCAGGGGGAAATCTCCGAAACGCAAGAGCAAGAATGTCAGGCAGCTCGTGGTGGCACCGAGGCGAGAGCACAGCAGGAAGCCGGACGAGGTCTACGATCGCATCGAGAACCTGCTAGATGGCCCGTACCTCGAGATGTTCGCCCGCACCCGCTGGGATGATGGCTGGACGGTATGGGGTTCGGAGATCTTGTGGTGAGTCATTGCCATCTGACATGATCAAGAGCATAGCCCGAACCGTGATGACCCTCGATGACGAACCCCATCGCCTCTCGTTCGACGAGAAGCGTCAGCATGTGGTCCCTCGTCCATCGGGCGTTGTCTCCCTGTGGATGGGTTCTCACAGGGGCCCTCCGAGGTCCGTGAGGGGGACCGAGACCTCGATGGCGATCTCCCCCTTCGAGCTGTACAGTCAGAGGGGGTACGCCGAGGACGATTCCGAGCAGGCCCTGAGCAGGATCATGATATCGGAGGATGTGGCACTCGGCAACCTCCTGAAGGCCTGCCGGTTCGTCCCTCACGATGGGAGGATCGAGAATCAACTCGTCCTGCGGGCATCGGCGGAGATCGGAGGAGATGATCCCCTGACGATCATCGGGAACTCCTCGATCCTGTCCGATATCGATCTGAGGACGATCTCCGAGGTCCATGGTGTTAGGTCGTTCGAGTGTCCGATGATGAGGGATGAGGAGATGTACATTGCATCCGGCGACGGATGGGGAAGGATCGTGGAGTGGACGCCGCTGATGGAGACCGTGCGGGGAAGGTTCGCAGGTGTCCTCGTGGAATGGATCGGGATGTGCGTGCCAGATTCTTCGCTCATCAGGGGTATAAGACCGAGGGGATCGATCAGGCTCATTGCCGAGTAGGTGTTTTGCCTTCCTCTCTTCAACTCTCCATCATCTTCGAGAGTGGAGGGATGCCGATGCGGTGTTACGGATGCAGACACAGGGGGAAGATCGGTTTCGACATCGGATGCAGGTTGATCAACAGGATCACCGGACCCGCTGTCGATTGCGGATGCAAGATGACGAACGAGGAGCTCGATGACCTCCTGGAGGAGCTGGGGCGGGAGAGGGTCATGAGGGGCTTCCGCAGTAACATCAAGAAGGGAGGCACCGGAAATGGCAAGGATCCTGGTGATCGAGGATGAGAGGCACATCTCCAGGTTGATCGAGGTCAATCTGGATCGGGTCGGGTCGGGTATATCGTCGAGAAAGCATACGATGGGGTGGAGGGGCTCGAGAAGGTCGATTCCTTCAAACCAGACATGATCATCCTCGACAGGATAATGCCGAGGATGGATGGGATGGAGGTCATGGCGAAGCTGCAGGCGGATCCGGATCTCTCGAAGATTCCCGTCATCTTCCTGACCGCCAAGGGACAAGATCAAGATGTGTTTGAGGGATGGTCTGCTGGTGGCAGCGTCTACCTCACCAAACCGTTCAATCCCAAGGATCTGCTCTCGTTCGTGGATAGGATCCTCAATGTGCCAACCAAGGACGAGGACGAGGATGGATACGAGGTCGAGAAGACGTACGAGGTCTGATCTCTCCAAAGAACGGATCATCATATGACACACGAGCTGCACTCCACAGATTCGAGGATGATGTCGTTCGTCTCCGACGAATCGGTTCACCTCGTCACGACATCTCCTCCGTACTGGAACATCAAGGATTACTCCGGACCAAGGGAGTCTCAGCTGGGATCGATGGATGACTACGACGAGTTCGTCTCCGCCCTCGTCGATGTCTGGAGGGAATGTTTTCGCACGCTCTGCCTCGGCGGGAGGATGGTCTGTGTCGTCGGGGACACGCTGATGTCCAGGAGGAAGTGCGGCAGACACTTCTCGATGCCGCTACATGCCGATGTTGCCAGGAGCTGCGTCGACATCGGGTTCGACTACCTGAGTCCCATCATCTGGTACAAGATCGCCAACATCACCTACGAGTACGGAAACAACAACTACCTCGGGTCGCCCTACCTCCCGAACGGGATCATCAAGAACGAGATCGAGTACATCCTCCTCTTCCGAAAGCCGGGTGGATACCGCAAGCCCACGGCACGCCAGAAGGAGCTGAGCCTCATCCCCAAGGATGAGTACCACGAGATGTTCTCGCAGGTCTGGACCTTCCGTGGGGTATCCACGAAGAAGGGCCATCCTGCTCCGTATCCACTGGGGCTCGCAGAGAGATTGGTCAGGATGTTCTCCTACATCGACGACACCGTCCTGGACCCGTTCGTCGGATCGGGAACGACATCGGTGGCAGCGGCGAACCTCGGGAGATCATCCATCGGAATCGACATATCCCCCGAGTACATAGCGATCTCGGAGAGGAACATGAGAAAGGCTGGTCATGATGTCACGGTCAACTGTGCAGATGGACAGGGAGAAGGCGAGGAAGGCGGTCCTGCTCGCCATCCACAAGGAGAGGGATTGGCAGGCGGTGAGGATCTCGGAACGACAGGATGATACACAGGTCGGCACCGATCTCCTGTTCCTGGTCGGCGTCCTCTCCAAGTATCAGGGGCAGGTCGCCTGTGAGGGTGTCGAGCAATCCCAGGCCAGGGAGGTGGACTGGGAGAGGGTTGCGAGGGCCTGCGTCAAGCAGGCGGCGGTCGCAGTGGCCGTCGCAGAATCCCTCGTCGCCAGCGGCAAGGTGCCGACCTCGATCTTCAGGACGGAGAGCATGCATTCGTGAGATGTGGTTCGTCGGAGCGGCGACGTTAATCCGCTATGGTGGAGGTGCCGGGACACTTTGGCCCCCGATGGCTCCGATTCGAAAGGATCGGAGCCATCATCGTATAAGATGGAACAGCCCCGAGGGACAACAGCTCCCATCGAAGTATGGTGAGAATCCAACGCTCGAGGCGAGATCCCTGCCCTCTCGAATGGCCCGCCAAACAGCGAGGAATGTCGCTGGCAGAGGATCGGGGAGACCTCACAGGAAGATAGTGGTGACTTGTCCGGCGTCTTGTAGAGGTCGTGGAATGTCGTCTCGCTCGGGTGGTGGGGTCTCCCAAAAACGAAATCCAAGGTGAAGAAGATGCCGCTCAAAACCAAATCCGGATTCGTGCCTCCGGAGCTTCTGGAGCTTCTGGAGAAACCTCCTCCGGTCACACAAGATGTCATCGATCATATGCTTGCGACGGTCGAGACCGTCCCTCACCCGATAGATGAGAGGAGGATGGAGATCCTCCGGCATCTGGACGAGACCATCGATGCGATGCACGAGCTCGCCACCAAGAGGATGAGCGAGCCGGATCATCGCATCGCCGCCGCAGCGGCCCTCTCGGACCTGGCCAGAACATGGGAGGGGATGGTCAGGGGGGCGGAGAAGGAGGATCGGATCAGGCGGGATCGGGCCTTCGACATCACCCAGAAGACCATCGGGGTGACCATGGACAACATCAGGAGGGTCGGTGTTTCCGCCGGAGGCACCTCCATCGAGGGTGATGTCAGGGGAAATGCCCGCAGGGCCGCATCGAGCAGGAAGGGGCAGACGCCATGACGAACGAGGATAGGCCTTCCATCATCTCCGGAGACGACGAGATCTCATCCTGGGACGGATGGAACTACCTGTCGCAGGATCAGTGGGAGAACCTCGAGAGGGCGAATGTCCTCGAACTTCTGACATCCCTCATCGAACATGATGGACTCCGAGCGTTCGCCATCTACGTCCTGTCGATGTCCCATCCCAAGTTCTGGGATACTCCGGCCAGCTCGACCGGCCGGCATCATCCCCAGCATGAGAAGAAGGATATGGAGCTCCCGAATGGAATTGTCATTACGGGGTTGATAAAACATTTGTGGATGGTTATGGTTTTTGCAATGGACGGACTCAGGAGGTACGGCTATGACAGCAAACGCATCGGATCACTCCCAACACCTCGGGCGAGGATGAGGGATGTCGTCGCTTTTGCCGTCCTCCTGCACGATTGGGCTAGGAATGGCAATCCGCTGGAGGGGAAGTGGGGACAGTATACCAATAAGTTGCATGGGGAGATGGCCGCCGATGTCATCGAGAATCAATTACTTCCCGTCTTCCTCGACAAGTTCCCGGAGGCTCCAGAACACGATGAGATCAAGGCGATGGTTTCAGAATCTTGCCAAGGTATAAATTGGCATTACGGAATCTGGTCTTCGGACAAGATGCATCCAAGAGACCCCCGACTCTCAGATTCCGATGCGATTCTTCAGGAGGCGGATTTCCACAGTTCGAGACATTTCATCGGAGAACCGGATAGGGACAGGATGCTGGAGGTTCTCAAGTCTTGCAGTCCCCTCTACTGGAAGCGCATCCCCTAGCGAGGACAGCAGGACATTTGCCGCCACATGATGAACTCATCATTGGATGCTCAATCCATCAGATTGGGGGTGAGGGTCCGATGGGGCAACGACCGGACGAGCCAGACCCAAGTACGGGATCTTCAAGGAGAAGCGAATCCCTCCCAACAGACTTTGTTCCCTGTGTGGTGGGAACCTGAAGATCGGGGACGGGAAGATCATGAGTCTCGTCGGAGAGATCGAAGGCATCGTCTCCAAGATGCCGTTCCATCTCGAGTGTCTTCGCAATCACAGGGGAGACAGGGAGCTCAGAAAAAGGATCAGGAGTGTGGTGAGCATGATCCATGAGAGGAATGGGAGGAATGGGGGGTGATGGGATGACCGATGGGGATGCCGTCAGGAGAATGACATCCATAGCCAGGGCTCTCGATGTGGCCGGGGCGACCGATCTCTCGGACAGGATCGAGACGATGCTCAGGATGTCTCAGGTCAGTGGTTCCGAGTTCGCCTTGACGGATCCTGGAGGCGTTCAGGGATTGGAATCCACCCTCAGGCAGAAGCCCGTCAAGCCCTTCATCGGAGATGGGTTCGAGAGGGAAGATGACGAAGACCTGAACGAGAAGCCGAAGAAGCCGGAGAGGCCGTTCAGGAAGAAGAGGACGAGGCCCGGAGGGTACGAGGTCGGGAGGGATGTGGCTCTTCATCACAGGCCGGATGTCGGCGTGGGCAAGCCCGTAGAAATCGCTTGACACCCGAGACGGTTCTGAGTATGATGGATGATGTCGGGGATGAAGTGCCAGCAAGAAGATCCGATGTTTAGCAGGAATCATCCCTGGGGATACATAATAGAACAGAGACGGAACCCACGACAGAGGTAGGTGAAACCACGATGAGAGCCAAAGCGACGGTCGAGTTGTATGAGGCCAGGACCATTGCCACGTTTGCATGGCATCTGCTCAATGATGCCCAGGCAAAGCGTGAAATAGGGGCTCCTCGTGGTGAGGGGAAGTAGTAGGGGGAAACAGCAGGACACCACGAGGAGCCCAGGAAAACGATCCTGGGCTCCTTTCGTTTCCAGGGCATCATACAGAGAACCTTGACAACTGAATAGCGACAGAAAAGGGAAAGGGGAGCGCCAACTCCCCTTCGGGCGATCCCTCCGCCGTTCGCTCCTGGCGGATGGGAGAGCCCACATAGTCGGCCCGGCGAGTTCCTCATCGCCGGGCCGATACAAGGCTCCATGGTGTGGAGGATCTGCACACCGGCCTGTCAAGTCGGAGGTAGGGGGTCAGTACCCCTTGGAGCCGCCAAATCCCCTTTACCGATCCCTTCGGATGGTGTATGATTCATCCAGCCACCCGAAGGAGGATCTCCGATGTTTTCCGGCATAGTATCGGACCATTGGTCCCAGGCCACGTTTCACATCGTCTCGGACACCGTCGAGGATGTCATCAGGAAGCTGCAGGTGTACCTCGATGACGAGATCTCGCTCCATGGTGTCGAGGCCTTCATCTGGGACGAGAACGGAGAGGTCGTCGCCAACCTCTACAAGGATGTGACCAGTGACGCCAATGCCTGGGTGTGGAGGAGCATGGACAACGAAATCATCGCATCGATCTTCGATGATCATCGAGGGAGGAGGTTGAGCTTCTTCCACGAGGATTCGGACGAGGTCGATGATGATGCTCCCCAGGAGATGGAGTGGGATGACGACATCGATGTCTACGCTATGGCGAACGACGATGACGAGGACCCCGATCCGACGATGGTGGCGGTCCTCATCACCGACAGCGAGGATCTGTTCATGATCGGATCGGGGACGCCGGAGTCGCTGGCGAGGGAGATCTCGTCCAGGTTGAACAGGCAGACCGATTCCCCTAACGGGGGCGTCTGGAGGTTGTCCGGTGGGCAGCGGTTGATGAAGGTCCATATGGGATACAATGCCTGGCACATGAAATGGGAGAACCTCTCGAGCGGGGAGTCGTTCATGTTCAAGTTCGAGGATTGCATCGGCACGATGGATAAGGGCTCATAGTTCAACGGGAGAACACATGCCTGGCAGGCATGGAATCGGGGTTCGATTCCCCGTGGGTCCACCACGTTGTTCGAATGCGATGCAGGCGTGATTTTCCATGGATGAGTAAAGGATAAGTACGAGCATGAGAGGCAGCACTTCCTGGATGCCTCCATCCACGATGATGACGAGCTCGAAACTGGCTGTTGGGAGGACGAATGACGACGAGGATCTCCGTCTCCAAGGATGGGAACGACAGGATGGAGTACATCTCCGAACGCCCATCGCATCTGCGAGGGGGATGGATCAGGGTCAGGCACATGATCCCGATGATGGAGAGGATGGATCGTGGCGATCGTCGGGATGCTTCTGAGTTCGACCCTCCATATCACCTGATGGAGAATGGAAGATGATCACGACCATCACCATCGAGAAGGACGGAGTGCAGAGGATGGAGTACGAGTTCGATGAGTCCCGGTCCATCACGGACAAGAGACGCATGATGAGATCGAACCTGGTGCTCATCGATCTCATCGATGCCTTCGAGGATGGTCGTCTGAAGAAGGATGTCTCGACATTCGATCCGCCGAGGTGGCTGGTGGAATGACGAGGATATATGTGATCTCCGGAGATCGGATCGTGGCGGACGACGATGTCTCGAGGGGCGATATCGACTATATGAAACAGGTCATGAGCAGGCACCTCCTCGCCATCAGGGGTGGATCCCGTGAGCAGAGGGGGTTCGCTTTCTTCATCGATCAGGAGCCACATCTCCGGAGGAGAGACCGCCCGTGAGGACCATCGTGCTGGTCGAGGATGGGATCGTGAAAGACATCGTGGAGCCAGACGGGCTCTCCAAGGACATCTGCGATGTGTGGTTTGCGATGAGGTTCTCCATCGGGTTCAGGAACGACCTCGCCCAAGAGTGGGATGAGGAGAGGTGGGCCTGCATCAATCCCGCATTCTGGTGATCGACATGATACTGAGATGGATGGTGGAAGACGATCAGATGAGCGAGGAAGATACTTCCGAGATCCATCGTCTCGAGGGGATCCCCCCGATCGACTACATCTCGAATCAGAGGAGCAACCTGATCAGCACGAGGTTGATCGAGGCTGGATTCCTCGACAAGGACTTCGATCCTCCCTCACTCTCGTTGATCGACAAGCATGCGAGGGTGGCATGGCGATCGTGAGACAGGTGGTCGATGGCAGGGATGTCCAGGTGTTCGACCTCCGGGGAATGGGGCGGGCATCCCTCGACGATGTCATCGCCATTCGAAGGATTGCGATCCGCAATGCGAGGGTCATGGACGAGGCTCTGAATCTCCGTCATCAACCGAGCTTCTCTCCTCCGATGTCGATGTGCGATGTGAAAGCCCGGGTCGTCTAGCGGCAAGGACCTCGCTCCTACAAAGCGAAGATCGGAGGTTCGAGTCCTCCTCCGGGCACCAGTGTGGGCCATCCGGGAAGGCTGGCATCTAGCCGAAAGCTGAGACCGGCCATCAAAACCGTCATCAGGGACCGCAACCGTCTAGGATTGATCTTTCCGAGATGATCGCTCAAACATCTTTTTGTGAGATAGGAAGGAGGTTGTAGCAGTTTCCGAGAACCCTGAAAAAAACTGAGAAACTCACCGAGAACTTGCAGGTATAAGCGGAAGGAGTTGAGAATCATATGGGAGACAGGCGTGTTGTGAGGGTCACCAGGGAAGAGTTCGAGTTGGACGATGGTGTGGTCTTCCCCATCGAACCACCCCTCGATTGGGACCCGACGCCCGAGGAGTTCCAGGAGCATTATGACCGATCTCGTCTCGCTATCGAAGGCCTCGCAGATCCTCGGTGTGACCACTCGGACCTTGGTGGAGTGGGACAACACGGGGAAGATCAAGGCCGTGAGGACGCCGGGGAATCATCGGCGGATTCCGATGGAGGAGATCGAACGCCTCAAGGGTGAGGATGCAGACGGGCAGCGAGTGGTCTCGCTGGTCTACTGTCGCTGCAGCACCGACAAGCAGAAGGAGAACCTCGAGAGACAGGTCGGCAGGGTCCTCGAACACTGCCTGAAGAACGAGTGGAAGGCCGAGTTGTTCAAGGACATCGGGTCCGGCCTCAACGAGGAACGGCGTGAGTTCAAACGGCTCTTGAAGCGGATACCTGGATCGGATGTGAAGCGGGTCGTCGTGGAGTACAAGGACAGGCTCACGAGGTTCGGGTTCGAGACGTTCACCGCCTACTGCAAGGGCTTCGGGGTCGAGGTCGTCGTGTTGGAGGAATCTGAGGTCAAGGAGTTCGAGCAGGAGATGGCGGAGGATCTGGTGTCGTTGGTCACATCCTACTCGGCCCGGATGTATGGACGCAGGGGTGGTCGCAGGAAGAAGGCGGTGGTCCCCGATGTCTGAGATGAGGATGGTCGCCAGGGGAGTGGTCTGGTTCGAGGACCCAGAACCGATCCATCGGTTGATGAGGAGTCAGTGTTCGGCGATGCGTTCCGCCTATCAGGCGATCCACAAGCACGGGCTGAAGGGGAACGATGTGAAGGTCCATGTCAAGCAGAACTACATGGAAGACCTCAACCAGCGGTACATCTCCGATGCCGTCTCTCGAGCCAAGGGAATCAGACACGAGAACGTCATCTTCGGGGGCAGGAAGGCCTGGGATGACCTGAGGTCCGGAAGGCTCTCCAAGGACGACTGGGTCGCCCTCAGGAACGATCAGCTCTATTCTCGTGGGGACCTAAGCAAGACCGGGAATCCGAACCTCAGGATCGTCGGGGAGGAGCTGTGGGTCAACGATCCGTCCGGCCGAGGCTCCTGGATCAGGGGGCGGTTGTTCATCCCGGAGAAGTTCGGTGTGGAGCTCGACTGCTACGATGTGAGGTTGACATCCAGACCTGATGGACGCTTCGATGTGGTGGTCACATGGGAACAAGAGGTGGAGATGATCCAGACGGTCTCCGGCTCCATCGGCGTCGATGTGAATCCCAATGGCATTGCCGTTGCCGAGGTGGACGGTGAGGGGAATCTGATGGGTCACACATTCCTGACGAACGACAGGATCAGGTTCGCATCGAGGGATAAGCGGGACATGGAGGTCAGGCTGCTGGCCATCGAGGTCGTGGATCGGGCCCTGGATGCGAGGAAGCCCATCGTCATCGAGGAGCTGTCGTTCAAGCAGAGGAGCAAGGGCAAGCGGTTCAACCGGATGGCGTCCAACTTCCTGCACCGCAAGATGCTGGATGCGATCCGCCGCAGGGCGACGAGGTGTGGTGTCCCGGTCGTGGAAGTCAATCCTGCCTTCACCTCGCAGTTGGGGCTGTTGAAGTATGCCGAGGTCTACTCGCTGAACAGGCACTCGGCCGCAGCATTCGTCATCGCCCGTCGGGGGATCGGAATCACCGAGACCCAGACGTTCGAGGACCCCAGTCCAACGGGCAAGCGGGAGAAGTTGAACCTCGAAGGAAGAGGCTTCTCCTGCGAACTCAGTCCGAAGGCCTGGGGATGGTTGAGGGACAAGTTCCTGAGACCGCAACATCCGTCCTCACAGGACCGACACCCATACCGTGATGATCACGGGAGGCGTGTCAAGCCGGGGTGGGACTCCCCGGGGAGAGTGGCCAACAACTGGTCGGCCACGCAGGCTGCTTTCGCAGCCTCAGACTCTTGAAAGAGAGTCGATCTCGAAGCCCTGTCGATTCTTCAGGGTTTCAGAAACCAGGTTTGGTGTTTCTGACAATGCTGTTCGTAAGTGGGCTCAGTCGTATGGTATCATTTGATTCCCTCGTGGCCTAATGGTAAGGCAACCGGCTGTTCGTGTTGACCTTCTGGTGGGAAACTGCCAGAATGAACGACCCAAACTCGGGGAAACCTCAGCGATTTGGTCGGTGGCAATCCCGAGCCAAGCCCCGCAAGGGGAAGGTGTAGAGAGTAGACGGGTCGCACCCTAACGTGAAGCCGAGGGTGAAGGGGTACTCCAGCGCACAAACCGCAAGGGATGCGAAAGCATCGGTGTGATGAACCGGGAGATTTGCTGGTTCGATTCCAGCCGAGGGAGCCATTGTTCAGCCACAAATGCGGATGATTGGTGAAAATGCCTATGTTGGTAGAAGTACAAACATCGGCAATTAACTAAACAAGAGAGGAGATGATTCCATTGCAAGAGGGACGGATCACCTGACGATCCAGATGGAGGAAGTGCCGTCACACTCCTAAAACGTGGTGGCAACCAATGGTCCCGTCGTCTAATTGGCTAGGATCCATCTCTCTCACAGATGGGATGACCGGTTCAAATCCGGCCGGGACTACCAAACCAATATGATGCATTTTGAAGCAGGTCAAATGTTGGTTCATTCCTAACTCATAAAGTATCATGAGTTGGAGGATCAATATGGCAAAGAAAGGTCTGCTTCATACCGTCTCCAGTGAGGTATTTCAGAAAGTGTTCTCTGAGAGCTCGTCTGTACACGATGCTCTTCAGAGACTGGGATATACTTCAGTGTCCAGTAGCTATAGATCGTTCTACAGGAGATGTTGCGCTGAAGGGTTGGATGTAGGAGAGCTTGGACAAAGGGCTAAAGATGAGCGTGCGAGGAAGAACCGGGAGCGAGGTCAACGGGTGGCTTTCCCGTTGTCATCGGTATTGGTCATTAACAGCACCTATAACAGGGGGCGACTGAAACAGAGACTTGTTTCAGGGGGGATGCTTCAAGAACATTGTTCCAACTGTGGACTCGCCCCAGAGTGGGATGGGAAACCATTGATGTTAGTGCTAGATCACATCAATGGGGTAAGGGATGACAACCGCATAGAGAATCTCCGCTTGCTTTGTCCAAATTGCAACTCTCAGACTGATACTTTCAGTGGGAGGAATGGTAATAACAAGCGGTGTCAAAATCTATGCGGGAACTGTGGAGCATTCATCAATCGCCAGTCCAAACGATGTCGACGCTGCTCCTCGGTTACAAAAGGGGGATCGAGAAGAATCACTAGGAAAGTTCCTGTCGAAAACCGTCCCTCCATAGAAGAGATCCGTCAGCTCAAACAGACAATGTCATGGGGAGACATCGGCAAGATGTACGGAGTGAGCGACAATGCCGTGAAAAAATGGATTCGTGCGGCAGGAGGGGATCTGTCCACATTCCCTGATAACCGCAAAAGATAGCCCGCCAGAGCCGGTTGGACTCCGGCACCGAAACCCTGATGGTGGCCACCTGATGGGCGGTAGGTTAAGATCATACAGGATCGCCATGGATGCGAAGGCCAAGCATTCCGGAAGCGACCGTGAAAGACTAGCGGGCCAAACTGTTGTGCCTCCGTAACTCAGTTGGTTAGAGTACCTGGCTCTTGTGAAAGGGACCTCATCGGGGAATTCAACTTGATGGGTGGAGGGAACTGTATCGGCGAACCTCTCTCCGAGACGACGCCGAGGAAACCCGCAAGGGGATCCGTAGAGGCCATACGTTCCCCGCCTGAGATGGCGAAGACATGGTCCGGCCAGCAAGCCTCGAGAGAGGTGGTCACGGCGACGTGATGCTGGATGTAACCAGGGAGTCGGTGGTTCGAGTCCACCCGGGGGTACCATTTAATAGACGCAGACGCAGACGCAGACGCAGATGTCTCCGACGCCGAACGGTGCGGCCCCGGACTTTCTAAATGGAACCCCATCGGGGAATTCAAC
>Ga0315284_10008191_pt1 | contig 14913 bp, 13 predicted proteins | sample YL17G09_16_MG_FD_203696 | JGI IMG/M metagenome (GOLD analysis project Ga0315284, IMG submission 203696) | Sediment microbial communities from Yellowstone Lake, YNP, Wyoming, USA - YL17G09_16 | ecosystem: Environmental > Aquatic > Freshwater > Lake > Sediment | place: USA: Wyoming | collected... | reverse complement strand
AACCTGAAGAAGGGCCATCTCGAATTCTCCGATGACCTGAGCCGGACCATCCGCCAGGCGGACGTCATCTTTGTCTGCGTCGGGACGCCGCCCCATGACGACGGCAGCGCCGATATGAGTCAGATCGAGGAAGTGTCGCGGATGATCGCCGAGAACCTCAACGGCTACAAGGTGGTCGTGGAAAAGAGCACCGTGCCGGTCAAGACCTCCAGCTGGATCAAGCGGACCATCAGCCTGTACAAAAAGACCGACCAGGCTTTCGACGTGGCCTCCAACCCGGAGTTCCTTCGGGAGGGCTCGGCCGTCGAGGACTTCCTCCATCCCGACCGGATCATCATCGGCGTCGAGTCGGAGCGGGCCCGGGATATGCTGGCCCGCATCTATGAGGGGATGAAGGACCGCATCCTCATCACCAACATCGATACGGCTGAGCTGATCAAGCACGCCTCCAATTCGTTCCTGGCCCTTAAGATCTCCTACATCAACCTCATCGCCAACCTGTGCGAAAAAACCGAGGCCGACGTGGAGCTGGTGGCCAAGGGCATGGGCTTGGACCCCCGCATCGGCGCGCTTTTCCTGCGGGCCGGGCTGGGCTACGGCGGTTCCTGCTTTCCCAAGGACGTCAAGGCCCTGACCAAGATCGGGGAAGACCTGGGCGTGGACATGCGGCTGCTGCGGGAAGGGGAGAGGATCAACGCCGACCGGGTGCGGATTTTCGTGGACAAGATCAAACAGGCCCTCTGGATCCTCAAGGACAAAAAGATCGGCCTGCTGGGGCTGGCCTTTAAGCCGGAGACCGACGACATCCGGGAAGCGCCCGGCATCGGGGTCATCTCCGCCCTGCTCAACGAAGGCGCCAACCTGAGGCTGTATGACCCCCAGGCCATGGCCAACATGAAGGAGCTTTTTCCGGAGGACGGCCAGCGGATCGTCTATTGCCCCGACGTCTACCGAGCGGCCGAGGGAGCGAACGCCCTTCTCTTCGTCACCGAGTGGGAGGAATTCAAAACGCTCGACCTGAGGAAACTGAAAAGCCTGATGGCCAACCCCATTCTGATCGACGGCCGGAACATCTTCGACCCGGCCGCCCTGCGGGCCCTGGGCTTCGAATACACCTGCTTCGGCCGGAAGTAAAACCAGTTTCTATTTCAGTTTGATTTTAAGGCGGTGATTTTTAAAATCCGTCTGGACGATGACGAACTCGTCCTGCTCGACGCGCGTTTTCCTAAAGGCAACCGGCCGGCCGTCCAGGGTTACGGTCAGCTCCTCCGGGCTCGCTTCGCGCGACGAGCCCGCCACGTACATCCAGGGCAAGAGCACCTTGACCGTCCCCAGCCCCGTAAAGTTGCTGTTGAAGTTCAGGACAAGAGTCCGGCCGTCGCCCAGCACCCGATGCTCATAGGCTAGGAACAGGTCGGCCGCGGGCAGATAGGCGTGCACCCGGGCATTGTCTCCGGCCAGCCGCGGCTCCAAGCTCAGGCCGGAGCGGCTCATCCTCAACCCGAAATACCCTTCCAACAGGGCTTTGGCCAGGCTTCCGGCGCTGCCGCTGTAGAAGTCGCTTCCGCGCGGGGAGCCGGCCGGGTCGTCCCATTCCGACAATCCGCCGTTGCGCAAGTTTTTGAGGATGATCTCCCGGAGCTTGTCCTTGGCGGCGCGGCTGAAGCCGTTGTCGAATAGGGCATAAACCAGTTTGCCGCCGAACCAATCCCACTGGCCGCCGTTCTGGTACTCGTAGGGTTCGTCAACGGCCGGATGCTTGAACACCCCGGCCGGATAGGGCGGAAGCAGGACGCCGCCGATCGTGGGCAGGCCGTAAGTCTTCTGCAACTCCAGGGCCTTTTTCAGGATGAGGTTCCGCTGGGTTTCGTCCGCCAGCCCGGCCTGGACGGCCGTGACGTTTCCGCCCAGGGCGAACATCTCATCCTCAGGAAAATCATGAATGTATTTCGGGTCGAGATGAATATGAACCCGGTAGAATCCAGGCCCCGGCTGCCAGAGCCTTTCGTTCGTTTTCTTTCGCAAGGAATCGGCTTGGACCGTCCAGAACATGGCCTTTTCCTTGAGGCCCGCCGCCTCCATCATGGCCGCCAGTTCGCGGGCCGCCTGGTAGAACATGGCCTGGTCATAGATATCGGCCGTTAGGCGGGAGCGGGCGTCGAGATAAATGGCCTGCTGGTCGGAGTCCACCTCTTCCACGTCACCCCAGTCGATGGTGTGGGCGCCGAAGACCAGGCCCGTCTTATCGTCGAATCGCTCGGCCAGGACAAAGCGCAAGGCGCGCTCTAAACGATCGAGAATGGTCCGGCCCTGGATATTTTCCTGCAGCCAGCCCGGGCCCAGCAGGGCTGCCGCCTGGCCGGCAGCCTGGACGGCGCTCGACTCTTGGTCGGTCTCCACCGTATTTTTGTCCGTTCGGCCCTGGAGGTCGAACCAATCGAAGAGCGAGCCGTCCTCCCTCTGATAGGCCAGGTGTTCCCGGAGCCAGGAGTCAAGGTGGTCGCGGTTGTAGAACCAGCGGCTGGCGGGAATGATGGAGTTGGCGTCCCTGAGCCAGACCTGCGGGTAACCCGCTCCGGCCCTGAATCCCTCTACCCGGCCTGTCCTTCCCTTGAGGGTCAGATCGTTGTGATTAAGGGTAATACGGATGAGCTTGAGAAGAGCGGCCAGTTCCTTCCGTTCGGCCTGAAAATTGGTAAACCGCCCGTAGTCCAAGGTCAGCGGTTGCGAGTTTTCAGGCCACGGCCTGGGCTTGACCTCCAGAGCCACCAGCGATGTTTTGGAGCCCAGGTCTTTGAACCAGGAGACGCCTTCCTGCACCAAATCCAGTTCCAGAAAGTACCTGCCCGCCGACAGAGGCGCCTTGCCGACGAGGGCCAGGCCGGTCGAGCCTCCGGCCGGGACAAGGCTGCTGAACGAGATGCGGGTGTTGTCCCGGCGGAGCATGTGCTTTTTCTGGTCAAGGAGATGGTAGGACAGCAGCACCGGATTCAGGCCGGAGGAGATCCAATCTTTCCGGCCGGTATTGGCCACCTCGACCCTTAGGCGGAACAGCTCGCCTTCCCAGCCTTCCAGGCTTTGTTCAGCGGCCCCGATCCGGCAGGCATAGTCCCTGGCCATGGCATTTTTCAGGGAATCCCGGCTGTCCCGGCATGCGGAGGAAACGGCCAGCAGGACGGCCAGCCCCAGACAGGTGGCCTGAGCAAGGAATCCGTTTCTAAGCTTCATTCTGTAGTCAGCAGATCCTGGGCAGAAGTTCCGAGGTCAAAGGCTCCAGCCGCCGCAGCCCGCCGGCCAGAGTGGCCAGCAGCAGCTCGCCCGGCCTGCCCACTTTGTTTTCCACCCGGCCGATGATCGTCGCTCGTCGACCCTGAAGATGGCGCCGCAGGGAGCGAATGGCGGCTTTCGCTTTTTTAGCCGGGACGACAAGAACCGCCCGGCCTTCGCAGGCCAGGTAAAGAGGGTCGACTCCCAGCAGCTCGGCCGCGCCCCGCACCGCCTTGGAAAGCGGGATTTTTTCTTCTTCAATCAGTATAGAGTAGGGAAGCCGTTCGGCCAGCTCCGAGAGGATGGTAGCCAGGCCTCCTCGGGTGATGTCCCGCATCCACAAGGCCCCCTGTTTCCAGAGGGGGAGAAGAAAACAGAGCGGCGCGCAGTCGCTTTTGACCTTGGCCGACAGGCTGAAATCGCCGCGGGCCAAGAGCACGGCCAGACTGTGCTCGCCCAAGCTGCCGGTGACGATGACCGCGTCGCCCGGTTTCACTTTGGCCGGAGCGGGTTTGGCCAGGATATGGCCCACGCCGGAAGTGACGATGAACACCTTGTCGGCCTGGCCGCGGCGGACAACCTTGGTGTCGCCCGTGACGACCTCCACCCCGGCTGCTGCTGCGGCGGACTTGATGGAGGCCAGAATCCTCTTCAGGTCAGCCAACGGCAATCCTTCTTCCAGAATGAGCGAGAGAGAAAGATACTGCGGCCTGGCCCCGGAGACCACCAGGTCGTTGACCGTGCCGTTCACGGCCAGTCGGCCGATATCCCCGCCGGGGAAAAAGATGGGGTCCACGACATAACCGTCTGTGGTGAAGGCGATCCCGGCTTCCAGATGGCTGGCATCCGGAAGGTCACGGAGCAACGGGCTCCGGAAGGAGGCCAGGATGTGCCGATGGAGAAAATCCCTCATCAGCCGGCCTCCGCTTCCCAGCTCCAAGCTGATCCTATCCGGCTTTTCAGGGGAGGGGGGCGGGCTCATGGTCGTGAATATTTATAATACACCAGGCAGGCGCCTTCCAGGGAGACCATGCAGGGTCCCAGGGGAGATTCCGGGCGGCATTTCCGGCCGAAAAGGCCGCAAAGGGGCGGGGCCAGCACGCCGCGCAGAACCTCTCCGCACCGGCAGCCCGGAAGCTCCGCGGATCCCGGGTCGAGCTTGAGCCCGTGCTTTTTCTCCGCATCCCAGGCGCCGAACGAATCCTTGATCTTCAGGCCGCTCTTGGGAATGAGGCCCAGCCCCCGCCAATGAGCGTCCTTAAGCTCTAAGACTTCTTCCATCAAAGCCCGGGCGCGGGGATTGCCCTCTTCACGGACGACCCGGCTGTATTCATTGGCCACGGCCGGTTTCTTGCGTATGATCTGATCGAGGACCGAGGAGACAGCCAGGAGGATATCGGCCGGCTCGAAGCCGGCCACAGCACCTGCCAGGCCGAACTCCTCGGCCACGAAAGCATACGGCCGCAGGCCGATGATGGCCGAGACATGGCCGGGATAGAGGAATCCCTGGAGGCGCACTTCCCCGGACTCCAGGATCGCCCGCAAGGGAGGGGGGATGATCCATAGCGCGGATAGGACGCTGAAATTGGACAGTTGCTCCTGGGCCGCCTGCTTGACGGTCAGGGCGATCGAGGGGATGGTCGTTTCGAACCCCACGCCGAAGAAGACGACTTCCCGGCCGGGGTTTTGCCGGGCGGTTTCCAGGACTTCTTGGGGAGAATAAACGATTTTGAGACGGGAACCCTGGGCCGGGATCGCGGTCTGGAGTGAGCCTTGACGAGTCGGGACGCGAGTCATGTCACCGAAGGTGGCCAGGATGGTGTCCGGGCGGCGGGTCATCAGCCCGATGGCTGCTTCATGGTATGCGTCGGGGGTAATGCACACTGGACAGCCGGGCCCGGAGGTCATGACCACGCCTGCCTTTTCCAACAGGGGCTGAAGGCCGAAGCGATGGATGGTCATGGTGTGGGTGCCGCAGACCTCCATCATCCGCACGGGCGGGCCCACCTGCTCGGCCCGGCGGCCGATGGACCGCAGAAGGCCGGCCAGGACCTTCCGGTCGCGGAATTCCTTCATGGGTCCTGTGCGGAAGCCAGTTCGCGGAGAAGGGACAGAGTCTCCTGGGCTTCCTCTTCATCCATTCGGGAAATAGCGAAGCCGGCGTGGACAATCACCCAGTCGCCCGGCTTGGCTTCCTCCAGAAGCATGAAATTGGCCTTAACCCGAGTTCCCAGGTAGTCCACTTCGCCCTGCCTGCTTTCATCCAGGCTGACGATTTTGGCCGGAACAGCTAAGCACATGGTCCCACATTAACAAATCTTTGCCCCCCCCGTCTAGAAAAAAAGGACAGGCCGCTCCGGTCATCTCTTCGGGCCTGCCCAAACGATATAGAAGATAACCTTTTTTTGCTATAATAAGCCCCATGCTGGAGAAGCTTAAAGGCTACCTCGAGCCGGGCACGCGCGAGGCTGAGCTGGCCGAAATGCTCGACCCGGACAATATACCCCGCCACGTAGCCGTGATCATGGACGGCAACGGTCGTTGGGCCAAGGAGCGGAACTTGCCCCGTATTGAAGGCCATCGGGCCGGCGCCAAATCTGTCCGTGAGATCGTGGAGGCCAGCGCCCGCTTGGGCGTCCAAGTGCTGACCCTTTTCGCCTTCAGCCGTGAGAATTGGAAGCGTCCCAGGACCGAGGTGGCCACCCTGTGGAAACTCCTAGAGGACTACCTGAAAAAAGAGCATAAAGTATTGATGGACAACAGCTTTCGGCTGTCGACCATCGGCCGGCTCGATGACCTGCCCGCCGTAGTGAAGAGGGAGTTGGAGCAGGTTATCAAACTCACCGCCGCCAACACCGGGCTCCGCCTTGTGCTGGCCCTGAATTACAGCGGCCGGGCGGAGATCGTAGAGGCCGTGCGGCGGCTGATACGCGGGGGTGGGGCTAAAGCGGAGGGCCTGGACGAGGAGACGTTCGCCCGGCACCTTGATACGGCCGGACTGCCCGACCCGGACCTTCTCATCAGGACAAGCGGGGAGATGCGCGTCTCAAACTTTCTGTTGTGGCAGATCGCCTACGCCGAGATCTGGATCACCAAGGTCTATTGGCCCGATTTTCGAAAAATTCACCTTCTGGAAGCGCTGGTGGATTACCAGAGACGGGAGAGGCGTTTCGGAGATATCCGGCCGGCCGGAGGTTCCTCCTGATCGAGACGAGACACGGGCGGGCCTGGTCCGGCTCTGCCTGAGCAAAGAGATGTGGAAAAAGCTCGAAGTTCACAAAAGGCTGCCCACCGCTTTGGTCGTCCTGGCCGCCGTGGTGGCTTTGATCCATTTCGCCGCCGACTGGCTGTTGGCCGCGGTCCTCAATTTTTTGATCCTGGTGGCGCTTCTCGAATTCTACGGGCTGGCCAGGAAAAAGAAGCTTTATCCCCAGCCGGCGGCCGGAGTCGTCTTCAGCCTCATCCTGGGAGTTCCCTTTTTCTTTGTCCGGATTCCCTTGGCCTTGTCTCTCCTGGCCTGCTTCCTGGTGGCCGGCCTCTACTTCCTCATCCGCTTCAACAGCCTGGAGCGGATGATGCTCTTTCCCCAGTCTTTCGCCGTCACGTTCCTGGGCGCAATTTATCTCAGCTTCACTCTCAATCATTTTCTGCCCCTGCGAAGGGAGTTCGGCCCGTGGGCCGTTTATTTTCTGTTCGCCGCCGTGTTCGCCGGCGATACGGGGTCCTTCCTGGTTGGCTCTCTCATCGGGCGTCATAAAATGCTCCCCCTGGCCAGCCCTCACAAGACCTGGGAGGGCGCGGTCGGCGGCCTGGTGTTCGCTGTCCTGGGAGCCCTGGCCGCCCGGGAACTGTTCTACGGCCAGTTGGGCCTGGGACAAGCCGCGGCTTTCGGCTTGGTCATTCACGCCGTGGCCCAGCTCTCTGATCCCCTGGAATCGCTGTTCAAGAGGGCTGCGGGGGTCAAGGATTCCGGCCGGATCTTTCCCGGCCACGGGGGGTTGCTCGACCGGGTGGACAGCCTGATCCTGGCCGGCCCCTGCTTCTATTACCTGATGCGGTATTTCCAATGAAGACCTTGACCATCCTCGGTTCAACCGGCTCGATCGGCCGGAGCACGCTGGAGGTTGTGTCCCACCTCAGTCGCGGTTTTCGGGTGGGAGGGCTGGCTGCCAAGTCGAATGTGCGTCTTTTGGTTGAACAGGCCGAACGCTTCCACCCTTCTTTGGTCTCCCTGGAGGGCAAAATCCAGGCCGATGAGTTCAAGCGTCTTTACCGGGGCCCGGCCCTGCGCGTTTTTTACGGCCCGGAAGCCTCCCTGGAAGCGGCCAAACTGGAAGAGGCCGACATCGTCGTATCGGCCATCAGCGGCATCAGCGGGTTGCGGGCCACCCTGGCTGCCGCTGAAACGGGCAAACGCATCGCCCTGGCCAATAAGGAATCCATGGTCACGGCCGGCAAGCTGCTCCTGGAAACCGCTTCCCGCTCGGGCGCCGAGATTTTGCCCGTGGACAGCGAACACAGCGGCATTTTCCAGTGCTTGGCCGGAGTGCAGCCGAAAGAGGTGCGACGAGTCATTTTGACGGCCTCCGGCGGGCCCTTCCTGCGCACACCGACCGCCGACCTTGAGAAAAAGACCGTGTCCGAAGCCCTGGCCCATCCCCGCTGGAAGATGGGACGGAAGGTGACCGTCGATTCGGCCACCCTGATGAACAAGGGGCTGGAGCTCATCGAGGCCCGCTGGCTGTTCGACCTGCGGCCCGATCAGCTCGACGTCCTGGTCCATCCCCAGAGCATCGTCCATTCCCTGGTGGAGCTGCGGGACGGGTCGGTTTTGGCCCAGCTCAGCCGGACCGATATGCGCCTGCCCATTCAATTCGCCCTCACCTACCCCCTCCGGGAGGATCCGCCATTTCCCAGCCTCGACCTGACCGAGGTGCGCAGCCTGGAGTTTTATCCGGCCGATGCCGCAAAATTTCCCCTCCTCGGCCTCGCCCGCCGAGCACTGGAAGAACCTTCCAGCTTCAGCGTAGCCCTCAATGCGGCTAACGAAGAGGCGGTGGAAGCCTTCCTTCAGGGACGCCTTCCTTTTCCGGGCATTGCCCGGGCTGTGGCCGGGGCCCTGAAGATGCATCACAGCCGGGAGGCGGAGAGCCTGGAAGAAATCCTGTCCTTGGACGCCGAAGCCCGCCGGACCGTCCAACATCTCATCCATTAAAGGTGACCTCATGCAAGCTGTTCTGAACGCTCTGGCCAGCAATGCCCAGTATCTTTTGGCTTTCCTCATCGTCTTCACCGTTATCGTTTTCGCCCACGAATTCGGCCATTTCCTCATGGGTCGGCTGATGGGCATTCGGATCGAGGTTTTCTCCTTCGGGATGGGCAAACGTCTTTTTGGAATCAAGCGCGGCCACACCGACTACCGGGTCAGCCTCCTGCCCGTGGGCGGCTATGTCAAGTTTCTGGGCGAAGGCCTGTTTGAAAAGGACCGTCCGCTGGAGCCCGACGACTTTATGGCCAAAAACCGATGGCAGAGGTTCCTGGTCATCGTCGCCGGGGCGGTGATGAACGTTTTGCTGGCCGTGATCCTGATGGCCGGGGTCAATATGGCCGGGGTCAGAATTCCCATCTATCAGGACCAGAAACCGGTCATCGGCTGGATCGAGCCCGGCTCGCCGGCGAAAAAGGCCGACCTGCGGCCCGAGGACGGGCTATTGCGCATCAACGGCCGGAGGGTGACGACCTGGATGGACGTGGAACTGGCAGTGAGCACCCAGCCGGACAAGCTGCTCCGGCTCGATATCGTCCGTGACGGCCGGCCGATGATGGTGGAGCTGCGCACCGGGAAGAAAACCCGCTACGACATGGGCTACGCCGGCTTTTTCGGCAAAATCTTGACCCAGGTGGTCTCGGTCGTTCCCGGCTCGCCCGCGGAAAAAGGGGGCTTGAAGGCCGGAGACGTCGTTCTACAAATCAACGGCCGTCCCGTCTATTATTACAGCTTCGTCGAGGTCCTGGAGGCCAACCCGGACAAACCGCTGGCCTTGGAGGTGAGGCGCTCCGGGAGAACGGTCTCCCTGACCGTCACTCCGCGCCGGGAGGGGAAGGTGGGCAAGATCGGCGTCCTGCAGACGGCCGAATCCGAGATGAAGAAATTCGGTTTCTTTCCCGCTTTCGGCCAGAGCGTCAAGGACAACATCCGCCTGACCACCCTTGTTCTCCGTTTCATCAAGGGGCTTTTCACCGGAGAAGTTTCCACCCGCCAGTTGGGCGGCCCGCTGGAGATCGCCCGCATATCGGGCGAAACCATGCGCATGGGCTTCCTGGCCCTGGTCAGCTGGATCGCCCTCTTCAGCCTGCAACTGGGCATTATCAACCTGGTGCCCATCCCCGTGCTGGACGGCGGCCAACTCTTTGTCCTGATCCTGGAAGGGATTTTCCGCCGCGATTTCGGCCCCAGGCTCCGCAGAGTATGGATGCAGGTCGGGTTCGTCATTTTCGTCTTTTTGATCGGCTTCATCATCCTCAACGATATCATGAACCGTTTTCCCAAAGGCTGGGGAACTCTGTGGCCGTTCTAGAACCCCTTTTTCCACGGCGCGGGACGCGGCAAATCCTCCTCGGCCGGGTGGCCATAGGCGGCGGTGCTCCGATCTCGGTTCAGTCCATGACCAAGACCGACACTCGGGATGTGGAGGCGACCGTCCGTCAGATTCGCGCCCTGGAACAGGCCGGTTGCGAGATCGTCCGGCTGGCCGTGCCCGACGCGGAGGCGGCCGAGGCCTTGGCCCGGATCCGAAGGGCCGTCAGCCTGCCCCTGGTGGCCGATGTCCATTTCGACCACCGCTTGGCTCTGCGCGCTTTGAAGGCGGGCGTGGACGGTCTGCGGCTGAACCCCGGGACCATCGGCGCTCCGGATAAAGTGAGAGAGATCGTGAAAGCGGCCAAAGCGCGCCGGACCGTCATCCGCATCGGGGTCAATTCCGGCTCGCTGGAGAAAGACCTGCTCAAAAAATTCGGCGGGGCTACGGCCGAAGCCATGGCGGCCAGCGCCCTGAGGCATGTGCGCTTCCTTGAGGATCTGGACTTTCGGGAGATCAAGGTCTCGCTGAAAGCCTCCGATGTGCCGCGAACGCTGGAGGCTTATCGCCTTATGGCCGGCCGGACGGACGCTCCCTTCCACGCCGGGATCACCGAAGCGGGAGGGCTCTTGGCCGGCGCGGTGAAGTCGGCCGCCGGGCTGGCCCTCCTCTTGAGGGAAGGGCTGGCCGATACGGTCCGCGTGTCGCTCACCGCTCCACCCGAAGAAGAGGTGCGTACCGCTTTCCGGATTTTGGCCGCGCTCAAGCTCAGACAGCGGGGGCCGGAGGTCGTCTCCTGCCCGACTTGCGGTCGATGCGAGGTGGACCTCATTCCCCTGGCCGCTGAGGTCGAAAACCGCCTGGCCGGCCTCTCCTTTCCGCTGGTGGTGGCGGTCATGGGCTGCGCGGTCAACGGGCCGGGCGAGGCCCGGGAAGCGGACCTCGGAGTGGCCTTCGGCCGGAATAAGGCCGTGATTTTCAAGGAGGGCAAGGTGCTTCGGCGGGTCCGGCCCGTCGAGGTCGTGGAAGATTTGGCCCGGGAAGCCTGGGCCCTGGCGAAACAGAGACAACGATCGCGAAGATGACCAAGAAAAAATCAGCGTCCCGGCCTTTCAAGCTCGGGCCCGACACGGCCAGGAAATATGAGCTATTAAAAAAGAAACTGGGGGAAATGAAAAGGGTCCTGGTCGCTTTTTCCGGCGGAGTCGACAGTACGCTCTTGCTGAAGACGGCGGCCGACATCCTGGGCGGTGAGGTGCTGGCGGTCATCGCCGCCTCGGAAACCTATCCCCGGCGGGAGATCCAAGAGGCGAAGCGCCTGGCCGAAAAGCTGGGCGTCCGACGACGGATCATTCATACGCGAGAACTGGAGAATCCGGATTTCAGCCGAAATAGGCCCGACCGCTGCTACCATTGCAAAAAGGAGCTTTTCTCAAGGCTCAAAGATATTGCCGCAGCCGAATCCATCCCTTTCATCCTCGACGGGCAAAACAAGGACGACCGGAGCGATTATCGTCCGGGCTCAAAAGCGGCCCGGGAGCTGGGCGTCCGGTCGCCTCTTCAAGAGGTTTGTTTGACCAAGGCGGAGATTCGCAAGATTTCGCGCGGGCTCGGCCTGCCCACTTGGGAGAAGCCCTCCCTGGCCTGCCTGGCCTCGCGTTTTCCCTATCGGGAATCCATCAACCGCAAAGGGTTGGCCCAGGTCGGGTTGGCCGAGGAATTCCTGCTCGGCCTGGGATTGCGGCAGGTCCGGGTCCGGCATCACGGCCGGACGGCCAGAATCGAGGTTGAACCTCAAGCCATCGGCCGGCTGGCGCGGGCCGGAGTTCGGGCCAGAATCGTCCGCCGGCTGAAGGAATTGGGTTACCTTTACGTCACCCTGGACCTGGGCGGCTACTGCACCGGCAGCCTCAACCAGGAGATAGGAAAAAGGTGATTTGAATAGTCAGAACAGACGTATAGCCGACATGACCGCGGCGCTGATCAGGGCCACGCTGAAGTTGTCGTCCAGGCCGAGGGGAAGGGCTTCGGCCGCCGAAGCCGCGGCCGCTCCGGCCAGCCACACCGGCAGAGCCACCGGCTCGATACGGGTGAAGAAATAGGCCGCCGCCAGACAGGCGCTGAAATGGGCCAGGCTGCCTTCCAGGGTTTTCTGAAAAATTCTCGTCCGGCCGAAGGTCAAACCCAGGATCTTGCTGAAGAAGTCCCCGAAGATGAGAAACAGAACGGCCAAGGCCGCCAGCTTTTTCTCCACCAGAAGGATGGTCAGGAAAACGGAAATCAAAAATATGGTCATCGACGAGAATTTTTTGTATTCCTTGGGCTTAAATACGGCCTTGAGCGACTCGAAGAAAAAGACGTTGACCCGCCGGGAAATGAGGCGGACGAGGTCCAGGACGATGAACAAGAGGGCGATGCTGCCGATGAGCAGGAGAACCGTCTTCTCCCCGTTAAGGTACAGGATAAAAATAAACAGGACGGCCAGAGGCCGGAGGAGCAGTCGCCAGCCGATGGCCGTCTCTGTTTTATCCGGGATCTGTTTAAAATAATTTTCGCGAATGAGGTTGAGCACGTTGCGCAGAAGGATGTAGGCCAACAGGCTGAGGAGAAACGATCGGTACAGGTGGCTGGGAACCCAGATCTCCACCAGCAGACTGAGCAGGGGAATGACCAGGAGAGCCACCACTTCGCTCTTCCTGGAGATGAACGTCAGGGCGAGTGTCAGGAAAGCCAGCAGAGGAAGGGTGTGCCAGGGGAGCCAGCCTCGGGCATAGAAGAGGGCCAGGTAGTAGAGAACCAGCCCGACGGTGGTGGCCACGCCTTGGCCGCCTCGAAAGCGAAGATAAAAAGGAAAGATATGACCCACGATGGCCGCGCAACCGGCCAAATGCATGAAGGGCTGGCCGAGGTGGCGGGCCAGGGCCAGGGCGGCCAGGCCCTTGCCCACATCAAATACCGCGGTCAGGATCGCGGGCCAGAGCCCCAAAAATTTGTAGGTATTGACCGTTCCGGCATTCCTATTGCCCAGATTCCTTATGTCCCGGCCCCCAAGAAGCCGGCCCAGGAAGTAGGAGGGTGAGATTGAACCGATGAGGTACCCGGCCAGGAGGACAAGAACAGGTTTCAGAACTTCCATGACCATCATCAACTCGATGAGGGATCCTCACCTCTCCGGCAAGGACGCTGTCTCCCTGCCAGAAGGATATATCTTATCTCAAAGACAACCATAATTCCAGCCGCGCCACCCCTGAACAATACGAGGGCATCACGGAAATAAAAAAAGCCGGGAGGAGGAGTCCTTGAGGACCCTTCCTCCCGGCTTGAGGACGATCAGTCTGAACCGTTCGGCCAGGCTTAGGCTACCCGGCTTTTTCCGCTTTTTTCTGAGTGATGATCCCGACGATTTCCACGCCGGATTCGCGGACGATGTCGATGAGGTCCACGATCCTTCCGTACTCCAGCTCCTGGTCGGCCCGCAGGTAGAGCTTCTTATCCTGGGCCGTCATAAAAGCTTCTTCCAGTTTCGACTGGAGCTGTTCCAGGGTGACCTTATCATTGTTGAGCCACAGCGTTCCATCTTTCTGGATGTACATCACCACTTCCGGGTTTTCCGGCATATCCATAGTGTTCAGAGCGCTGGGGATGCGGACATCCCCCGGCCCACTTCGGATCATGGGCGTGACGATCATGAAGATGATGAGCAGCACCAGCAGGACATCGCACAGGGGGACAACGTTGGGTTCGGCCACATATTTTTGCTCGCTGCCGACTGACATAGACATGTTGAGTACCCTTTCAGGCGGTCCTGGCCGCCAGCGCGGCGGCTATTTGCTTTCCTTGCGGATGAAGTAGTCGAGCAACTGGGAGGACGTGTTGGACATCTCGGCCTTGTAGATGTCGATCCGGCTGTTCAGGTAGTTGTAGATCCACAGGGCGATGATGGCCACCAGGATGCCGACGGCGGTGGTGATCAACGCCTCGGCGATGCCCGACGCCACGGCGCCGATGCCGCCCGACCCGGTACGGGCCATGCCCCGGAAGGCGTTCATGATGCCGAAGATGGTCCCGAACAGGCCGATGAAGGGCGAGGACGTGGCTATGGTGGCCAGCCAGCTCAAGCCCCGGCGCAGCTCTTGCTCGAACATGGTGGAAGCGCGATCGCAGCCTCTCTCCGCCGAAGCGATGGTCTCCTGAGTATCCAGGTTGGACTGCTTGGCCTCCATATATTCGCGGGTGCCGCCGGCCGTCACGCGGGCCAGGTGGCTGCCCACAAACTCCGCCCGGCTGGACAGAGACAAAGCCTCGGCGATCATTCCTTTCTTCAGCAGCTCTGACAGCTTGGGGGCGACTTCCCGGGACTTCCCCTTGGCGGCCGTATAGGTCAGGATCCTTTCGATCAGCAGATAGAGCGAGACAAGGGACAAGCCGAGCAGGATGATGGCGACGGCTTTGGCCACGAAGGTCATCTGAGTCCACATTTCAATGAGACCGAATTGCATGTTTTATACCTCCTTTATTATCAAGCCATCGGATGGGATGGTCAGCTTGATTTCAGCTTGAAGCGGACGGTGACGGTAAAAATGACGCCCCGGGGCTTGCCGTTGATGATCATCGGCTCATAGACCCACTGCCGCACGGCGTCGATGGCCGACTGGTCGAGAAGCGGGATGGAGCGCAGCACCTTCCAGGACACCACCCGGCCGTAGATGTCGGTGGTGGCCTCGATGATGACCACGCCCTCCACCCGCGCCTGCCGGGCGATCTCGGGATAAAGGGGCGCCACTTCTTTCAGGAGCCGGGGCGGTTTGATCTGGCCCATGGCCCGGACCGGGGCTTCCACGTCGCCCACCACACCGCCCAGGACGCCGCCTACGACGCCGCCCAGTACTCCGCCCACCACGCCGCCTTCGACACCGCCCTCCACGCCGCCCTCCAGGCCGATGTCGGAGAGCTGTTCCTCGGCGATTTCATCGGGGATCTCGACGGGGGCCACCAGCTTGCCGGCCTCGATGTTGGACTGGGCCTGGACGGGCTTGATGCGGGCCGAGCGCTCGGAGCGCTTCTTGGC
>Ga0315284_10008190_pt1 | contig 14914 bp, 9 predicted proteins | sample YL17G09_16_MG_FD_203696 | JGI IMG/M metagenome (GOLD analysis project Ga0315284, IMG submission 203696) | Sediment microbial communities from Yellowstone Lake, YNP, Wyoming, USA - YL17G09_16 | ecosystem: Environmental > Aquatic > Freshwater > Lake > Sediment | place: USA: Wyoming | collected... | reverse complement strand
CAATGAATCGAGGCGCGGCTACGGCCAGGCCTACAAGACAGGCTTCGAGAAGGCCAAGGGCGACATCATCGCGACCCTCGACGCTGACTGCACCTATCCCGCCGAGATGATACCAAAGCTCATCCGGACCCTCAAGAAGGAGCACCTCGACTTCATCACGACCAACCGCTTTGCGAAGATGAAAAAGGGCGCCATGAGCACGAAGCACCGCTTCGGCAACTGGGTCCTCAACGTCACGGCAAGGCTCCTTTTCGGGGTCAAGTTCAAGGACAGCCAGTCGGGCATGTGGGTCTTCAAGAGGACCATCCTGAAGAAGGTCGAGCTCGTGAGCGACGGCATGCCCATGAGCGAGGAGCTGAAGATCGAGGCCTTCAAGAAGGGCTTCGCCTGCAAGGAGGTCCCCATCGAGTACAGGCCCCGGGTCGGCGAGGTGAAGCTGTCCTCCTGGGGCGACGGCTGGAAGAACTTCAAGTTCCTCTGGTCAAAGAAATACGGCAAGGCCAGGTCCAAGGACTAGGCGGTCCTGGGCTCGATCCTCGAGTACAGGAAGGCCCCGCCGTTTATTCCCACGAGCATGATTATGAACCCGAGCTCGAGGCAGACGGTCGTGGCCAGCATGCCCATGAGCATGTCCCTGGCAAGGGTGTAGCCCGCGAAGACGAACATGCCGCCACCGAACCCGAGGCACAGGATCATCAGCAGGTACATGGTCATGACATCAGGCATGCCCCCCGTCGATTCGTTGAAGTTCGGGTAACTGGCGCCCATGATGAGGCCCAGGCCCGTGAATGTCATTATAATGGCCAGGGTCATGAGCACGAAGAAGAGCTTCCAGACCAGGCTGTAGTTCAGGATGAACGGTAACGGTAGGGCGACTCCGAGGACGGTTATGGGAGACAGGGCCAGTATGGCCCAGGCTTTGGCCATGAAGACGGACTTGGGCGGGACGGGCAGCGACTTCAGGACCCAGAACTTGCGGCCCTCCTTGCCGATGCTCCCGAGGCCTATGAAACCGCACTGGAGTATGGCGGCCAGGTAGATGCCCACGGATATGATGGCAGGGTAGGCCACCTGCTGGGCCCGTGCCGGTATGTCCTTTAAATCCGCGATCCTCTGCCAGCCCCAAATGAGCAGGGCGCTCAGGCCGATGATGGCTATGATATTGCCGAGTATCTCCTTCTTCTGGACATTGATGATGAGCTCCTTTTTGATGAGCCGGGCCATGATGGGCGAGAAGGGCCGCTCGAGCCATCGGAGGCCGCCCCAGGACCTCTTTTGGAACCACATGGCCTTCTTCCCGGAGGTCTCCTTGGTCCAGACCTCGAAGTAGAGGTATCTTATCGTCGGGTAGAGGCCCGCGGAGGCCAGGAACATGATGCCAAGCAATGCCAGGGTCTCCTGGACGGGCGTTATCCTCTGGACCGAGCCGCTGGCCAAATTCTCGTTCCATCGCATGACCACGAAGATGGCGGTAACGAGCTGGGAGTATAGCAGCAGCCCGACGAGGCGCCTCTTGAGGTCCAATGAATTGAGGATCGAGTACGTGAACCCCATGCTGGACGCGAGGAATACCATGATGATGACGGCCAAAATCTGCAGATGGGTTATGCCGTAGCCGTTGACCCAAAGGGACCCGGAGCCGTCGGGCATCTCACCTGTTATCGAGAGCGGGTTGTCGGGCCGAAGCCAGAAGGAACCGAGCTGGATGGAGGCCATGAGGCCCAATCCGAAGGCCACGATTGTCAGATTGGACAACAGTATCCCCATGAACTTCCCGAGGGCCACCTTCTGGGCCGACACCGGCTGGGCCATGATAGTGATGAGCTCTTTGCTCTCGATGGCCTTGTGCAATGTGTCTATTATCGACTTACCGGTCAGGATCAGGAAGATGAACAGGATGAAGGTCTCGGGCCTTATGGTCAGGTCGCTGTTGCGAAGCTGCGGGTCCTGTGAGATGGTGCTCGCAAGCACGAGGCAGGCCCAGGCGGTCACAAAGGCCAGCAGGATGAACCAGCCGCTCATGAACCAGTTCTTCGAGATCCGGTTCTGAAGCTGCCTCGCCGAGGCGTTGACTTCTACAGCGAAGATGGCAAGAGATCCCTCCAGTCGCTCCCCCCCACGACCTTGACGAAGACGTCCTCCAGCGTTCCCACGCTGTACTTCTTTTTCAGCTCATCGACGGTCCCGATGTCCATGATACTGCCGGAATTGATGATGGCGACCCGGTCGCATATTTCCTCTGCGATCAGGGTCAGATGGGTGCTCATTAACACCGTGGTCCCCGTTTTGCCGAAGTCCCTTATCCAGCTTTTAAAGAACTTGGCAAAGCGCGGGTCGAGGCCGGCCGTGGGCTCGTCCAGCAGAAGAACCTTGGGCCTGTGAATGACCGCCAATGCGAAGGCGATTTTTTGGCGCATGCCCTTCGAGTAGGTCCCTATCTGGTGGTCCATAGCGTCCTCGATTTCGAGGACCTTGGCAAGGTAATCAATCCTCTTGTTCTTGCTCTCCTCGTCCATCCCTCTCAGGGTCGCGACCAGGTCTAAAAGCTCCTCGCCAGTCATGGTCTCGTAGAGGTTCGGGGTCTCGGGCAGGTAGCCTATATTGGCCTTGACCTTCAGCTCGTTGCCGACGACCCTGGTCCCGAGGACATAGGCCTGGCCCTGGCTGGGCCGTATCAGGCCGGAGAATATCTTCAACGCCGTGGTCTTCCCAGCGCCGTTGGAGCCCAGAAGCCCGAAGACCTCATTCCTTTTAACGCTGAACGAGACATCGTTGAGGGCGTTGACGTCCCCGTAGGTCTTGGACAGGTCCTTGGCCTCCACGGCCGGGCCCTCCTCGTCTTTGACCTTCGAACGGACCTTCTTCAGACCGGCACACCCCCTACAGAAGGATATTCTATTCTTTCTTAAAGGTTCTGATAATTAAACATTCTCTCTACCGGGCTTTCCCAGGGCTTCAGAAATCGGTCAGCTTGTATTGCCCGCCCTTGACCTTCCCGGCGACCTTTGGCTTCGGTCTCGGGAGGATCTCGCCCGGCTTCGGTATTACGACCCGCCCGTATTCCCCGCCAGCACCGGGATAGACGACGATCTTCCCGGCTCTGAATGCTTCGATAGCCCTGCCCACATCGGGCTGGGCGACATCCAACACATCACTGATAGGAGCGTCCACGAGGATGTTCACCTCGTCTTTAAAGACTTCCACGAGCTTTGTCCATTCCTTGGTGACGCCCTTGGTGTTGACGCCCTTGTCCAGGGCCTGGGCAACGATATCGGCCAGGGGGATGATGTGGAGGTATGGCGGTCTGTGGTCCGGATGCCGCGGTTCGTCGAGGTCGGCCAGCTCGTTGACCCGGTCCCAGACGCCCTTCTTCACGCGCTTGCCGCACTTTTTACACTTCCATTTCTGGAACGAGGCCTCGGCCAAGGTGTAATGTGTGAAGCACCTGATGCACCCGCTCTCGTTGTACTTACCGAGCTCCGGAGGGACCCCGACATTGAGGACGGGTTTGCGGCCCTTTTCCCGTTTCAGGGCCATGATGAGCTCCGATGCGGTGTTGGCCTTGGCATCGAACCGCACGAACTCGCGGGCGATCCGGTTGGGTTTAGGGCCGTGGGCATCCGAGTTCGTCAAGAATGTCAGTGGATGGAGCTCCGATATCCTGTCGGCGTAGTCCGTGTCCGCGCTCAGGCCCAGCTCGACGAAGGTGACCCTGTTGGCCAGGTCGCCGTAGCATGAGGCCAGCGAACTGTGGGCCGCGTAGATGGCGGTCCAGGGGGTGAAGGCGTGCGCCGGGCCGAAGAGCGCGTCGGCATCCACCGCGGCCTGCGCGATGTCGATGCCGTTCATGCGGAGTCTAGGCCTGCCGTCGGACGCAAGGTTCTTGCAGTGGCGTGCGACCTTGGCCCTGAACTCCTCCACCGAGGCCTTCGACGGGAACACGAAGATGTGGTGGACCCGGGAGCTGTCCTCGACCTCGCAGGTCAGCAGGAACCTGGTCCCATCGAGCTCGTAGGTCCCTTCATCGACCTCTTCGAGGGCTGTTACTTCCTCGAACCATGTGCTGTGGAGACAATCCCCGCAACCGATGGCATGGAGGCCCTTGAAGGGCGCCCATTTGGCCAGGTTCTTGACCGTCATGTCTTTGCTGACGCCTATGGAGAACCGGCTGTGGATGTGGAGGTCCACATTGAGCTTCACGGGAAGTGAATTGCTGTCCAGATATTAAATCATTGGACAGGCGGATGCTCAGATGAGATCGTCATCCCTATCTACGGATTCCCCTTGTATGATTTTTTTATCCGCTACAATCGGTTTATCCTGCTTGACCTTGGAGTCGCGCTTGAGGTCTGCGCGGTAGGATTTCGGCCCTTCTTTCTTTATTATCTCTAGAATTTTTAAATCCTTCTTTCTTTTCTTTTTCCATCTCTGAATCCTTTTATAGGCTATGAACCGTTTTGTATAACTATAAATGAAATAAGCCGCCATAAGGTAGAGGATTATAGTCCACAATAGGAACAAATAGAACTTTCTGCTAATCGCGATATAGCAACAAAATGATCCAATGACAATTAACATAAATGGAAATAAGAACATCTCGAAATAGAATCCGGCGGTCCCGGGTCTCGATGGTCTTCCATAATATAACAAGTGGGACACCGCATGACATGAACGTTCGTTAGCCAAGATAATCCTTTCTTTTGATCGAATACGGGGCCAAGCCCCCAACGAATATTTACATCCTTCACCATATTCCAGGCGTGGTCTCAAAAAAGGGCAAGGGCGTGAAGGGCCGGTCAGGGGGTTCACCCTCCAAACCAAAGGACCCCTACGAAGGCACCCCGTGGCCAACCCTGTCCATCGCCGGCGCCATAATCGCCGTGAGCTTCGCATCCATACTGATCCGCTGGAGCGGGGCCCATCCGCTGACCATGGCCTTTTACAGGATGCTCTTCACCATCGCGCTATTGGCCCCGTTCGCCATCAAGGACATGCGGAAGGAACTGAAGGAATCCCCGCTGTCCGGGAAGGAGGCCGGGCTCCTCTTCGGCGTCGGTCTCGTTCTAGCATGCCACTTCGCCCTTTGGATAACTTCCCTGACATTGACCACGGTGTCTAGCTCCGTCCTTCTCGTCACGTTCCATCCGGTCTTCGTGAGCATCGTGGGGTTCTATCTCCTAAAGGAGCGGCTTTCCAAGACGAACGTCGTCGGGATGGGAATTGCCCTCGTCGGAGCCATCGTTCTGGTCTACGGGGACTTCATGAAGAATGGCGGTGGCTCCTTGACCGATAAATCGGTGCTCGGGGACATCCTGGCCTTCCTCGGCGGTATCGCCGCAGGCATCTATATCCTGGCCGGGAGGTTCTTCCGCAGGACCCGCGGGGTCATGACCTACGCTATCCTCGTCTACTCCGGGGCTGTTGTCTCACTGTTCATCATGTGCATCGTGGCCAGGGCCCCGTTCGTCTATCCGCCGAAGGAGTTCCTGCTGTTCTTCCTCATGGCTTTGGGCCCCGGTATCTTCGGCCACACCGTCTACAACTGGGCCCTGAAGTACGTGAAGGCCACGTTGGTATCCGTGAGCCTCCTGGGCGAGCCCATCGGGGCCTCCCTGCTGGCGTTCTTTTTACTGAACGAGACACCAGGAGGCCTCACAATCGTCGGCGGCATCGCGATACTTATAGGTATCTATCTTACCGCTTCCGGCCTGTCCCAGGAGGAGAGCGGGCCTCCTCGAAAAGACAAGGTATAAGAAGGGCCGACCGCATCTAATTGGGGGAGAGGGGCTTGGCCAGAGAAGAGAGACCGCCCGAGGAGCGGAACGTCATCGAGGTCCACATACGGGACCGCAGCGAGCGGATGATGAACCTCCTTCGGGAGCTCAAGACCCTCATCGACAAGGACCCGCGCGTCGCGGACCTCATCACGATAGACACCCATGGCGACCCCATCGATGTGACACCAACCGTCGAGAAGGTCCTCGAGAAGAAGCCCACGATGTATCGCCTCATCAAGGGGAACATCTACCTTCTCAAATCGGAGGACCCGAACCGTGGCTTCGAGACCTTCGCCGACGTCATCCGGAGCCAGTGCCACGATTGTGGCAAGGCCGAGGCCTTCAAATGCGAGGCCCTGAACTGCTCCAACTGCACCATCGGCTGCCCGTGCTCGGTGTGCGACCAGCATCGGCCCCAGGGCCTGGTCATCACCCGGCGCTTCCCGAAGAAGGTCGCCCAGGAGTACATGATCCAGACCACGCCCATAATCTGGCTCACGCAGATGCGGCGTGAGGACGTGGACTGCATAAGCCCCCACGAGGTGGCCCGCTTAAACCTGACCTTGACGAACTTCATCGAGAAGTCGGACAACGGGGTCATTTTGGTCGAGGGCCTCGAGTACCTGATAACCCAGAACTCGTTCGACCTGGTCCTGAACTTTATTCAGCACATGCAGGATGTAATATCTACCAGCAAGAGCTGCATTATGTTCCTGGTCGACCCGCTGGCCCTGGACCCCGAGCAGATACACCTGTTGCAGAAGAACATGAACGAGCTCTAGGCCGCCCTCCCGGGCACACAGGAAATCTTATTATCCCGTCGGCCGTATATGTTTATCGGCGCCCCGCAAGGGCCGCCAGGGGAGGGGACCTTGGCACGGATACTTATAGTTGAGGACGCGCCTTTCATCGTCGAATCCTTCACTGAGATAATCAACGACCAGAACTGGCAGGTGTCCGGCGTGGCGAAGACCGGCCTGGAGGCCATCGAACTATACAAGAAGGACAAGCCGGATGTGGTCATCATGGACATCCTGCTCCCGGGCCTCGACGGGCTCACCGCCATTAAAAAAATCCGGGAAATGGACCCCACGGCCAAGATACTAGTCGTCAGCGCCCTGGCCAAGAAGGACCTCGACAAGGAATGCCTCAAGGCGGGGGCCAAGGCTTTCATCAAGAAGCCCTTCGACACCAAGACCTTCGTCACGACGCTCAAGGCCATAATAGAGGGTAAGTGATGCCTGGCAAGGAAACAGTGTCGAAGGCCGACGGACCCGAGGGTCTGATCGGCCCCGAGCTTGGCGCCGCGGTGCTCGAGTCCATCGACATGGGCGTCTACGTCGTGGACGACGACTACAACATATTGCTATGGAACAATTTCATGGAGAGGTACACCGGGGTCGCAAGGACCGACGTCATCGGCATGAACCTCTTCGAGTACTTCTCGCACCTGAAGGACACGGGCTGGCCGGACAACTACGCCCGCGTCTTCGAGGAAGGCTTCACATTCCGGGTCTACAGCTCCCCGGCCATGTTCATTCCCAAGGTGCTCGAGCACAAGGGCGGGGTCTTCCACAATATACGACTCTATCCGCTGTTTGCCAGCAAGGACGAGGTCCGGGGCGTCCTGACCCTTCTGGAGGACGTGACGGACCGCAAGATGATGGAGGAGAAGTCCCAAGACCTCTTCGAGTACGCCTCCGATGCCATCTTTATAATGAACGGGGACGGCAGGTTCACCTACATCAACCAGAGGACCGTCCTGGAGGTGGGCCTCGGAAAGGAGCAGATCGTGGGCAAGTTCTTCTCGGACATAGTGGACCCGTCGAGCCTGGACGCGGTGGCCACGGCCTTCGACCGGCTGCTCCAGGGCGACGAGGTCCGGGGCCTGCAATGCGCCATCCATGACGGTCATGGCCGCAGGGTACATCTAGAGATAAACGTGAGCCCCATCAGGGCCCCTGACAGCCAGGAGATCACGGCCTTCCAGGGCATCGCCCGAAACGTGACCACAAGGAAGAAGATAGAGGACGAGATAAAAGAAATAAAGGAGCTCGCCGAGCGGATACTCTCGACAATCCCTTCTTCCGTCCTTGTGGTCGACCGGCACCTCACGATACATTCGGTGAACGAGGCCTTCTGCAGGCTCTTTCTGACGACCGAGAAGGAGGCCATCGGCAAGACCCTGGTGGACTTTTTGCCCGTGGGCTTTTTTGGCGAAGAGGCCTCGGAGGAGAAGGTCACGGAGGTCCTGGAAAAGATACGGGCGGGCGGGACCTATCTTAGGACCGGCGTGGCCTACAAGAACGCCAAGGGCGAATGGAGGCTCGACTTCGAGTTCGTGCCGCTGCCCGGCGAGGAGAGCAGGACCCTGGTCATCGTTGACGATGTCACCGAGCGCGAGAAGCTGGAGGAGCAGAAGCGCGAGAGGATCACGCTCGAGGCGCAGGTGGAGAAGCTGAAGGAGGTGGACGAGATGAAGACCGAGTTCATCTCGGTGGCCTCACATGAGCTGAGGACCCCGCTCACGGGCATTATGCTATACCTCGAGCGGCTCGCCGACGGTAAGTATTGCCTCATGACCGAGGCCCACAGGACCAAGGTCTTCTCGGTCATGGAGCAGATAAAGCTCCTGTCGAAGATAGTCGACGAGATGCTGGAGACCACTCGGCTCGAGGCGAAGCTCGAGGCCCTGGTCATCGTGCCCTCGTCTATAAAGGAGGTCGTATCGCGGTCCGTGTTCAAGCTCATCTCCCAGGCGGAGGTCAAGTCCCAGCGCATCGAGGTGCGCATCCCTGATGACCTGCCGAAGGTCGAGATGGACCAGGACCGCATCGAGCGCGTCGTCACGAACCTCCTCAAGAACGCCATCAACTATTCGCCCGCCGACACGACCATCTGGATCGAGGCCGCGATCGACGGCGCCCGCAAGAACCTCATGGTGCGGGTCATAGACGAGGGGCCCGGCGTGCCCGAAATCCATAAGGAGCGTATTTTCACGCGGTTCTACGTCATCGACAAGAGCCTCACGAGGCAGGTGGGCGGCGTGGGCCTCGGCCTGTCCATTGCCAAGGGCATCGTCGAGAACCATGGCGGAAAGATATGGGTCGAGGACAGAATACCGAACGGGGCTATATTCATCTTCACGATTCCGATGGAACAGATGGCAAAATGAAGGGCCTACCATAAGAGGCCGGTCCGTGGATACCATTATATCATATCATTTATAATCTATATCATATAAGCAAAGGTCCCAGTGCGGGACAAATGGGGGTATAGTTCTGATAGCGTCCGATGGGTTCGGTGGCGTGCGCATCCGGAATGTGGCTATGGGACCGATGAGCGGTTCCGTGCGGGCAGTGGTCATGGTCCTCGTCATTGCCCTGGTGCTTCCTTCGGCCATGCAGGCCCTTGTTGTTGCCAGCAGCGACGGCGGTGCGAGCGCCACCTGGTCAGATGCCCCGGTATTGCTCTATTTCAAGGCGGCGACCTTCGACCCCCTGACAGATACCCCGGCCCTGCCAGATGCCCTCACCTCCGACGGGCCGAACGGACAATATATCGTCCAATTCCGGGGGCCGGTCCATGATTTCGAGAAGGAACAGATGGTATCACAGGGCGCCAGGCCGTTCGGATACATCCCCGACTATGCGTTCATGGTCGAGGTTCCCGATATTGATGTTTGGCGTATTTCGTCCCTCCCGTTCGTCAGGGCCGTCGTTCCATTGGAACCGGCCTACAAGCTCGACCAGGGGCTATGGTCTGTGACCGGGCCAGTCACGGTTAGGATCGACGTCCACCGGGACGTTTCTCTTGTCGCTAGCGAGGTCATCTACCATGGCGGGACCGTCGACTACACCTGGGACGCAGGCCTCCAGGCGGTGGTATCTGGTACGGATCTTCCGTACATAGCTGCCATGGGGCCGGTGGACTGGATCGAACAGGTCCCGACCTGGCACATCTCGAACGATGTCGCCGCGGGAGTGATGAACGTCAATACCACCTGGAACACCCATGGCCTTAACGGTTCTGGACAGATTGTCGCTATCGGCGATACCGGCCTCGATACTGGGGTCGACGACAACTCGATGCACCCGGACTTCAAAGGCAAGATTGTTTCTATCATCGATAAATGGCCAGGAGCGGGCGACGGGGCCAGTGACGTCAACACGGGTCACGGCACGCATGTGGCCGGTTCGGTCCTTGGCAATGGTACCAAGTCCAATGGCAAGGTCAAGGGCATCGCCTACGGGGCCAAGGTCTACTTCCAAGCGCTTGAAAAGAACAGTAATAAAACGTTCGCCACCCAGGCCCCGCTGGACACCTGGCTGTTCCAGCCAGCCTATACCGCAGGTGCCAGGGTCCACACGAACAGCTGGGGGAGCGACATCGTCACCGCGAACTACACGGCATACTCTGGCGACGTGGACGACATGATCTGGAACAACGATGACATGACCATTTTATTTGCTGTCGGCAATTCGGGCAAGGACACGAACAATGATGGCATCGTGGACCTCAAGTCCATTGATTCTCCCGCCACCGCCAAGAATTGCATATCGGTCGGCGCTTCCGAGAATCTACGAAAATCCAAGGGCTGGGCTTACCCCGGCTCGATATTCCAGACGGACCCCATCAAGAGCGACAACGCGGCCAACAACCCCAACGGTATGGCTGCCTTCTCGTCCCGCGGCCCAACGAACGATTCCAGGATCAAACCCGACCTCGTTGCCCCGGGGACAGGCATCCTGTCCACTCGCTCGAGTCAGATACCGCTGACCGAGACTGGCTGGGGCAACACATCGGGCGAAGCCGACAACAAGTACTACTTCTTTAACGGCGGCACGAGCATGGCGACCCCGCTTGTCGCTGGCGCGGCGGCGGTCGTGAGGGAGTACTACGTCAAGAACTGGTCCTATGCGACGCCTAGCGCAGCCCTGGTCAAAGCGACGCTCATCAACGGCGCATACAGCATGCCTGGCCAGTACTCCTCGCCCAAGAACGACACGGGCCCGGTCTGGGACTACAACCAGGGCTGGGGCCGGGTCAACCTGACCAACTCCCTCTTCCCGGCGCCGAGGAACAACTACTGGGAGGACAAGCTGCATTCCCTCAACACGGGCCAGAACTCCACCATGGACTTCACGGTGATGGGCACGCTCCCACTGCGGGTAACGCTCGTATGGTCTGATTATCCCGGGACGGCGAACGCGAACCCTGCACTCGTCAACAACCTCGACCTCAGCCTGACCGCCCCTAATGGTACCGTCTACAAAGGCAACAAGTTCACAAATGGTGTTTCCGTATCTGGCGGCACCTTTGACAACCGTAACAACGTCGAGAGCGTCTATTTCAAGACCCCTGTGGTCGGGACCTGGAAGGTACATGTCAATGCTACGAACGTTCCGCAGGGCCCCCAGAAGTACGCCCTCGTCATCACAGGAATATTGTCAGGCTCGCCACCGTCCTCCCCGTTCCTGAACTCGCCCCTGTCTGGCGTCTACACCTCGGCGAGGCCCACCTTCAATATGACCACGAACGATGTGAACAACGACCAGGTCCAATACCGGATTGAGATCAGCAAGGACAACTTCAACACCATATTGATGGTCTACAACCAGAGCGCCGACCAGTCCGGCTGGACGAAGATGAATTACAACTCTAACGAGAACGCCCTCTACACTGTCAAGGTCGGCGAGGAGCTCAGCGACAACGTGAAGTATTACTGGAGGGCCTACGCCTGGGACGGCACCGGCTGGAGCTTCTCGTCCATAATCCGCAATTTCACCGTGGACGCCAAACCACCCACACCTCTCACGATCTCGATAAACAGCGGCAAGAACGCCACCAACACACGCCCGGTCACGCTCACGCTCTCATCGACGGACAGCTTTTCGGGCATGAGCGGAGGCCAGTCTGGGATGGACTTCAGCAACGACGGCCTCAGCTGGAGCAGCTGGGAGAGCTATTCCACGAGCAAGGTCTGGACGCTCGAGGACTTCCAGGGCCTTCACAGGGTATATTTCAGGAGCAGGGACAACGTTGGCAACGTGGCGGACCCTGTCAGTGCAACTATAATCTACGACAATGTCGCGCCGAACGGCCTGACAATGGCCGTCGATAACGGCGCCACGTACACGAAGGACGACAGAACGAACCTGTCGCTTTCCGGGTCGGACAGTACCTCCGGCGTATGGCAGATGTCCTTCAGCAACGATGGCAGCAAGTGGAGCGCCTGGGAGGACTTCGCCTCGTTCAGGAAGGACTGGAACATCACTGACGCGGCGAACGGCGGCAACGCGAACGAGGGAAAGAAGACCATCTGGTTCAAGGCCAAGGACATCGCGGGAAACATCGCGAAGAACATCTCCTCTTCGATCATTTATGACAAGCTGCCCCCGCAAGGCCAGATAATGGTCATCGAGGGCGGGAACCAGTACACGACGACAAGACTGGTCAACATGCAGGTCACTGCAACTGATGGGATATCTGGCATCGCGTTCATGGCCCTCGATACAAACGGCCAGGGCTTCGGGCCCTGGGAGCCGTACACCTCGTCCAAATTCATAGTGCTATCGCAAAAGGACGGCACAAAAATCATCAAGGTCAAGCTCATGGACGGGGCAGGCAATGTTGGTGCGAACCTCCAGGGAAGCATAATCTATGACGGCACGCCCCCTGCCAACGTGACCATTTCCGCGGTCAACATCACGAACGATGTCCATGTGACGGTCACGATGAACGCTGACGACGCCGTCTCCGGCCTCAAGGAAATGTCCTTCAGCTACGACGGGCAGCTATGGTCGGCCTGGGAGACCTGGGCCAAGTCCAAGGCATTGACGCTGCCCGTGGGCGACGGGACCAAGGACATCTATTTGCGGGTCAGGGATTCGGCGGGCAACATAGGCGGGCCTGTCAAGGCCTACCTGGTGTTGGATACGACCCCACCGTCACCGACCCTGATTGTGAACGGCGGCGAGGGATACACGAACTCGTCGACGGTTGTATTGACATTGGCATTGCCTGGCATCATCGACCTGACCGGCTACGGTGTGTCCCTGAGCAACGACGGTGCGACCTGGGGCGCAATCCAGCCGTTGAAGGCGTCCATGACGTGGATGCTATCGTCGGGCGATGGAGAGAAGAAGGTCTTCGCGCAGGTCAGTGACCCGGCCGGGAACGCCATGGAGGTCCAAAGCGGCATCATAGTTCTCGACATGACCGCCCCGAACCAGTTGGCGCTGAAGATCGATGGTGGCGCCAACTTCACCGTCTCGAGCCTGGTCCACTTGGACATCGGTTCGAACGACGAGTTCGGCCTGGCCTACATCTCATTCAGCACTGACGGGGTCGTTTGGGGCCCATGGGAGCCCTATGTCCCGACCAAGGACCTGGTGCTGCCCCAGGGGAACGGCGAGAGGACGGTGCACATCAGGATAATGGACCATGCCGGCAACGTGGCCATGGCCGAGGCAATGATAACCCTCGACCAGATCCCGCCGGAGATATTCTATCTCAGAATCAATAACATGTCCGAGGATTCGGTGGCCTACACAACGACAACCAACGCCGCATACCAGGTCTCGGCCTATGACGAAGGATCGAACCTCTCCGAGATGTCTTTCGGTTTCAATGGCATAACATGGGGCCCGTGGAAGCCCTACAAGCCGAAGGGCAACCTTGTCCTTCCGTCGATACAGGGCCCGGTGACGGTCTATATCCGGGTGCGGGACCACGCGGGCAATATCGGGAACACCTCGGCCACGACGGTCATCCTTGACTCGCAGCCGCCGGAGGCGGTGTCCGTCATGCTCAACAACGGAGAACCGACCACCAATCAGTCCCAGATGATACTGCGTGTATCGGCCGTAGACCTCACATCGGGGCTGGACGATTACCGCTACAAGGAAGGCGACCGGGACTGGTCCGCCTGGTTCCCGTTCGTGACCTCGAGGGCCATCAAACTGACCGACTCGGCGGGCGATAAAAAGGTCTATGTCGAAGTCCGGGACCGGGCAGGGAACGTGGTGCCTCAGGCCATGGTATCGATAACGCTGGTCAAGTCCGCGACCCTGCCGGACCTTTCAGTCAGCATAACCTCCGTGGGCGGAGGCCAGACCGTCAAGGGAACGGTCAGGATATCCGGGTCGGTCACCGGTGGAGAGCCGACCTCCGTGAAGATCAGGATCGATGGCGGCGCCTGGCAACAATGCGACGGCAAGTCCCAGTGGTCGTACACTTGGACGACCACCGGCATCTCGGATGGGACGCATACCATAGAGGTCAAGGCCAGCAACGGGGAGCAGGAGTTCAGCTCTGGCACCATGGCGCTTACAGTGAAGAATAAGCAGGTCTCGACCGAAACCCTCGGCGGGATGTCGATGACGGCCCTGCTCATCTTGATAATCATAGCTATAATAGTGAGCGCCATCGTCGGCGCGGCTGCGGCAGCGGCCATGAAGCCGAAGAACCCACCGCGTGGACCGGCAAGGGACTACGAGGAACCGAGCGCGGCAAGATCGGGCCGTTCCAGTACGGACCAGGATAGGCCACGAGAGGGCCGCAAGGCCAAGGGCCCCCCGTCGGCCTGCGCCTACTGCAACTATGCCATCGAGCCCCAGGAGCACTATGTTCGCTGCGCCCAATGCGGCGAGGCCTATCACGACGATTGCGCTCACAGCCAAGAGGGCAACTGCTCGAAATGCAATGGGCCTCTCTACTGATGGAGGGCTATGGTCAGAAAAAAGGGCCATCAACGGAACGCCGAGATGATGAGCTTCTGGCTTATAGCCTTGAAGGCATCCTCGACCTTGGTCCCTTCCTTGGCGCTCGTCAGGTAGTAGGTCGTCTCATATTTCTTGGTGAGCGCGTCCAGCTTCTCACTGTTGAAGTTATCGGCGCCCACGAGGTCGACCTTGTTCACGAGGAAGATGATGGGCACAGGGCCAACGGAATCCATGAACGATGCTATCCATGTGTTCAGGTTCTCGATGGTCTCTGGCCTCGTGGCATCGCATACCAGCAGGCCCGCCTCCGAGCCCTGGAAGTATGCCTTGTGGAATGTCATGAATTCCTTCTGGCCCAGGATGTCCCAGATGAGAATGGACAAGTGGATGGGTTGGTCGCCGACGGCGAAC
>Ga0315284_10008189_pt1 | contig 14914 bp, 13 predicted proteins | sample YL17G09_16_MG_FD_203696 | JGI IMG/M metagenome (GOLD analysis project Ga0315284, IMG submission 203696) | Sediment microbial communities from Yellowstone Lake, YNP, Wyoming, USA - YL17G09_16 | ecosystem: Environmental > Aquatic > Freshwater > Lake > Sediment | place: USA: Wyoming | collected... | reverse complement strand
GACACCCCGGACGGCCTCAAGGCCCGGGTCGCCCGCGAGACGGGCCTCCCGGCCACCCTCGACAACGTGTTCCTGACCTATACCGGCCGCTCCCTCGACGAGGACGTCGAGGAGGCAGCCCCGGAGGACGACGAATGACCACCCTCCGCCGCCCGAGGAGCGCGGCGTCGCGCGAGCTCGGCGCCTCGCTCGCGTTCATCGAGCGCAACTTCAACCTCAGCCGCCGCTACTGGGGCTGGGAGCTCGCGTTCCTCGTCTACGCGATCGCGGGCGCTCTCGCGATCTCGTTCATCGGGGCCGAGCAGGCCGACAAGCGGCTCATCTTCAGCCTCGTCATCGGGGCCATCTTCTGGAACTACCTGTCGACCGTCTTCTCCTTCATCGCGGAGACGATCAGCTGGGAGCGCTGGGAGGGCACCCTCGAGTACACGATGATGGCGCCGGTCCGGCGCGCCTCGCAGCTCCTCGGCTCGACCGCCTACGCCATCCTCTACGGGCTGATCCACACGACGGTGATTCTCGTGGTGCTGACGCTCTTCTTCGAGCTCGACCTCTCGAAGGCGAACTTCCTCACGGCGGCCGGGATCATGGTCGTCGGCTCGTTCTCCGTGATCGGGATCGGCGTCATGGCGGCGATCCTCCCCCTCCTCTACGTCGAACGCGGGGCGCAGATGACCTTCGTCATCCAGTCCTGCCTCCTGGTAGTGAGCGGGGTCTACTACTCGGTGGAGGTCCTGCCGGGCTGGATGCAGGTGCTGTCGGCGTTCTCGCCGGCGACCTACATCCTCGACGGGATCCGCGCGGCGCTCCTCGACGGGGCGACCCTGGCGGACGTCTGGCCCGACATCTGGCCGCTCGCCCTCATGGGCGCGGCCCTGATCCCCGCCGGGCTCTGGCTCTTCGGGCGCGCCGAGCGGTACGCGAAGCGCACCGGCAAGCTGAAGCGGGTCGGGTGATCACGATGACGACGACCGCGGTCGGGGTGATCCCGACGACCATCCCGGTCGGGGCAATCCCGACCTCCGTTCCCGGGCTCCTCCTCCGGCCGGTCCGCTGGCCGGAGGAGGCAGCCACCCTCAACGACATCGCCAACGCCGGCCGTGTCGCGACCGGCAACCTGGAGGTGCTCTCTGTCGAGGGGATTCTCAACGAATACGCGCACCTCGTGCACTGCGACCTGGCGACCGACCTCCGGGTGGCCGATCACGACGGCCGGCCCGTGGCGTACGTCCGCGTCGAGTGGCAGGACGAGACCCGCGGCGAGCGCATCCACTTCCAGGTGCTCTTCACCCGGCCGGACGCGCCGGCCGGCACGTTCGAGGCGATCCTCGACTGGGCCGAGGCGCGGAGCCGGGCGGTCGCCGCAACGCTCCCAGCCGATCGGCCGGCCACGCTGGGTGCCTTCCTCAACGAGGAGACCCCCCAGCACCGCGCCATCCTGGAGTCCCGAGGCTACCGCGCGGTCCGGTTCTTCTTCGGCATGGTCCGGCCTACCCTCGACGACCTCCCGGACCTTCCCCTGCCGCCTGGCGTGGATGTCCGGCCGGTGCGTCCCGAGCACCTGCGGGACATCTGGGAGGCGGAGGTCGCCGCCTTCAGCGACCACTGGGGCGCCAGAGCCGGCGACGCCGGCGAGGACCGCTGGGGGCGGTTCTGCGACGAGCCGCTGAACGACTTCGCGCTCTGGCAGGTGGCGTGGGCGGGCGACGCGGTGGTCGGCATGGTCCGTCCGTACATCAACCCAGGCGACTTCGAGGTGCTCGGCGTCCGCCGGGGGTGGTGCGAGAACATCTCTACCCATGCCGCCTGGCGGGGCCGGGGCATCGCGAAGGCGCTCATCGCCCGCTCCCTGGTGGTCCTCCGCAAACGAGGCATGACCGAGGCGGCCCTCGGTGTCGACGCCGAGAACGAGACGGGCGCCCTGGGCGTCTACCGGTCGATGGGGTTCGCAGAGCGGACGCGGGAGACCGACTTCCGGCGGCCGCTCGAGCCGGGGGACCCGGCGTGACCGGCGTGAGCGGCGTGACCGGCCGGGCGACCCTGCCGGCCCTCGGCTGGGACGACGCGTGGACGGAAGCGTGGCAGGCCGCTGCTCCCGGCGCCGGGCACCTCCCGGCCCGCGTGGTCGCGGCGCACCGCGGCACCTGGGACGTCCTCACGGCGGCCGGCGCCGCAGCGCTGGAGGGCCGCGTGGCAGGCCGGCTGCGGCACGAGGCGGGGCCCGCGGAGCTGCCCGTCGTCGGCGACTGGGTCGTCGTGGACGCACGGCCCGCCGAGAGGTCGGCCACCGTGCACGCGGTCCTCCCGCGCCGCACGCAGCTCCGGCGCAAGGCGCCCGCCGACCACGGAGCGCCGTTCCAGGTGCTGGCCGCCAACGTCGATGTCGTCCTTGTCGCAACCTCCCTCAACCGCGAGCTGAATCCGCGCCGGATCGAGCGCTACCTCGCGATGGCCTGGGAGTCCGGGGCCCGCCCGGTGGTCGTGCTCACCAAGGTTGACCTCGCCCGGGACCCGGTCGAGGTCGCCGTGGCCGAGGCCCAGCTCGAGGAGGTCGCGGCAGGGGTGCCGGTGGTGGCGACCAGCGCGGTCAGCGGCGAGGGGATCGGTGCCATCCGGGCCTTCCTGTGGGCCGGACGTACCGTCGCGCTCGTAGGGTCGTCGGGCGTTGGGAAGAGCACCCTCGCGAACGCGCTGCTCGGGGAGGAGCGGCTGCTCGTCCGGGCGATCCGCGAGGACGACGCGCGCGGGCGTCACACGACCGTGAGTCGTCAGCTCGTGGCGCTGCCGGACGGCGAGGGGCTGCTCCTGGACACCCCCGGGCTTCGCGAGCTCGGCTTGTGGGACGACGGCGCCGGCCTCGACCTCGCCTTCGCGGACGTGGCCCGGGCGGCCGAGGCCTGTCGCTTCACGGACTGCCGGCACGAGGGCGAGCCGGGCTGCGCCGTGCGGGCGGCCCTCGACGACGGCTCCCTCGGCGCGGACCGCTTCGAGGGCTGGCAGAGGCTCGCCCGCGAGGAGAGGTTCCGGGCGCTCGAGATGGACGCCGTCGCCCGCCGCGCCGAACGGAAGCGCTGGGCCGCCATCGGCAAGGCGGGGGCCGCCCGGTCGAAGGCGGAGCGCGGCGCATGGGGCCGCTGAGCGCCGGCTGACCGGGCCCGCGGTCCGCCTACAGCGGCAGGCGTCGCTCGCGGGCGACCATCTCCAGCCACGGCCGCTCGCGGGCGATCTTCGTCGCGGCTCCGTGGCCGGGCAGGACCCGGAGCCCGTCGGGGAGTGTCGCCAGCCGGGTGAGCGACGCCACCATCGCCTCGGGGTCGCCGCCCGGAAGGTCCACCCTCCCCCACCCGCCCGCGAAGAGCGTGTCGCCCGAGAAGAGGATCCCCGCCTCACGCGAGACGAGGGAGACCGAACCCTCCGTGTGGCCGGGCGTATGGAGGACGTCGAGGCGGACCTCGCCGAACCGGATGACGCCGCCCTCGGCCAGCTCCGCGGCCGGGACGCAGGGCGGGATCGGGAACGGGGCGAAGAGCGGCTGCGGGTCCAGGAGACGGTACCAGTCGGCCGGGTGGGCGGCGATCTCGGCGCCGCGGGACGGGTCGGGGCGGTGGACGCGACCATCCGCGGCAACGACCGCCAGGCTGTGCCCGGCGGCGGGCGACGGAGGCGCCGTCGGCGACCCGGGCGTGGCCTGGGCCGGCGCGCCGGCGCGTGCCGCCTCGCGCGACCACGCCTGCAGCGCCGCGTTCTCCCCCGTGTGATCCCAGTGGCCGTGGGTGGAGACGATGAGGGCCAGCCGCCAGCCGCGCGCCTCGAGCTGCGCGGTGATCCACGGCAGGCCCGGGATCGCCGCGTCGATGGCGATCGCCTCACGCGTGCGCGCATCCGCGATCAGGTGGACGTTCGTCGCCAGCGGCCCGATGGCCCGCGTCACCAGCTCCATGGTCAGCGCGGAACCCAGGTCACGATGCCGGTCATCATCGGGATCTGGGAGGAGAGGCCAAAGCTCCCGTCCGGGTTCGCCACAACCCGCCGCTCGAGCTCGCGCCCGAGCACCGCGTCCTTCGCGCTCCCGGGCTCGAGGAACAGCTGCCCGCGGAGCCAGCGGGCAAGCTCCTCGCGCGTCGGGAAGCCGCGCACGGGCCGCGGCGACCGGACCTCCCACGGGTTGCATCCGCGTGCCCGGAGCAGGTCGAGCAAGGCGTCGAGCGCCGGCAGCTCGGCTCGCGCCTCGCCGTGGACCGGCGGCCAGAACGCGTGGGCCGGCCGCGACGGCTGGCCGTCGGCGAGGATCGCGACGCACAGGCGTCCGGCAGCCGCCTCCATCGAATCGAGGAACGGCCCGATCGCCTCCACGTCGTAGCCGAGGTTGGCAATCAGGGCGACGTCGGCGGCCGGCGGCGGGCCGTCCGCCGGGTCGATCGGCCAGCGGCCCTCGACCGCCCTGACGTTGGCGATCCCGTGCTCAGCCGCCTGCTCGCGAAGCGCGGCGAGCATCCCCGGCGACGGGTCGATTGCGACGACCTCGCGGACGCGCAGGGCGAGCGGCAGGGCGTAGCGGCCCGCGCCGGCCCCGATGTCGAGCCAGGTGTCCTCCGGGCGCGCGAGCGCGAGCAGGTGGTCGAGGACCTCGTCGTCGGTGCGCCGGGGGTCGGCGATGAAGACCTGGGTGACCGGCGCGTAGAAGTCCGCGGCCTCGGGCGTCTCGCGGACGCGGGCGGTCTGGTCGTGGTGGGCGCGGACGCGGGCGCCCCACGCGGCGGTGGCAGCGGCGGCGGCGTCCGGGGCGGGATCGACGGCGGTCATGGGCGGCTCCCTTCAAGGGCGACGAGATCGGCCGGGGTGTCGATGTCGGGGTTGGCGCCCGCGACCTGCACGCGCACGACCCGCTCCGGGCGGGCGGCGAGGAGCGCGCCGAGGCCGCGGTCTCCGTCGAGCTCGGCGACGAGCGTCACCGCCGCCGGCAGGAGCAGGACCGGGTTCGGGGCGCCGTCGGCGGCGTATTCGGGAACGACTGCGAGCGTTCCGGACGGAGCAGAGACGGAGGCATCCAGCAGAGCAGCGATGACCTCCGGCCGGACGCGGGGCTGGTCGCCGAGCAGGATCACGACGCCGGCCGGCGTCGGATCCGCAGTGGCCGCCGCCAGCCCAAGGCGGAGCGAGGAAGCCATCCCACGCTCGGGGGCGGCGTTGAGCACCACGAGGACGCCGTGGAGATCCCCGGCGGCGCCCTCCGCCGCCCGGAGGGCGGTCAGGACCTCCGCCGCATCCCGGCCCAGGACGAGCACGAGGCGCTCCATGCCTGCCGCGCGCGCCGCGGCCAGCACGTGGGCGACGAGCGGCCGGCCGCCCAGGAGCGCCCGCATCTTGCCCCCGCCGAACCGCGTGCCCGACCCGGCCGCGAGGACCACGGCGGCAAACGGTCCGCTCGTCATCGCGCTCCCGCGCCGTGATCGATGCCGTCAAGGATGGAGAGGATCGCGTCCACCGCGCGATCGCCGTCGTCGGGGGTCGTCGCCCAGTTCGAGACCGAGATCCGCATCGCCAGCCGGCCATTCCAGGTCGTGCCCCCGGCCCACGCCGTCCCGTCGTCCTGCACGCGCCGGATGACCTCGCGAGTCGTGTCGTCTGAGTTCGCGAAGCGCACGAGGACCTGGTTCAGGACGACCTCGTTGACGATCTCCGCGCGCGGCGAGCGCGCCAGCCGGTCGGCCATCCGCCGCGCCACCGCGCAGTTGGACTCGACGAGCGCCTGGATGCCGTCCCGCCCGAGCGACCGTAGCGCCGCGTAGACGACGAAGCCGCGGCCGCGGCGACTCATCTCCGGGACGTACTCGAACGGATCGCGCTCGGCCCCGGGGGCCGGCGGCAGGTAGGCCGCGGCCACGCCCATCGCCGCGCGGTGGGCGGCCGCGTCCCGCACGAACACCATGCCGGCGTCGTACGGGACGTTGAGCCACTTGTGGGCATCCGTGCCCCAGGAGTCCGCGCGCTCGACGCCGCGGATGAGGTGGCGAAGCGAGGGCGACGCCGCGGCCCACAGGCCGAAGGCGCCATCGACGTGGAGCCATGCCCCGGGCCGTTCCCGGACGGCGTCCGCGATCTCGTCGAGCGGATCGAAGGCGCCGGTGTTCACCTCCCCGGCCTGCGCCGCGACGATCGTCGGGCCCGGTGGCAGCGCGGCAAGCGTGCGCCGCAGGTCCGCGGCCCGCATCGCACCTTCGCCGTTCACGGCCACGCGGCCCGCACCCCGGCGGCCGAACCCGATGAGCCGCAGGGCGATGACCATCGAGGCGTGGACGCGCTCCCCGACGACGACGTGCACCGGCGGGGCGCCGATGAGCCCGTCTTCCTCGACGTCCCAGCCAGCGGCCCGGAGCACGGCGTGGCGCGCCGCCGCGAGCGCCGTGAAGTTGGCCATCGTCGCCCCGGTCGTAAAGCCGACCGACGTCTCCACCGGCAGCCCGAACAGGTCGACGAGCCAGGCGGCGGCCGCCTCCTCGACGATCGACGCGGCGGGCGTCGAGAGGAAGAGCCCGACGTTCTGGTCCCATGTCGCGACGAGCCAGTCGGTGGCCAGCGCGGCCGGCAGGGAGCCGCCGATCACGAACCCGAAGTAGCGCGGCGAGCCCATCGTCACGAGGCCGTCGTCCACGTCCGCCACGAGCCGCTCGATGAGCGTGGCGGGGTCCTCGCCGCCATCCGGGAGCGGGCCACCGAGGCGCGCCCGGAGCTCGTCGGCCGTCAGGCCCGGCCGCGACCCCACGCGGCGCTCCCCGAGGCTGGCGCGATACGCGATCGCCTGCTCGGCCGTCGCCCGCAAGAGATCGCTCGTGCCCGCTTCCCGGGCCCGCGGGTCCCAGTCCCGTCGCGATACGTCCATTGGATCCCCCCTTCCGCGCTCGCTCACGTGCGCGCGAGCGTCCGCAACGGCGCCCCGGTCCCGCCGTATCGCTCGGCAAGAATCTCGGCCATGATCGCGAGCGCCGTCTCGGCGGGCGCCCGCCCGCCGAGGTCGAGCCCGATCGGCCCCCGGAGGCGCGCGAGGTCGGCCTCTCCCACCCCGGCCGCCAGGAGCCGGGCCCGGCGCTCGGCCTGCGTCCGGCGCGACCCGATGGCCCCGACGTACCGGCAGCCGCGGCGCAGGGCCGCGACGATCGCCGGGTCGTCGAACTTCACGTCGTGGGTCAGGACGGCCACCGCGTCCGCCGGCCCCAGGCCGATCTCCTCGGCCACCTCGTCCGGCCAGCCGACCACGAGCGTGTCGGCGTCGGGAAAGCGCTCCTTCGTGGCGAAGGCGGCCCGCCCGTCGGTGACCACGGTGGCGTAGCCGAGCTCGCGGGCCATGCGGATGAGCGGCATGGCGACCTGGACGGCGCCCACGATCACGAGGCGCGGCGTGGCCGCGAAACCCTCGATGAAGTACTGCCTCCCGGCTGCCTCGACGGTGCCCGACCCGCCGCGCGCCAGGAGGTCCCGGGCCGCCTGCGCGACCGCCGCGTCGGCATCAGGGGAGCCGGTCGTGTCCGAGAGCGTCCCGTCCGCGGCGGCCGTGAGCGAGGCCGCGGGCGCCTCTCCGCGTCCCGTAGCGTGCGGACCGCGGGCCGGCCCCGGTGCGTCGGCGGGGAGCGGGATGATCACCGCCACGCCGCCGCTCCCCCCGGCAGCCTCCACGACCTCCGGCCGCAGGAACGGCTCCACCAGGACGTCGATCGTGCCGCCACAGGCAAGGCCCACGTCCAAAGCCTGCTCGTCGCTGATTCCGTAGCGGATGACGCGGCTCACGCCGTCAGCGCGCGCGCGCTGGATCTCATCGACGGCCGCTCCCTCGACGCAGCCACCGGAGACGGACCCCGCCAAGCGGCCGTCGGCCGTCACGACGAGGCTCGCGCCCACCGGCCGCGGCGCCGAGCCGAACGTCCGGACGACGACGGCCCGCCCGAGCTCGGTCTCCTCGGCCTGCCACGCCCGGACCTCGTCGAGCAGCTCCTTCACGGTCGCGACCCTCCCCTCATCCGACCAGCCGCCGCGCCGCCGACGGATCGACCGCCGCCCCGCCCGCCCGCGACGGCAGCCCGAAGACGCGCGGCGCCACCGCCGTGATCGCCCGGCGGCCGCTCCCCGTGGCCTCGATCCGGTAGACGTGCGGCACCCCGGTCCGCGGTGGACGCCCCGTCGCGCCCAGCCCGAGCCCGCCCAGGACCTCGCCCAGGCGCTCGAGCGAGGCCAGGTTATGGATCGGCAGGAAGTCGTCGACCGACGGATAGGCCGCCGCCATCCCCGCCGCCAGCGGCTCGTACCCGTCCCCGCCGGCCAGGGGGTTGAGCCAGATCAGGCGGTGGCAGTTCCGCTGGAGGCGCGCGGTCTCGACGCCCACGAGCGAGGGATCGCCACGATCCCAGCCGTCCGAGACGACGACCACCACGCCGGAGGACCGCAGCACCCGCCGGGCCCAGCGCCGGTTGAACGTTCGCAGCGACTCACCGATCCGGGTCCCGCCGGACCAGTCGCTGACCGTCTCGGTCACCCGCCGGATCGCGAGATCCGGATCGCGCCCGCGCAGCTCGTGGGTGATCCGGGTCAGGCGCGTTCCGAAGACGAACGACTCGGTGCGGACGCGTGGCGCGCGCGTGAGCGCCTGCACGAAGCGCAGGAGCAGCCGGGCGTGGCGCTCCATCGAGCCCGAGACATCGCACAGCACCACGATCGTCCGCGGCCGGCGGACGCGCCGCCGCCAGACCCAGTCGACCATGTCACCGCCGGTGGCCAGGTTGCGCCGGAACATGGCGCGCGGCGCCAGGCGGCGCCCGTGCGGGTGATGCTCGTAGCGGCGGGTGAGGCGCGTCTCCAGGCGCGGGCGCAGGAGGTCGATGAGGCGCTCGGCGTCGCGGAGCTCGGAGGTCGACATGCGGTCGAACTCGCGGTGGGCGAACGCCTCCGCGGTCGAGAAGGCCCGCGGGCTGACGACGCGCCCCTCCCCGATCTCCCGGTCGTCCCCGCCCTCGCTCGACGGCTCGGCCTGCTCCGGGCGGCCGCTGCGCCGCTCACTGCGCCGCTCCGCCGTCGACTCGGGAGCGACGGCGCCGTTCGGCTCCTTCGCCCTCTCGCGCCGGGTGCCCTCCGTCGGCGCCAGGGGCGCGATCCGGGCCACGTGACGTCGCCAGAACTGTTCGAAGACAGCGTCGTAGACGGGGAGGTCGGCGTGGCGACGGCAGAAGACTGTCTGGCCGGCCGCGTGGACCTGGGTCCGGTCGCCGATGTCGACGAGGGTGAGCGCCCGGGCGAAGTCGAGTGCCCCGCCGAGGTCGGTGGGCACCCCGGCCGAGCGCAGCGCGCGCGTGAACAGGACGGCGTTCTTCAGGAAGACCGCGCCGTCGAACGCGGCGAGAGGGTCCTGGACGGGTGCGCGCGTGGTGGTCATGGGGCGCCTGGGGCAGGGCCGCGTCAGATGCCGGCCGTGGCCAGCTCGTCGACGTAGGCGGCGGCGGTCGCGCCACGGACTCGGCGGACGTCCTCCTCGTACTTGAGCAGGACGCCGAGCGTCTCGTCGACGAGGTCCGGCGCAAGCTCGCGGGCGCCGAGCGCGAGGAGCGCGGCCGCCCAGTCGAGCGTCTCGGCCACCCCGGGAACCTTCGTCAGGTCGGTCGTGCGCAGGCGGCCGACGAAGCCGACCACCTGGCGGGCCAGGAGCTGCGGGGTCGCGGGTACGCGGGCGAGGACGATCTCGATCTCCTTCGCCGCGCTCGGGTAGTCGATCCAGTGGTAGAGGCAGCGCCGCTTGAGGGCGTCGTGGACCTCGCGCGTCCGGTTCGAGGTGAGGATCACCCGCGGCGGCGTCGTCGCCCGGATCGTCCCGATCTCGGGGATCGTCACCTGGAAGTCGGACAGGATCTCCAGGAGGTAGGCCTCGAACTCCTCGTCGGCGCGGTCGATCTCGTCGATGAGGAGGACGGGGGCGTTGCCGTCGGACGCCTCGAGCGCCTGGAGGAGCGGCCGCTTGAGGAGGAACTCCGGGCCGAAGATGTCGTGGGCGGTCGCCCGCTCGATGTCGCCGCGCGCCTCCATGAGCCGGATCTCCAGCATCTGGCGGGCGTAGTTCCACTCGTAGACGGCCGTCGTGACGTCCAGGCCCTCGTAGCACTGGAGCCGGATGAGGCGGGTGTCGAGGGTCTCGGCGAGGGTCTTCGCCAGCTGCGTCTTGCCGACCCCGGCCTCGCCCTCGAGGAGCAGCGGTCGCCCCAGCGCGAGGGCGAGGAAGACCGACGTGGCCAGGCTCCGGTCGGCCACGTAGTCGCGAGCCCGGAAGGCGGCCTGGAGGCCGTCGATCGTGGCCAGCCCCTCGGGGAGCGCGCGCGTCTCGTCCATCGTGCCTCGTGCGGTGCGGGTCGCCGGGATCGTACATCGCCTGTTCCGGCGCGGGCGCGTGCGGGCCAACCGGTGCTGCGCGTCGCGCCGGGGGCACGGTTCCGGGTGGAGCCGCGTTCCCCCCCGGAGCCGAGTCTGTGGGGAATGCGGGACGGCCCTTCCTCGCACGAAACCACGCCGCGATCGGCCGGAACCTGGGTTGCGGCGCGGGGTTTCGTGCACAGTCCGCCGACCGGCGATGCTGCAGGGACTCCGGCCCGCAGACCGCCCAGCCGTGCGCGGCCGTGCACGGCCGGATACGGGGGGATGCAGCGGCCGGGCGGACACTGTGGCCATGGCACGGAGCGTCAAGAGCGTCGATTCCCCCGGTCCGGTCGAGCGGTTCCTCCCTCCATTCGTGGGCCCGACGGTTCGCGACGGCCGGCACCGGCTCGCGATGACTCAGCGCAAGCTGGCGCATCGCGCCGGCGTTTCACAGGCCACGATCAGCCGAGTCGCCGCGCTGGCGGCGGTGGCGGCGCAGTGCCGCCCGCGGATCACGCGGCGGGTCAGCCCGCGGCGACCTCCGCGAGCGCCGCCTCGAAGCCGTCGGCCAGCAACGTGATCTCTGCCTCGGTGATCACGAACGGCGGCGAGACCTGGAGGGCGACACCGCGCAGGACCCGGGTCAGGATCCCGTGGCGCCGCAGCGCGGCGGCCACCACCTCCGGGGCGCCCGGGTTCGCCGCCAGGACGTCCCCGTCCAGCTCCACCGCGGCGGTGAGCCCCACCACCCGGGTCTCGCCGACGAGGGGGGCGTCGTCGAGGCGGCCGATCTCGCGGGCGAGCACCGGCTCCAGGGCCCGCACCCGGCCGATCAGGTCCTCGCTCTCGAGGATGTCGAGGTTGGCGAGGGCCGCGGCGCACGCGGTCGCGTGGCCCGAGTAGGTGTAGCCGTGGCGGAAGAGCGGCCCCGACGCGCCGTCCCAGAACGGCTCGGCCACGCGGCGGCCGATGAGCACACCGCCGAGGGGCAGGTACCCGGACGTCACCCCCTTGGCGAAGCAGATCATGTCCGGGACGATCTCGTAGCGCTCGCTGCCGAACATCGTGCCGAGGCGACCGAAGCCCGTGATCACCTCGTCGGCGACGAGCAGGACGCCGTGGGCGTCACAGAGCCGGGTGACCGCCTCCCAGTAGCCGTCGTCGGGCGGGATCACCCCGCCGGCGCCGATCACCGGCTCGCCGATGAAGGCGGCGATCTCCCTGCCGCGGGTCTTGAACAGGCGCTCCAGCTCCTCGACGTCGTGGGCGGAGACCTGGATCGTGTCGCCCACGATCGGGCCCCCGTACCCCTCGCGGTTCAGGGGGATCCCGGCCAGGCCCGTCCCGAAAGCGTGCATGCCGTGGTAGGCGTGCTCGCGGCTGACGACGATCCGCTTGTCGGTGTGCCCCAGCGCGTCCCAGTAGCGCCGGGCGAGCTTCGCCGCGGTGTCCACGGCGTCGGAACCGCCCGAGCCGAAGAAGACGACGGTGTCTTTCATCGGCGCCAGGGCGGCCAGCCGGTCGGCCAGCTCGAGGGTCGGCGCCGTCGCGAAGGCGCCGAAGTTCGAGTAGGCGGCCAGGGTCGACAGCTGCCGGGAGGCGGCGTCGGCGATCTCCGTCCGGCCGTGGCCCACGTTGCAGTACCAGAGGCCCGCGGTGGCGTCGAGATAGCGGCGCCCGTCGGAGTCCTCGATCCACGCCCCGGCACCCCGCACCAGGACCAGCTCGCGGTCCTGGACCTTGTGCATGTCGGCGAAGGGGTGCCAGTAGCGGGTGGGCATCGGGACGGTGGGCTCCTTCGTGGTGTGGCCGTGGTCGTGGCCGGGGTCCTGGCCGGGATCAGCGGCCGGGCGGGCGGCGCCTGCGCGCTGGACGATAGTGCCCCAGCGCGGCACTTCGTGCGTCGATCGCCCGTGGGTCGAGACGCGCCAGCACCTCGCCGCGGCCCCCGGCGATCGTGCGCGCGGCCTCGCCGAGCAGGTCCAGCACCTCCCGCGCGCGCGCCGGCTCGACGCCCGCGAAGCTGCCGGAAGGCGCGATGCCGACACGATCCATGCCGCGACCCTGCGTCGAGGCGGCATACCCCGCGGCCCACACGACGTCCTCGACCCGCGTCCGCCGGCGCCCGCTCGCGTCGCCAACGCCGACGATGATCCCCCGTTCGGGCGGCGCGACCGCGATGAGGCGCCAGCTGTCCGGGCCGGCGACGAGGTCGAAGAGGTGGCTCCGGTACGGGGCCGCGAAGAGCGCCGCGGCCCCGAGCGGGACGGCGTCGCCCCCCGTGATCGCGAGGGAGGCGTGGAGGTCAGCCGGGATCCCGGCGAGGAGGGCGACGTGGGCGGCCGCGAACGCGGCGCGGCCGGCGTCGTCCGAGGGCAGCGTGGCGGCCGGCTCGTGCACCTCGACGACCGGGCAGCCGGCGTCGGCGAGGGCCAGGAGCGCCTGGTTGAGAGCACGCGCCGTCTCGTGCGCGCGCTCCGGCCCGGCGGCGGCGAAGGGACCCACGACCGCCACCTTCACCGGAAGGGTCGTCGCGCGCGCCGCGGCCACGCGCCCCGCCGCGACGCAGGCCGCGACCCAGGTCGCCACGAGGTCGGCGGGCGGCGTGTCCACCGCGTGGACCCGGCCGTCGGCGAGGAGCTCCAGGCCCGCTTCGACCTGCGCGGCCACGACGGCCTCGAGCGCGGCCTCGGCGAGAAGGTCCGGCGGCCACGGGTAGCCGCCGGCGAGCGTGGCGAACATCGGCCCGATCGTAGCCGACGCCCTCGCCGACCGCACCGCGCGCCAGGCAGGGCTGAGCACGGGCGTGATCGCGATCCTGGTGGTCCTGCTCGTCCTGCTTCTCCGCGGCCGGCCCGGCTGATGCCCTCGCCGCGGGCAGCAGCCCGTCCCGGATACACTCGGCTGGTGACCCGCCCCGAGCCGCCGCCCCCCGAGATCGTTGCCCTCGCCCGCGAGCGCGCCGCGGCCCGCGCCGTCGGCGACTGGCCACGCGCAGACGCCCTCCGCGCCGAGATCGAGGCCGCCGGCTGGAAGGTCGTGGACGGCGGAACCGCCTTCCGGCTCGAGCCGGCCGCGCGGCCGACCATCGAGGATGGCGGCGTCGTCCGCTACGGCGCCGCCGCCGCCGTTCCCTCCGTGCTGGAAAAGCCGCCCACCGCGCGCTTCACCGTGGAGCTCGTCGCCGACGACTGGCCGGACGACCTCGCCCGGATGCTCGCGGGCCTGCGCACCCACGCCCCGGCGGGGACCCAGGTCATCATCGTCGCCAACGCACCGTCGCCCGACCAGGAGGCGCGCCTCTCTCCCGGGGAGCCGGACGTCGCCCCGGTCGCCGGTGCCGCGCCCGAGGTGGTCTGGACGAGCGGGCGGCTGGGCCACGCCGCGGCCCGCAACGTCGGACTGCGCCGGGCGGCCGGTGCGATCGTTGTCCTTGCGGATACCTCGATCGAGCCGACCGACGATGCGCTGACCCCGCTCGAGATGGCGCTCGCCGACCCGGGGATCGCCGTCGCGGGTGGCTTCGGCCTCGTCTCGGCCGACCTCCGACGCTTCGAGGACGCCGCCGGGCCCGACGTCGACGCGATCGAGCTCTACTGGCTCGCCTTCCGGCGCGACGATCACGTCGCGCTGGGGCCCCTCGACGAGAAGTTCACCTTCTACCGCAACCTCGACATCTGGTGGAGCCTCGTCCTCCGCGCCGGCGCCGGCGACGACACCGCACCGCGCGCGGCGCGCCGCCTCGACCTGCCGCTGGCGCGCCACGCCCATCGCGGCTGGACGAGCCTGCCGGAGGGCCCGCGCGACCGCCTCTCGAAGCGCAACTTCTACCGGGTCCTGGACCGCTTCCGCGACCGGCCCGATCTCCTGTCCGGCGCGCCCGCCCGCTCCTCCACGGCCGCGGAGGCCTGACGCCACGGCGCCCTCCCATCCGTCCGGCATGCCGCGCCGAATGCAGGGGCATGGACGCCTTCGCCGCCGCCCTGCCGCTCACCCGGCCCCTGCCCGATCCGGGACCGGAGCGCTCGCGATGGCATCCTCGGCCGGGGCGGTTGAGCACGACCGATGCCGGATCGAGGGACGGCGCCTGCCGGGTCTCGCCGCAGGCCACGCCGGAGTCGCGCTTGCCTGACGAGCCCCTCACCACGCCCCAGGACGAACGGCGCGCCGAGGATGCCGCGCTCCTCCTCCGGATCCGCGAGAAGGACGAGCGGGCAATCGAGGCGCTCTACGCCCGCTACTCCGGGCCCCTCTACTCCCTCGCCTACCAGGTCACGGGCGCGGACCGCTACGCCCAGGAGGTCGTCCAGGAGGTCTTCGTCGCCGTCTGGAAGGACGCCGGGCGCTACGACCCGAGCCGCGGCGCGCTCTCCTCGTGGCTCTTCGCCCTCGCCCGCCACAAGGCGATCGACCTCGTGCGCAAGGAGGCGAACGTCCGCAAGCACACGGCGGACGTCGATCTCGAGTTCCGCGAGGCCGACGACGACGTCGACCAGGAGGCCTGGCTGCGCCTTCGCCGCGACACCGT
>Ga0315284_10008188_pt1 | contig 14915 bp, 14 predicted proteins | sample YL17G09_16_MG_FD_203696 | JGI IMG/M metagenome (GOLD analysis project Ga0315284, IMG submission 203696) | Sediment microbial communities from Yellowstone Lake, YNP, Wyoming, USA - YL17G09_16 | ecosystem: Environmental > Aquatic > Freshwater > Lake > Sediment | place: USA: Wyoming | collected... | reverse complement strand
CGGACATGGGCGCAAGGTTGCGAATGGTGGTGAAAGCGTCGAGCGCCGGATCGAGGCTCTCTTGCTCCTGAGCCATGTAGCCGATGCGCACGTTGGCCCCCGGCCGGACACGCCCTGCGAGCGGCGGCAACACCCCGGCAATCGTGCGCACGAGTGTGGTCTTGCCCGATCCGTTCGGCCCGACGAGCGCCACACGCGCGCCTTGCCGTAACTGCAAATAGAGATCGCTCAACAGAACCTTTTCTCCGTATCCCACCGATAGATTCTCCAACGCCAGCACATCGCGCCCGCTAACCGGCGCATCTTTTAACTCAACCTTGATCTGCCAGCCCGATTTGGGCTTTTCCAGTCGCGCATCGGATTCCAGGTATCGCTCCAATTTTTTCTCGCGCGACTTGGCCTTGGTGGCAACTTTTTTGGCGTACCGGCGCACGCCCGGTTGACGCGGTGTGGTGGTGCGCTCCACGCGCAAGGCTTGCTCTTTGGTGCGAGCGATGTCTTGCTTCATCCGCCGGATTTCATACTCTTGATCGCGCCACTGGCTCCACTGCCGCTCGCGTTCAGCTTGTCTTTGCGCCACATACTCGGTATAGTTTCCAGTATACTCGCGAGTGGTGCGCGTGAGCGGGTCGAGATCGAGGATGCGCGTGACCGTCCGGTCGAGGAACGTGCGGTCGTGTGAGACAATTAGCGCTGCACCGCGAAACCCGACCAGCCAACGCTCAAGCCATTCGAGCATTCCAATGTCGAGGTGATTGGTCGGCTCATCGAGAAGCAAAAGCTGCGGGTCCGACAGCAGGACGCTAACCAGCGCCAGGCGAGTCTTTTGCCCGCCGCTCAGAAAAGCAACCGGCGTGGTAAAAGCCAGTGTCCCAAGACCAAGCGCAGACATGACCTCAGACACACGCCCGGTGTTTGCAGAGGCTGCCGAGAGTCGGGCCAACGCGGCATCGTACTGACGTTGGAGGCCGAGCTGAGCCGGCGCGTGAACGAGCGCCTCAGCCAACTGCTCAACTTGGGAGGTGAGGGTTGGGATGCCGCCGTGGGCGCGCGCGAGAAAATCGCCGAGCGTTTCATCGAGGTTCAGAAGTCCTTGCGGCAGATAACCAACGCGCAGGTCGGGCGGAGTCAGCCGCACTGCGCCCGAGTCCGGCCGATCCTGTCCGGCCAGAATGCGTAGGAGCGTCGTCTTGCCGCATCCGTTGGGGCCGACCAGGCCAATTCGTTCACCAGGATTGACGCTGAATGTGACGGCGTCGAGGATAGTCTCGACGCCAAAGGATTTAGAGAGGCGATTAGCGGTAAGCATAAGCAACCTGTACGCGAAAACCTGCGAAAACAAAAGCGAAAGGCAGACGGCCCTCGGCTGAGACGACACAACGGCCTGACCCCTCAGCCTCATTGGCCGAGATCAGACAGCGTGCAATCAGGGACACGCTACCCAAACCCGCAAGCTTACAGGTTGCTCTTCATTCGAGGTACTCTTTCGTAGACAGGCGGGATTATACCCGCTGTCTTGGGCTTGTCAAGGAAATACTGATCAGGATCAGGCCGCCTCTGCCACCACTTGATCTTTAGCCTCTTGCGCCTCTAGTGTGATTTCGCCTTCGTCGCGCATCTCGCCGCCGTCGAGGACGATGGGTTGGCCCGCGACGGCATGGGCGCGAATCTGTTCTTCGATTTGCGCCAAAAGCTCCGGGTTTTCTTTCAAGAATTCCTTGGCGTTCTCGCGCCCCTGGCCCAGCCGCGTATCGCCAAACGCAAAGAACGCGCCGCGCTTAGTGATAATCTCCATCTCTGTGGCAATATCGAGCACGTCCCCGGCTTTGCTGATGCCCTCGTCGTACATGATGTCGAATTCAACTTCGCGGAACGGCGGCGCGACTTTGTTCTTGGTGACGCGCACCTTGGTCCGGCTGCCCACCACCTGCCCTTCGACTTTGATGCTCTGGATGCGCCGGATGTCCAACCGCACCGACGAGTAGAACTTGAGCGCATTGCCGCCCGTCGTCGTCTCCGGGTTGCCGAACATCACGCCGATCTTCATCCGCAACTGGTTGGTGAAAATCATGGCCGTGTTGGATTGCTTGATCGCGCCCGACAGCTTGCGCAGCGCCTGGCTCATCAAGCGAGCCTGCAAGCCCATGTGCGCGTCGCCCATCTCGCCTTCGATCTCGGCGCGGGGCACCAGCGCGGCGACCGAGTCCACGACGAGCACGTCCAGCGCGCCGGAGCGAATCAACGCCTCGGCGATTTCGAGGGCTTGCTCGCCGGTATCGGGCTGGGCGATGTAGAGGTCGTCAATGCTTACGCCGCAACACTGGGCGTAGCTGGGGTCGAGCGCGTGCTCCATGTCAATGAACGCGCACGTGCCGCCCAGACGTTGCGCTTCCGCGATAATGTGCTGGCAGAGCGTGGTCTTGCCGGCGGCTTCGGGGCCATAGATTTCGGTGATGCGTCCGCGCGGGATGCCGCCGACGCCCAACGCCAGGTCGAGCGCGATGGAGCCGGTGGGGATGACTTGGACTTGCAAATGTGTTGCTTCGCCCAAGCGCATGATCGCGCCTTCGCCAAATCGCTTGATCAAGTTGGAGAGAGCCTGATCCAACGCCATGGTTTTGCCGGATTGTTCTTTTTCCGCTTGACTCTTACTCATCTTGCGCCTCCTGTTTGCTTCTGCAATGTCAGGATAGCACATATGTTCTATTCTGTCAAGCGACCAAAAATGGCGCGGATGATGGGATTACCGGGCGACGATCACCAGGTCAGGCGAGGATTCGGCGTCGAATGGACGGGCGTCCATGCCGCCGCAAGTGGTAATGTCTCGGAATCCGACTTGCGCCAGCCAGCGGGTCAGGTCGGCGGAAAACAACGGGCGTTGCAATGTGCTTTTGACCGACGCCTGCCATGCGCCGTTTGCATCTTGCTCGATGGTGGCGATGTGGAAGGTGATGAGACCCGGCGCTGGGCACGGCTCGGATAGGCCCGGCACACGCGTTCCAGGATCGTGATAATCGGCCATGCGCCAGATGAGCACCGGCCGGCCATCGAGCGTCACCGGATTGAGCGCAAAAAAGCGCGGGCGATTCTTCCAGCGCAAGTCATAGTTGAGGTTTTGCAGGATGAGGACGCCGCCCGGGCGCAGCCGGTCGCGCATGGCCTTCAACGCTGCCAGTTGTTCTACTTCTGTCAGAACGTGCGGAAGCGAATTGCCCAGGCACAGCATCGCGTCAAACTCTTGCGTAAATCGCGCGCCGATGTCGGCCAAGCCGGCTTGCTCAAATTGAACAGACACGCCCGCCTGCGCCGAGTTCCGTCGCGCCAGCTCGATCATCTCGGCGCTAATGTCGGCCCCGCGAACACTGTAGCCTTTGCGCACCAGCGCGATGGCGTGATGTCCTCCGCCGCAAGCCACATCTAGCGCGCTCTGCGCGTTGACTTGGTCCAACGCTCTTTGGATGAATGGCAGCTCGAGCGAGAGGCGCGAGGGCCAGTCATTCATCACTTCGTAGATGGCAGCCTGCCGGTCGTAAAAGTCGCGGCTGGTCAGAATCAGCGCGGTCGTCATGCGGCGTGTCCCTCTGACGCAAAGACAATCTGGTAGGGTAGGGCGATGGCGCCCACGGGGCAGATGTCTTCGCACGTGGCGCAATACGAACACAAGTCGGGCCGGGCGAGGATGGCGAGCGCGCCTTGCATCGCCAGCGCACCGGTCGGGCAGCGCGGCACGCACAGCCCGCAGCCGTTGCATTCGGCAGCATCAATCTCTGGCAAGATTTTGTCGGGTTCGGTCATGGTAAAAAGTCGGCAAACCGGTTGTGCCTTTATTTTAGCACCGGAGAATGTCTGTGTATGTGACTTTAGTTGCGACGAAATCAGATGTCAGTGGTCGGATGTCGGACTCTTGATCTCCGATTTCCGACCTCTGACCTTTATTGGCCTGAACGTCGTTCCAGCGCAGCGCGATCAACGATGACGATTTGCCGCCCTTGTCGGCGCACCAGGCCCTCGGATTCCAATTCGCGCAGCGCGCGGCTGACCATCTCGCGGACAGTGCCGAGTCGCGCGGCCATCTGCTGGTGAGTGAGGGGAATGGCTTGGTCGCCGCGCGAGGCCTGATTGAGCAAGAGTTTTGCCAACCGGCCGGCGACGCTTCGCAGTGAGAGGTCTTCAACCATGCCGACGAGCATTCTTGCGCGCGCGGCCAGCACAGCCACCACCGCCTGCGCCAGCTTGGGGTGATGGTCGAACAAGCTCAGCAGCGCGGGCCGCTCGACGACGCAGAGCGCGACGGCCTCCATCGCCTGGGCACTGGCGGGGTTGGGGCCGCCGTCGAACACGGCCACGTCGTTGAACGATTCGCGCGGGCCGATGATGAACAGGATTTGCTCGCGGCCCTCTGGCGAGCTTTTGTAGATTTTGACGTGGCCGGACTCGACGCAAAATAATCCCGCGCACGGCTCGCCTTCCAGAAAAATGATCTCGTCCGGCGCATAGGCGCGATACGCGGCGGTCGCGGCGATGGACGCGAGCGTGTCCTCGTCAAGCGCAGCAAAGTATGGGATCGAGCGAAGCAGTTCGGTCTTCACGTCTCAGGTCACGCGCGAGCGGCTTTCGCAAACTCTTCGATGGCCTGATCCGAGAGCGGATGGTTCCCCATCTCGAGGATGAGCGGCAGCGGGATGGTGACGTGATGCGCGCCGGCGATGACGGACTCGACAACTTCGGTCGGCGTCTTTAAACTTGCGACGAGAATCTTGGTGTCTGAATCGCACGCTTCGATCACCTCGCGCATGTTTTCCACCAGCGCCAGGCCATCGCCTTGCAGCCGCGTGCTGCGATTGACGTAGGGGATGGCATAGGTTGCGCCAGCCTGGCACGCCAGGTAGCATTGCGCCGCGCTATAAACGGCGGTCATGGCGATGGTAAAGCCTTCTTTGGCAAGCCGCGCGCCCAACGCCAGGTTCTTGGTCGTGCACGCAATTTTGAGTCCGACGTTTTTCCTCAGCGCGAGGAATCGCCGCGCTTCGGTTTCGCGCTCGGCGATGGTGGACGCGGTGAGTTGATGGAACACGGTGCCGGGGCAAATCTCGGATAGCTCTGCAATCACGTCCTCCGGCTGGCGAGGTACTTGCGCCATGATGGTCGGGTTGGTGGTGATGCCGGTGACGAATCCGAGCGACATGGCTTTCCGTGCGTCTTGGGCGGATGTGGAATCGAGAAAGAGTGACATGGAAACCTCCGGTGAAAAAGTCAAACGTGAGACGGAACAGGGCAGGCGACGGGCGATGCGCGATAGGCGATACGCGAGTAGAGCGCCAGGAGGCGGTCGGCGATGCACTCCCAACTGTACTGTTGCGCGTATTGGTGCGCCTGTCGGCCCAACCGCTCGCGCAACGCCGAGTCTTGAGCCAATCGCGCGATGGCCGAAGCCAGCGCCACCGGGTCGCGGTCGGGGACGTGAAAACCCGTCTCGCCATCGCGGACGAGAAAAGCCAGCCCGCCGACTTCGGACGCGATGACGGGTGTGCCGCACGCCATCGCCTCTAGCGCCACCATCCCGAACGATTCATAGTGCGAGGGCATGATGACCATTTCCGCCGCAGAGTAATAGTGATGCAGCTTGTCCTGGTTGTGCGCGCCGAGAAAAGTCACCAGGTCGGTGATGCCCAATTCAGCGCGGACGGTCTTGAGCCGTTCCATCTCTTCGTTCGCGGTCGTGTCCGGGTCGCCGCCGATGATGGCGACGCAAAGCTTTTTGACCCAGGTCGGGCATTCGTAAGCCAGGAGCGCCATCGCGCGCAGCAGCGTGTCAATGCCCTTGAGCGGCTCGATGCGCCCGACGAACAGGATCATATTGTCGCACGGCTTGACGCCGATGCGCAGCTTGGCATCTTCTGGCGAGTGTGGATGAAACAGCGTCAGGTCAACACCCGGCGGGATGATGCTGATCTTGCGCGGGTCCGCGTAATAGTGCTCGACTAGTTGCTCTTCTTCAGCAGGCGTGGCTGCCACCAGCCGATCTGCAAAGCACGCGATTTCTTTTTCCACTTTAATCCGATGCTCGGTTTCGCGCTCGCTGGGCGCGGCGATTTGATTCTTGACGACGCCGAGTGTGTGAAACATTTGGACAATCGGCGTCTCTCCGCTTCGCCTCGACCACGCATCGCGCAGCTCACGCGCTGCCCAGCCGGAAAGCCAGTAATGGCTGTGGATCAAGTCGTAGGTGATGCCCTCACGGTCGGCGAATTGCACGACGTTATCCACAAACTCGGGCAAGTGGTCGAACACTTTGTTTTTGTCGTAAGGCTCTTCGGGGCCGGTGGGAATGTGAATGACGCGCCCCGTCTCGCCCAGGCTGTGCATCACGTGAGGCAGATGTGGGTTCTGCGAGCGGGTGAATACGTCCACGTAAATGCCGCGCCGCGTCAGCTCGCGGGTCAAATCGCGCACGTAGACGTTCATCCCGCCCGTCTCTTTGCCGCCCAACGTCGCCAGCGGGCAAGTGTGGACGGAGAGCATGGCAATGTGGCGTGGCTTCATGGATTATCGCTCGATGCAGAGGCGGTAGATGTGAGTGGTTTGCCCGCCCAGGCGATATTTATAGTCTTCGTCGCCGCGCAAAAAGTCGAACACGGCGCGCTTTTGCTCGATGGCGCGCTGGATGAGGTTGCCCACCAGCACGATGCCCGGGCTGAGCCATTGAAAGTTACGCGGGTCGAGGCCCGAGTTGTAAACCATGATCCGGTTGTTATAGTCAAAGTTCATGTAGGCGGCAGCCTTGATGCCGTTGACCTCGAGAAAAGCCAATTGCAGCCAGCCGGCGCGCTGCGCCGCGTGGCCGACGGTGTGGAAAAAGTGACGCATCGTCTCGGTCATGAACGCGGCTTTATCGGGCCGGCTTTGGATGAGCAGCGTGATGAATGCATCCAGGTCGGCGTCGAGTGTGTCTTGGCCGGACGTAATGCGCCAACTGACCGGGTCCTGGCTCTGTTCCACGCGACGCATCTTGCGGCGCAGTTCGTGGCGTTCTTTTTTGTCCAGCTGAGCCAGGTATTCGTCCCACGTCACAGGCAGAGGAATGACAGGGCACACGGCTAGAGGGTTTGTCGTGACGCGCCAGCCGCGCGCCAGGGCCAGGCCGCCCAGAATATCCGGCGTGAGCGAAGCTTGGGGAATGTTGCACAGGTCTATCGCGTCCCATTCCGGCGCGTCGGGCGCGGACACTGCATCGAGCAGCGCGGCAAACACCGGCTTTTCGCAGCCGGGCGCAACGATCAGGTCAAGATAGTCGGACACGTCCGCGCAGCCGATGGTGTTGAGCTGGCGCCGGCCTTTTTCGACGCCGCGAAACAGCGGCGCGATGCCGCACAGACTCTCAGCCTCGTCGCGGAAAGCGTACACCAGCAGCGGGTTGTCATCGCCAAAATGCTGCCACCAGATTTTTTGCCATTCGAGCGTGAGGAAAGGGGTATTGGCGGCGCTGCGTTGCAGGAGGGCGTCCCACTCGTTTTCAAGCGCAGAGAAAGCTTGAGGAGATTGGTAAAGGGTTGTATTCATTTCGGATGTAAGTCGGAGGTCAGAGGTCGGAGTGAATCGCTCTGACCTCCGATAGAGTTATGGTCTGACGAAACGATACTCTAGCCTCGGCGTGGCGTCGAGGCTGAGAATCTGCTCGAGCGAGATGGCGGGCGCGCGCGAGGCAGAACTGGTCAAAATATCCATCAACGACGACGTGCGCTTGTATTCGATCACGCGCGGCTTGCCCTTGATGCCGCCCAACTCGCCGGCTTTGTCTATCGCGTCTTGCAGGAAACCAAGCTGATCCACCAGGCCCAGCTCTTTGGCTTGCCGGCCATTGTAGACACGCCCGTCGGCGATTTGCCGCACGTGGTCTTGTGGCAGATTGCGTCCCTGCGCGACGATCTGCGCAAACCCATCGAAAGCCTGGTCTATGATCGTCTGCCAGAGTTTCTTTTCCTCGTCGGTCATGGGGCGAAACGAGCTGCCAATGTCTTTGTTCGCGCCGCTCTTGATGACGATGACTTCTACGCCGACCTTTTTCATCAGCTCGTCCGCATTGAGCAATTCGCTGATGACGCCGATCGAGCCGGTGAGCGTATCCGGGTTGGCGACGATCCACTTGCCCGCGCACGCGATGTAATAGCCGCCCGAGGCGGCCATTTCGCCGAACGAAAAGACGACCGGCTTGGAAAAGTCCTTGATCATCTTGTAAATCTCGTTTGAAGCGACGACCGAGCCGCCCGGGCTGTTGACCCGCACCACGACGGCCTTGACCGAAGGATCAGCCGCCGCGCGGCGCAAGTCGGCCTTGATGCGCGCGGGCGTGACGCCGGATAAATTGCTGGCCGCCCCCTCAGCGCCGCTGCTGATGATGCCTTCGGCATAGATCACGGCCACGGCCTGGCCGGTCGCCAGGCTGGGCGCTTCGCCTCTCATCAACGCCACGCTGACACCGATGCTGACCAGGCACGCCAGCACCGGCAGACCGATGACGACGCCCAGCAAGACGAGGGTGCGCCAGCGCAAACCTTTCTTGACTGTAAGAGTGTTGGTCACGGAATCTCCTTGGGCGTATTTCGTATGGTGTATTCCGTTGACGACTATCAGACGGAATACGCCATACGGAATGCGCGCTAACCAGCTACCAAACGAACGAACTTGCGCTTTCCGATCTGTAGCACTCGCGGCGCGGTGACCTCGACGACGGTCTCGATGCTTTCCACCGTTTGCCCGTCCAGCTTGACGCCGTGCTGCTCCACGAGTCGCCGCGCTTCGCTCTTGCTCGATGCGAGCCTGGCCTGCGCGATGAGGGCGACAATGTTGAGCGGCGCAGACACGACGAACTCGGGCATCTCGTCCGGCAATTCGTGCTCCTGGAACACGCGCTTGAAATGCTCTTCGGCTTGGGCGGCAGCGGCGTCGTCGTAAAAGATGCTGACGATTTCGCGCGCCAGTTCCATCTTGACATCGCGCGGGTGGCGCGTGCTGTTTGCCAGCGCATCCTCGATTGCCTTGACCTGGGGCGGCATGTAGCGCGAGGCCAGCTTAAAGTAGAGCGGCATCACACTATCGGGCAGGCTCATCACCTTGCCGTACATGTCCGCCGGCTCGGCCAGGATGGGGATGTGGTTGCCCAGTGACTTGGACATCCGCACCACGCCATCCGTGCCGGGCAGAATGCCCATCAAGATGCCGATCTGCGGGCGCTGCCCGTACATCTCTTGCAGCTTGCGCCCGGCGGTGATGATATTGAACAGTTGCTCGCTGCCGCCCACCTGCACGTCCGTGTTCATCGCCACCGCGTCGTAGCCTTGCAAGAGCGCGTAGAACGTCTCGTGCAAATACACCGGGTCGCCCTTTTCCCAGCGCAGCTTGAAATTCTCGCGCTGGACGAATTGCTGCACCGTAAAGGCCGACGCCAGCTTGATGAGGTCGGCCAGCTTGAGGTCGATCAGCCATTCGTGATTGAAACGGATTATTGTTTTTGCACGGTCGAGCACCACGAAAGCCTGTTCAGCATAGGTGCGGCCGTTTCGTTCTGCCTCCTCCAGGCCCAGCGTCGCGCGCAGCTTGTCCTTGTCCGATGGATCGCCGACCATGCTGGTGCCCGTGCCGACGAGGAATGTCACCTCGTGGCCCAGGTCTTGGAACTGGCGCAGCTTGCGCATGGGGATCGTATGGCCCAGGTGCAAGTCGGACGTGCGCGGGTCAAAGCCGCAATAGACGCGCAGTGGTCGGCCCTCCTTCAACCGCTCGCGCAATTCGGCGGCCATCGCTGCTTGGAGCTGGTCGTCGCCGTATTCGGTGCCCTGCATCAACAGGGCAATTTGCTGGTCGAGGTCGAGGCTTGAGGTGTTCATGTGATCTCCGATTCTTAGAACGACTGATGTTCCGTCCGCGCGATAATCTCGTCCTGCAACGCCTTGCCGAGGTCGCAGAAATAGTCGCTATAGCCCGCCACGCGCACGATGAGGTCGCGGTACTGCTCGGGATTCTGTTGCGCGGCGCACAGCGTGGCCGCGTCCACCACGTTGAACTGGATGTGATGGCCGTCCAGCTTGAAATAGGTGCGGATCAGTTGCACCAGCTTGTCCAACCCCTCGTCGTCCTTGAGCAACTGGGGCGTGAATTTTTGATTGAGCAGCGTGCCGCCCGTGCGCGCGTGATCCATCTTGGCGACGGATTTGGCGACCGCCGTCGGGCCGTGACGGTCCGCGCCTTGCACGGGTGAGACGCCTTCGGAAAGCGGCGTCCAGGCCTTGCGCCCGTCCGGTGTAGCCCCAATCACTGACCCAAAATACACGTGGCAAGTGGTCGGCAGAAGGTTGATGCAGTACTTGCCGTTCTTGGTATTCGGTCGTCCATCTATCGCGTCAAAGTAGGCGTTGAATAGATTGACCATCACGCTATCGGCGTAATCGTCGTCGTTGCCATAGCGCGGCGTCTTGTTCAACAGCATTTGCCGCTCGCGCTCGTGGCCTAAAAAGTTCGCGTCGAGCAACGCCAGCAGTTGTCCCATCGTCAGCGTCTTGTTATCAAAGACGTGATACTTGATGGCGGTCATGGCATCGGTGATCGTGCCCAAGCCCACGCCCTGGATGTAGGTCGTGTTGTAGCGCGCGCCGCCGTCGTGATAGTCGCGGCCCTTGGCGATGCAGTCGTCAACCAGCAGCGACATGAACGGCGCGGGCATGTGCGCGGCATATAGCCTCTCGACGACATTGTTGCCGCGGACCTTGACGTCCACGAGATACCGCAGTTGCTTTTCATACGCCGCAAAAAATTCCTCAAAGGTCTTGAACTGCGTCGGGTCGCCGGTCGCCAGTCCGATCTGGCGGCCTGTCCGCGGATCAACGCCGTCGTGCAGCGTGAGCTCCAAGACCTTGGGCATGTTGAAATAGCCGGTCAGGATATAGCTCTCTTTGCCGAACGCGCCGGTCTCGACGCAGCCGCTCGTGCCGCCGTTGCGCGCATCGGCCACCGATTTGCCCATGCGGACGAGTTCTTGCACGATCAGATCGGCGTTGAACGCCGAAGGCTGACCAAAGCCGGTGCGGATGATCTTGGCCGCGCGCTTGACGAACCGGTCGGGATTCTTTTTGCTGACCTGGATCGAAGAACTGGGCTGCAACAGCCGCATCTCTTCGACCACGTCCAGGATCAGGTACGTGACCTCGTTGACGGCATCCGAGCCATCTTCATTAATGCCGCCCGTGTTGATTTGGGCAAAGTCAGTGTACGTGCCGCTTTCGGCTGCCGTGACGCCGACCTTGGGCGGCGCAGGCTGATTGTTGAATTTGATCCAAAAGCACTGCAAGAGTTCTTCGGCTTGCTCGCGGGTGAGCGCACCTGCTTCCAATCCTTTCTTGTAGAACGGATACAAGTGGCGGTCGAGGTGACCGGGGCAAAACGCATCCCATGTGTTCAGCTCGGTCGTCACGCCCAGGTGAACGAACCAGTAATACTGCAATGCCTCCCAGAAATCGCGCGGAGCGTGCGCGGGGACGCGCGAGCAGACCTCGGCGATGTGCCCCAGCTCGGCGCGGCGTTGGGCGTCGGTTTCTTGCTGAGCCAGCTCGCGCGCTTTTTCCGCGTGACGCTCGGCAAAGCGGATCAGCGCGTCGGCGCAGATGGACATGGCTTGCAGTTCTTGCTCTTTGGCATACGCTTGCGGATCGCCGATGTAATCCAGCTTGTCCAGGCTGCGCTGAATGTCTTGCTTGAAATCGAGCATCCCTTTGCGATAAATCTTGTCGTCCAGCACCGTGTGGCCCGGCGCGCGCTGCTCCATGAACTCGGTAAAGATGCCGGCCTCGTAAGCGGCCTTCCATTCGTCCGTCATTTCCTGAAAGAGCGCGTCGCGCATGGACTTGGTTTGCCAGAAGGGAATAACCTTGTCTTGATAAATCTTGCGGGCTTCCGGGCTGACGGCGAATGGGATTTTTTCCCGCGAGTCGAGAATGTCCAGGTCCTGTACGCTGTGGCAGCACAGTTCTGGATACGTCGGCGTGGCCTTGGGCGCGGGACCTTTTTCTCCGACGATCAGCTCGCCCGGGCCGATGTAGATGGTCTTGCGCTCCATCAAATACTGAAAGGTCCGCGCGCGGCGCACGGGTGCGGACGTGAACCCCGCGTTCTGCTGGTAAAACTGCGTCATCAGCTCGGCGCGCTCGGTCGAAATCGTGGGCCGGGCATCCAAACTTGTCTGCTTCAGGCGGGCAACTCGTTCGCTGATCATCCTCTCAACCTCCTCTGGTTACCAATAATCCGAATCCCTGTAGAATGTGTGCTATCTCTGCCATCCGCTCGTCCGTAGGTGGACGGGCATCAACCAGCTTGTAAGCTTTGTTCAGCCGCGTGTACTTGTCCATGCCGATGTGATGATAAGGCAAAAGGTCTATACTGGCAAGATGCGCAAGCCTGGCCGCAAATGCGCCGATCTGGCGGATGCTCTCGTCGTCGTCGTTGACGCCCGGAATGACCGGCACTCTCACGACAATGTTGTGCCCGCGTTGCGAGAGCGCCTGCAAATTCTTCAAGATCAATTCGTTAGATACGCCCGTGAACTGGCGATGCTTTTCGCCGTCTATCAGCTTGAGATCGTAAAGGAAAAAGTCCACGTACTCCCGGATGCGATCCATTATTTCCCACCGGGCCAAGCCGCACGTATCCAGCGCGGTGTGAATCTCCATGTCCTTGCAGGCCCGGAGAAGCGCCAGCGAGAAATCCCACTGCAACAACGGCTCGCCGCCGGAAAGCGTCACCCCGCCGCGCGACTCGTCGTAAAAGGCAACGTCGCGCTCGACCTGCTCCATCACCTGCGCCACCGTCATTTCTCGACCGATGCTCTCGCGCGCTTCGGCGTAACACGCGGCGGCGCAAGTTCCGCACCGCTCGCATTTCTCCTGATCGGTGATCGGCCCTTGCCCGTTCCACGCGATGGCATCTTGCGGGCAGGCCTCCACGCACGCCCCGCACCGGATGCAGCGGCTCTCTCGAAAAAACATTTCCACCGTCGGGGCCTGGCTTTCGGGATTGTGGCACCACCAGCAGCTCAGCGGGCAGCCTTTGAGAAAAACCGTCGTGCGAATGCCCGGCCCGTCGTGAATCGAATATTTCTTGATGTCGAAAACAATACCCTTGATCATCTAGTCGTCTGAATGCTTTCTTTATCCCCCAAGCCGAGCATGGCCTGGGCATAGCGCCGGCCCAGCTCGCGGGCAGCCTCTGCGCTGAAATGCAATCGGTCCCCGAGGTGGCCTAACCCGGTTGATTCGACGCAGGCGGTCCGGCGCACTCGCTGCGGTATTCTCCGGAGGGCCGCGTTGACGAGTCGCGCTTCAGGCTGATCGAAAAAGTCGCCCAGCGTGCCGACGACGAAAGGGACATCCGCCATCCCCAGGTCGGCTCTCAGAGTGTTGATCAGGCTGACCAGCCTGCCTTCGTACAACTCGGCCTCGTTCTCTTTGCTATCGCTTTCCCCTTGATGCCAAAGGATGCTCTTGAGCGCGCCTTGCGTCATGGCCAGCCTGGCCCGATGTATGGCATTGTCGTAGGGCGCACTGTCGGTTTGATCCCAATAACAACCATGACGCCACACGGTGATCGGCGAGCCTCCCGCCGCGCAGGGAATCAACCCGATGCGGACAGAGGGGGCGTGCTCGGCCATGCTCTTGCCGAACGTCAGGCCGGGACCTACTCCGGCGATGGGCTTGTCAAAGTGAATGGGATCAGCCGCCGGCGACCACTGGCAATCTCTGTCCAACGCAAAGACGCGAGGGTGAATCTGTTGGTCTTGCGACGCCACCGCCCCACGTCCAGCCATGTTGGATTGGCCAATGAGCAAATACAGGTGGAATGCTTTATCGGGGCGCATTGAATTTTCTGTCTATGCTCACTGCATCTGCGTTCGGCGCTCAGTCCAAACCTGATTCCCACTCGAACACGTTGACGTGAAAGTGCGAGAACTCGGGCGCCCGCGAACCGAAAATGAGACCCAGCTCTTGGAGCATGGGCTGGACAAGCTCTTGCCAACCGCCGTATTCATAGATGCCCCGCGTGGCTCTCGGTTTGAACCGCTCGTGCATCTCGCGAGCCTCTTGGACAGAGAGATCTGCGGCATAGTCAAGGTACCCGCCAGCGCCATTGGAGGCTTTTAACCTCGGGTCCTGGCAGAGTACGCTCTCAGGCCACCAGGGCGGCTCCATTACGAACGAGGGTTCGTTCGTCTCTTTCGAGTAGCCCGTGATGCGCACAGAAAATGCCACGCTAAAATCCCCGCCGGACGCCTGATCTCTGCCCCGCGTTTTTACAGATTCACAATGACCGGGCCCGCGCTCTTGAATCCGGTTGATTCAAAATAGCTTCCGCCGGCCAAGCGCCATTCCAGGCTTTGCAGGATTTGGACTGCCGTTTCCGGCCTAACCGTTCGGGCGATTTCTTCCGAGACCAGGCCGCGATACCAACGGCCGGATTTTGAGATCGCCTCATACTCGACCCGGTAGCAAAGCCATTTCCTCCCGCAGACCTTGCAGGTTTCGATAGAGACTTGGCCAAAGCGTCCGTTGGTTTCGTCCACGCCTACTTGCGCAGAGTCGAAATCTTGATAGTTGAAGGGTGGTGTCATGCACCGGCAATCTGCCATGGCTTGCGATTCACTTGACGACTAGCGGACGTGGTTATCGTTTAGAGATTGAATAAACTCTTAAAAGTCTTGGTTCAGCACCGTATCTCCACTGATGGAACTCGCGGCGGATTTGCTCGAGCGCGGCAAGGCGAGCTTGAAAAGGCTGCGTTTGCCAGTAAGCGAAATCGCTTTTCTGTTCTCGGAGGTTGACCTTGGTATATACTTTTTGGATGCCGGGTGTTGTACTCATAGGAACTCTTGTGCG
>Ga0315284_10008187_pt1 | contig 14915 bp, 13 predicted proteins | sample YL17G09_16_MG_FD_203696 | JGI IMG/M metagenome (GOLD analysis project Ga0315284, IMG submission 203696) | Sediment microbial communities from Yellowstone Lake, YNP, Wyoming, USA - YL17G09_16 | ecosystem: Environmental > Aquatic > Freshwater > Lake > Sediment | place: USA: Wyoming | collected... | reverse complement strand
TTGATGTTCCAGTCAATGAGCCGTTTCTTCAGGTCGCGCGCGATGCTGTGGGCAAGCATGGTTTTGCCCGTGCCCGGCTCGCCCCGGATAAGGAGCGGCCGCCCGAGTGCGATGGCGACATTGACGGCGTTGCGCAGTGGCCCGGAGGTGACATAATCACTGGAGCCTTTAAACTGGTCGAAGCCATTATTCTTCACGAAAGACCACCTCCCGGCGACAGGTACTAACAGGAATTATACTGGCGGGAGGGGTGAAGGGGCAAATGGCGCGTGTGTCATCCCGACGAAAACCGGGTTACCGTCGTTGCGAGGAACCCGGGACGAAATGGCAGTGGCGTGGCAGTCTCCTGGGGTTTGAACACCTCCCCGGGTGCGGCACGATGCACTGGGCGAACAGATTCCTCGCTCCACACGGAACGACATGCGGAAACACGCTGCCCGCTCTTCTGCCCGCTCTTACCTTTTCCTCAGCGTGGAGGCGCCGCTTATCCGCGTTTCTCCCGGTGTGGCATTGCCCTTAAATTCCAGGTGAGAAGCCCCGTCCAAATTGACATCCAGCTTTCCGTCCAGGCTGATGAAACCCCGGCTGGCGCCGCTCAATCTGATGCGGGCATCGCGGACGGAGAAATCACCCAGCTCCATGATGCTTGCCCCGGAAGCGTTTACGTCCAGACTTGTCGCGGAGCCTTTCAGTTCAACCCGGCTTGCGCCAGACGTGTGCAGGTCAAAACTGCCGGCCGCCTTGAGATGTCCGTCAATCCGGCTGGCGCCCGAAAGGTCCCATTTCATGTTGCCCACGGACATATCAGAGAAATCGATATGGCTCGCCCCCGATAGGTAGAGCGCAAAATCATTTGGGGAACTAAACCCGGTTACCTTTGCCCGCGCCGCGCCCGAAATGCTCAGTTCGCGCAAATCGGGAAGGGAAATACGAACGAAAATGTGGGAAAACGGCGCCACGAAGATGCTCGTCAAGCTAAGCTCATAGCCGACCGTGAGGTTATCGCCCTCCACCGTGACACTGATATTCTTTACGTGGGTTTCAGTGCCCGTGACGCTGACGGCGAATGAACTGGAACGGGTAATCTCGACCTCAAGTGCCCAGTGTATGTTGATACGCGTGAAGCCACTGACATTAAATTCCCTGGTGCTCATGTGTCCCCCCGACTATCAGTATTTGACTGGCCACGCCTTTCAAGGCTTAGCGGTCGAAGTCGAAGAACTCTTTATCAAGGTCGCCGGCGTTTGAATAACCGCGCTTTTCCCAGTAGCCGCGGTAGTCCACTTTGTCGGTAAGCTCCAGCGCCGCAACCCAGCGCGCCCACTTGTAGCCCCACTTGCTTTCCGCGACCAGATGAAAAGGGAAACCGCGCTCCGGCGGCAGTGTGATGCCATTTACTTTATGCGCGAGGATGACGCCGCTTCCGATCAGGTATTGAAGAGGGAGGGCCGTTGCATAGCCGTCAACGCAGTGGAAGATAACTGCCTTTGCCCCGGGTTTCACGCCTGCCGGCTGAAGCAGGTCTTTCACCATGATTCCCTCCCAGAGGACAGTCACACCCCACCCCTCCACGCAGTCCAGCCTGACGACTTTCTGGATGGTTTTGTGCCCGCTAATCGCTTCTTCGTATGTCAGTCTGAGAGGGTTGGCAACCAGTCCCGTGACGGCGAGGCGGTATTCCTGGATATTGACGTGTTGCGGGCCGTTTATGGCGTTTTCGTGAGAATCGTCTGTCGAGGACAGTTTTTGGCCACGGTATTCTGTGATTTCAGCCATCGCATTGACCTTCGCCTATATTATGTGCCGTGGCGCACAAAAAGAAAAGGGCTGTTTTTCGCAGCCCCCTCTTCAATCCGTCCTAGACGTTGACGACTTCTACGACTTCCGGCAATTTCTGCTTGAGCAGGCGTTCGATGCCCATTTTTAGAGTCATCGTTGACATCGGGCAGCCGCCGCACGCTCCGGTCAGGCGCACACTGACAACTCCGTCCTTAACATCCACCAACTCAACATCGCCGCCGTCCGCCTGCAAGGCAGGGCGGATTTCTTCAATTACGGTCTGTACATTTTCCCTGGTCATGGTCTTCCTCCTGTATCTGGACTCTATTTCAACCAATGCTCATTGTACCCGTGGCCCACTGGGATGTATGCGACTTATGTCTCGTAAAGCCGGGTGGATTCGCCTGCGACTTGACACTTTTTTCCCCGCGATACTATAATCCAGCATTGCGCACTTGATTTCGCGGAGAAAAACGGGCAAGGAGGAATACTTTGGCACAGCAATTTAAACACCTTTTCTCACCACTGAAATTGAACTCGATGACAAGCCGCAACCGGATTATGAGCAGTGCTCACCACCCGCTTTACATTGACGCCATGGGTCTGCCCAGCGACCGCATGATTGGCTACTGGGCGCGCAAGGCGAAGGGCGGCATCGGCATGGTGGGTACCTACCTGGCAACGATTTCCCCGGACCCGTTCGCAAATACCTTTATGCGGCCGGGAGTCGTGGACAGGTTTAAGGCGGCGGCGGACGCCGTTCACCAGTATGGCGCCAAGCTTGTTTGCCAGCTCGCCAATTCGGGCGCGCAGGCGGGCGGTTACGGCATTAAGGGTCCCTGGGCGCCATCGGCGTTCATCTCTTTTGCCGGCGATGGACTGCTATATATGCCGCACGAGATGACAATCGAAGAGGTGCGCAGTTTCATCCCGGCTTTTACCCACGCGGCGACAGTTGCCGTGCAGGCGGGCTGTGATGCAGTCGAGCTTCACGGGGCGCACGGCTATCTTTTTACCGAATTCCTTTCGCCGAACTCAAACCGGCGCACGGATGAATATGGCGGCTCGCTGGAGAACCGCATGCGTTTTCCCCTTGAGACCATTAAGGCGGTGCGTGCCGCTGTCGGACCAGATTACCCGGTGGGGATGCGCATCAGCGCCGATGAGTTCGTTTACGGCGGTTATACACTGGACGATATGCTGGTCATGGCGCCCCTGCTGGTGAAGGCGGGCCTGGACTGGATAAACGTCAGCTCAGGCACTTATGCCTCACCTGCCACCGCCATCGAACCGATGTACCTGCCGTTGAATTCGTTTGTATATTGTGCCGCGGCTATCAAGCAGGTGGTGGATGTGCCTGTCTTCGCCCGTGGCAGGATCCAGGACCCCGTTCAAGCGGAGGAAATCATCGCCAATAACCAGGCTGATGGCGTGAGCATGGTGCGGGAAATCATCGTCGACCCGGACTTTTGTAATAAGGCTAGAGAAGGCAGGTTGGAGGAAATCCGCAAGTGCCTCGCCTGCAATGAGGGTTGCTGGGGCAATATCTCCAGACAGCGCATGATTGTCGTAGGCGGCATGATGGGTGGCATGAGCTGCACCATGAACCCGGCGGTGGGCCTGGAGACGCAATACGGCTGGGATGACCTGGTTCCGGCCGACCCGAAAAAGAAGGTTATGGTGATTGGCGGGGGGCCTGCCGGACTTGAGGCGGCGCGGGTGGCGGCGGCGCGCGGGCACTCGGTATCGCTCTACGATAGGGGTAATGAGCTGGGCGGGCAAATCCTCATCGCGGCAAAAGCGCCGGGCAGAGATGGCTTCCTCGACCTGCCGCGCTACTACACGTACCAGATGAAAGCGCTGAATGTGAATGTGCACCTGAAGACTGATGTAACCGTGGATATGGTCGCAAAACAGAACCCTGATGTAGTCATCGTGGCGACCGGTTCCGTGCCGTGGATTCCGCCGGTGCCGGGCATCGACCAGAAGAACGTGGCGACTGTCTGGCAGATATTGAACGAAGAAGTGCAAGCCGGCGACAACGTGCTGGTTATCGGGGACGATATGGACATCCAGTCGATGAGCGTGTCGGATTTCCTGGCGGGGCGCAGCAAGAAAGTGGAGCTGACGTGCTGGGGTTTGCATGCGGGCGCCAAGCTCGATGTCACCACGCGGCACACGGCTTACCAGCGCCTTTACGAAAAGGGTGTGGTCATAACGCCCAATACCCGGGTCAAGGAAATTAAAGGCAATACCGTGACCGTATTCAATTACTTCACAGACGCGGAACGCGTCATTGAAAATGTGGACACCGTGGTGGTTGCCTGCGGTGGCAAAGAGAACAACGGTCTCTTCTATGCGCTCAAAGGCAAGGTGAAGGCACTATATAACGTGGGCGATTCCAATGGCATCCGGCGTGTGCACCACGCCACCATGGACGGCGCGCAGATAGGGAGACTGATATAGCAACGTTTCGGAGTTGAAGAGGACGCTGTGTCCCAGCTTGACCGCGTGTCCATACTCAAAAATCGCTCATTTTCTCCGGGTTGAATGACGAGGAGATAACTGAACTCGCCCGGCTGTGCGCTGAAAAACGGCTCACGGCCGGCGAGTTTGCGTTCATGGAAGATGACCCGCCGGACTGGTTTTTCCTGGTTGCCACCGGCAAGATTAAAGCGGTCAAGACATCCTCTGCCGGCAAAGACTTCATCATCGCTTTTTTTGGGCCGGGGGAGATTTTCGGGGAAGTAGCAGTCTTTGAAAACCGCGCCTACCCCGCTTCCGCCCAGGCTGTGGAAGATAGCACCGTTCTGGGTATCCGGCGGGATGACCTGCTGAAATTCCTCTCCCGCCGGCCAGAGGTGGCGCTGAGAATAGTCAGTGTACTCAGCGGGCGTCTGCGCATGGCATCTAACCGCCTGCGGGACCTTGCCGGGGAGCGCGTGGAACAGCGCATCGCGCGGGTACTGTTGATGCTCTCATCCAGACTGGGCTCCCAACTTCCATTCACCCGGCAGGACATTGCTGATATGGCGGGAACCACCACGGAAAGCGCCATACGTTTCCTGAGCAGTCTGAATACGCGCAAAATTACCCGCTCCGTGCGCGGCAGAATCGTTATCCTGGACGAATTGAAGCTGAGACTGCTGGCGGAAGGACCGCCGTCGCTCTGAGGAGCGGAAATCTCAAATATCAAGCACCAAATACCAAAGCCCATCTTCCCCTTTTCCCCTGACGGACGAGTTTAAATGCCGTTCTCATCTTCCGACGCTCTGAGGAGCGGAAATCCCTGGCAAAACTGACAAGCGTCAAATATCGAGTCCTTCCCTATTGCGGACAGGTTCGAACCAGCGTTTTTCTGTTTGTCCTTTGATTATTGTAGTTTCCTTGACATTTGAGCGTTGGACCACTTTCGATTTTGCCGTGGGAGTATGATTTACGTCATAGTTCGCGTTTGCACCGCAGGCTAATATGAGGATGTAACCGAAAAGCCGGAAAGAGGTGACCCAGATGTACAGTAAATGTCCCGGACAGGATACGAGGAAGCTCAGAGTTGAGCTGTACCGGTGCCCCAACTGCCATGCGGAAGTGGAAATTTTCTCGGACGAGACCCGCATCCGCTGCCAGAAGTGCGGCACCATGGTTTTCAGAGAGAAAATGCCGTCATGCATCGAGTGGTGCGCCTCGGCAAGGCAGTGCCTTGGAGAGGAACGGTGGAAACAACTTATGGGCGAGGACAAGCCCGTGCAGAGCAAAGAACCTGAAGGAGTCAAGAAATGACCGTAAGAACTGTCAGGAAAATCGTCAGAATCGATGAAGAGAAGTGCAACGGCTGTGGCGCTTGCGAGACGAAATGCGCGGAAAGCGCCCTGAAAATCATTGATGGAAAAGCCCGATTGGTAAGCGAAGTCTATTGTGATGGGCTTGGAGCTTGCCTTGGCGAATGCCCGGTTGGCGCCATCACTATCGAAGAAAGGCCGGCCGAGGAGTTCGACGAGGAAGCGGTGGAACACCACCTGCATGAAGAACAGACGGTGGCATGCGGCTGTCCATCCGCAGCAGTCGCCGAGTTCCAGCGGGACGAAGTTATTGCCGTTGCCGCCCAGCCTTCAGCCTTGAGGCACTGGCCGGTGCAGTTGACGCTGGCGCCCGTGAAAGCGCCGTTCTTCCAGGGCGCGGATGTCCTGCTGGCGGCGCAGTGCGCGGCATTTGCCTATGGCGGTTTTCATCATGACTTTCTGGAAGACCATGCCCTGCTCATCGCCTGCCCCAAGCTGGATGATATTGAGGCGCACCTGGACAAGCTGACACAGATAGTCGCATATTCCGGGCTGAAAAGCCTGACTGTAGTGCATATGGAAGTACCCTGCTGTTCCGGGCTGGTTTACCTGGCAAAGAAAGCCATCGAAGCCAGCGGGCGGAAAATCCCACTGAAGGAAGTGACCATTGGGGTGCGGGGCGATCTCAAAGTATAGTGCAAAGGAGGCACGAAAATGACCACCAAAGATGAACTGAAACAGGTACTAAAGCAATTGAAGAACGAAGACGATGCAGTCGCCGTCAAAGAGAAAACTGCCGAATTCTTGAAAAAAGTGGACGCCAAAACGCTTTCACTGGCGGAGCAGGAGCTACTGCACGAAGGATTTACCCAGGAAGACTTGATGAGGTTGTGCGATGTCCACCTGGCAGTGCTTGGCAGTACGCTGGAAGAGCACCGGCAGAAGACCGCGGCAAACCATCCCGTGGCTATCATGGTTTCCGAACACAAAATTATTCTGAAAAACCTGGATGACCTCCAGCGGATTATCGATATCCTGGTCATGGCGAAGGGTTACGATGATATCCAGCACGAAATCAAGCGGTTGGTTGAAATCGCCGACCTTCTGCTGAACACCGAGAGCCACCATCAGAGGGAAGAGCAGGTGCTGTTTCCACGCCTGGAGAAGCGTGGGGTGACCGGACCGCCACGTATCATGAGGATAGAGCACGAAGAATTGCGTGCCCGGAAGAGACGGCTGGCGCAATTGGTTAAATCCGCCCCGAATATCGATTTCGTGGAGTTCATAAAGGGTGTGGAAGAGGCCGGCGGCTACCTGACCACCAACCTGCGAGGGCACATTTTCAAGGAGGACAATATCCTCTACCCCACAGCTCTGGAGACACTTGGTGCCGAAGAGTGGCAGGAAGTGCTGGCGGAATTTGACGGGCTTGGCTACTGCAATTTCACGCCGGGGAAAAAGCCGGCGCCAAATTCCGCGAATTAGCCCGGCCGGTGCTGTTTCGAAAGGCCGAGGGCGGCAAACAAGAAAGGGGGGATGTAAATCCCCCCTTTCTTGTTGTTTGACCTGTTGCCGCGTGGCTATTTACCTGTTTTGGCTCTATTGCCCCACTATTTTCTTCTTTAGTTTCTGGTCAATCCATCGGAACGCGGTAGTATTTTCGCTCTGGTAGTAACCGAGCGTAACTTCCCCATTGTAGTTTTTCAACCACGGCTGGGTGAACCAAAAGACCAATGGGAGAGGTGGCGTGATTATCCAGCATTGCTCAAGGATGTACGGGGTTTGCTCTTTAATCAACTGCATTGCCCCGGCTTCATTAAACGGGTACATTGTATTCAGTTGGTTATACGCTTCCACGAGTTTTGGGGCGTCAATATTACCTGCATTCTGCGGATTGAGCGGCCTCCAGTTATTCATCTTGTAAGGCGCTGAGTTGCCATCATACCAGTAAGTCATGTTTTTGAATGTTCTGGTGTTTGTCTGAGCCGTCCAGACTGCATTCTCCAGTGGCTTAATGGTTAAATCAACGTTTATGTCTGCCCACATGGATTTGATTAAGGATAAGAGGTCCTGCTGTTGTTGGGAGGCAGAAGTGACGATTATTTCCGCAGCGAAGCCAGAGGGTTGTCCAGCTTCAGTCATGAGCTGTTTAGCCTTGGTCACGTCATACTTGTACAGGTCCTGAACGTTCTGAGGAAGCTCTGAAAGCGGCGTGAACATAGCTCCAAGCTCCGGGTAAGGCATTATAGGAAAAGTGAAATCGACAGCATTGCCGCCATAGAATACATCCTTTATTTTCTTGCGGTCGAGAGCCATGGAAAGCGCATACCGCACCTTGATGTTATCCCAGGCAAATCCCTTACCTAATGCCATGTGTATGCTCCAGCTGTAAGACGGCAGATAGCTACCCCATTTTAATTCGGGGTTGGTCTTCTTTAATGCTTCTGCATTATCCCATGTGACACCTGCGTAATTGTCAATCTTGCCTGTTTTCAGAGCGGAGATACGGGTGGACTCATCCACTATAATCAACCGTACGATTTTGTCCACATAGGGCAGCTTGTTCCCTGGGATTAGAGGGTCGGTCATCCAGTAGGTAGTATTTTTCACATATGTCGAAGAGCTGTTAGGAACATAGTCCGTTATCATGAACGCGCCTGTACCACTGGATGATTTCCAATCCTTGAAGTTGCCCCCGGCCGGCACGCCGTCACGCGGAAATACGTCAATGTAGCCAGCGCAAACGATAAATAGCGGTCCCTGTTTTCCGGTATTACACTTTACCTCAACTGTCCATTTATTGGTGGCTTTTATTGAGGTAGGGGCATCAGCTCCGGTGTACGTGAAATTAAGGTAAGACCCGGCGGTTTCAAAACATCGCTTTAAGGAGTACTCGACATCATAGGCGTCAAGTTCCCGACCGGCAACAGGCGGTTTGTTCTGGAAATGAATGCCTTGACGGATATGGAAGATTAATGTTTGATCATCGGGTCTCTCCCAGCTTTCTGCAAGCCGCATTTGGGAGAATTTCAGGAAGGTAACGCCCAGGATTTGCCAGCTCACTTCTTTAGTACCGGCTGGTCCTTTTGACCAGTCTCCAGCCATAAGGGGTTCGTTGGTAATGTTCAGGGTAGTGGTCAAATAGGGATAGGTGTAAGTGTTGTCGAAGCCCTGTATATCGGTGGCTACACAGTAAATATACGTTCCACCGTATTGCGGCTTTTCAATCATTCTGCCTAATGAGTCCTTCACCATCTCCACCCCGGGTGTGGTGGTTGTTGTGGTGGCTGGTGTTGTTGAGGTTGTGGTAGTTGTAGTTGCAGGTGTAGTTGTAGGTGTGGACGTTGCAGGTTCAGCCTTGCCGCAGGATGTCAACAGCATGGCTGAAACCAACAAGAGACTAAATAGCAACCATCCGACTTTCTTAATCATTTTTCCTCCTCCTTCGTTCTTGTTGTCTTGGGATGGTATAAATACCTCACATGTTTTAGCCTCCCAAATTCACTATTTCGCGCGAGCCATTTGACCTGGCATTTTTTTCTTGGCTCCGGAGTAACGTCCCAATCCTCCTCTAAGCCGCGGGTCGAGCAGGTCCCTGAGCGCATCTCCGAACATGTTTATTCCGTAGACCACGATTGTCAGAGCCAGTCCGGGCCAAATTGCCAGCCATGGGGCGGTAAGCATGTAGGTGCGTCCGCTCGTGCTGAGCATGCCTCCCCAACTCGGAGTCGGCGGCGGAATTCCGAAGCCAAGGAAACTTATACTGGCTTCTGCAATAATCGCGGCACCCATGCCCGTGGTAAACATGATGATGAGGGGAGCCGTAATATTAGGTAATATATGCCTCATAAGTATTTTGCTTGTCGGACAGCCAATAGACCTGGCTGCCTCAACATAGACATTCTCTTTGATGTTGATGACCGTGCTTCTGACTACTCTTGACCCGGAAATGCCGCCCGAAATCCCCAGGACTAATATTACCTGTATTAATCCCGGTCCAAGGATAGCCATTATGGTTAATATTAAAAATATCCCCGGAAAACACATCCAGGCATCAACAAATCTCTGCACTACTAGGTCGACCTTAGCTCCCAGAAAACCGGAAAGTGTGCCAATGGTCGTGGAGATGCATACCGAAAGGGTACTGGTGCAGAGGCTGACAATCATGGAGATACGAGCTCCGAAGATGATGCGGCTGAGCACATCTCGCCCCATTTGGTCTGTCCCCAGGATGGTTTTGCCTGATGGGGGACTCAATCTCGCTGCTACGTAAGGGTCATTGTATCCGTATGGCGCAATCAGATTGGCAAAAATACCAGCCAGAAGCAATATGATAACAATGACGGCGCCAAAAGTGCCAAGTGGTTTCTCCTTTATTAATCTGTAGAATAAATCAGATATGAAGGACCGTCTCTTTCTTGCTGATAATGTCCCCGCATTTATGCTATTTGTAATCTCTGCCATTCTATAATTCCTGTATTTTATCGAAACTTTATTCGGGGGTCCAAAAAGCTATATGTCAGGTCGACCGTCAAATTCACACACAAAATGACTGAAGCCATACACAGGTTAATACCGGAAATAATGGGATAATCCCTCCTGTTCAAAGCGTCGATCATGAAACGACCCATTCCCGGCAAGGAGAATATCTGCTCCATGATAACCGAACCCCCCAATAAGACAGGTATCTGCATTCCGATGATGGTAACGACCGGGATCAATGCGTTGCGCAGGGCGTGTCTGATAACGACCACTCTTTCCCTGAGTCCCTTCGCCCAGGCTGTCCTGATGTAGTCCTGCCTGAGCACTTCCAGCATCATGGTGCGTGTCATTCTCATTGATGTGCCGGACATGACCATGCCCATAATGACTGATGGGATAATGAATTGCTGCAAATTACTCCCAAAGTCTTGTGTAATAGGAACGTATTGCACCGGTGGCGACCAGCCCCACCAGCTGGCGGGAAAGACGACAACCATAGTTGCCAGCCAGAAGCTGGGAACAGCGATAAAGAGTATAGCAACGCTGCGCCCTATATAGTCGCCTATTGTATCCTGCCGTACTGCTGAGTAAATACCTATCGGTAAGGATATGCATAATGCAGTAAGAATGGCAAGGAAGCCGAGTTCTAGGGAAATCGGAATCTTTCTCAGTATATCGGGGGCTATGGCGCGTTTTTGCCACAGGGATGTCCCAAGGTCGCCTTGGACTGCTTTTCCTATCCAGCTAAAGTACTGGATATAGACGGGTTTATCCAAACCCAGCAATTGTTCTACCTGGGCGCGGCTTACTGCTTCTCCTCCCTGTGACGATAATTCAGCAGTCATAACATCAACTATTGAGCCAGGAACAAACCGCACCGAAAAAAAGACGATGAGAGTCACCAGGATGAGAGTAGGGATGAGTAGGGCTACTCGCCGCATAATGTAGGATCGCATATCAGCCTACTCCTCTCTAACATTAGAACCGCTTTTGGCAAAACCGTTCTACCTGTCTATTATCTACTTTGCTGGTTGCGCCCGGGTACAAGTCTCAGTGAATACATCCAAGAATACGGGCGATGCGACTATATCACAATGTAGTAATGCAGTCAATGGGTTGATTTATTGCAGAGTAACGAATAATGCGTACTTGAGAATCGGCTATATGCAGTACTGGCTGGTGCGTTATGTGTATATTCGGTGGCCGCGGTGTGCGTTGCAGTTCGTGCGGAAGGCGTTGCATTTTTGCCAGCCATATACTATAGTAATGCGCAATAGAATCGGTGGCGTCCAAAAGCCAGGATGAGGAGTGACTGAATGCCCGCGAAAAAAGTGATAAATGTAGAATCGCCGATAGGCAAAATGCCGCTGGACACGGAGGGAGCGGCCGTCGCTGGTGTGCGAATGGATGTAGAAAAGGCGTACGCCGGAGTGCCTGCCCTTTTGCAGTCGCACATCGATGACCCGCATTCGGATGCTTGGAAGACAATTCGCGCCAAGATTGACTATGTCTATGCCAACCTGGACTATGCCCTGGTCAGCCTCGATAAAGAAACCGGGTTCGCTAGCGAAATCCAGAAGCAGGTTAAAGCCGGCAAGAAAGTGCTGTTCAAACCCAATCTGGTGGTGCCGCATACCATTGACCCAGTAACTCACGGTCCAGGCGGCGGTGACACCACCTGCACGGAATGGGCGTTTATTGCCGCCCTGATGCGCTGGTTCCATGACAAACTGAATGTGGAATACTGTGAGATGGCAGTGGGTGACGCCGCCAGCTCCACGTCTTCGACCGCCGGCTTTTTCACTCTGCATTACAGCAAAGGCAGAAAAATCACAAATGAGGCAGTCCTCGAAGGACGCAGCGGGGATTTCTATGGTGGGTGGGGCTTCTATTTTGCGCGGAAGTACCTGGCGGAATGCCATCCCTCCGGTCATAAAGACAACCCCATGAATGGTTATGAGGAGAGTGTGGCGGGCAAATACCTCGCGCCGGGCAGGACAGGCAACCGCCTCATGGTCTACGATCTGAACCGTATTAACGGACCTACCAAGGGAAGGACAGTACCGGTGCCCGGCGGCGTCAACTTCAAGAAGATAACTTTACATAAGGTTATCATTGGCGGCCAGCCGCATGACCCTGACGATATGAAAGACTACCCGGGCTGTGTGCTGGTCAACGTGCCCAAATTCAAAATCCACGCGCAGGACCTGCTTACCAATGCCGTGAAGAACCTGGGAATCGGGCTGTACCCGCAGGAAGCGCCGCCGGACGGTCACTACCGGAGCACGCAATGGAAATACGCCTACCCTTTCAAGCGTATGCCGGGCATGAAGACGGAACTCCCGCACCAGGTGTGGGTGCCGGTCATGGGCGATTCTCTACTACCGGAACGCGATGGTAAAGGCAAATACATTGTAAAGAAGACGTTCGGGTTCCCGGGCACCCAGGCGGATGTTTTGCGCGCCACGCAAAGCCAGGGCGTCTACATGCTCCACGTCGTTGATGCCATCGAGGCGATAAACATCAGCCATACGGGCATGGGGATGGGCATGAGGGTGAACGAGGGCTATGTCTGGGCGTCGCTGGACTGCGTGGCGCTGGACACTTTTGGCGCGCGCTATGTCTTCAAGACGGTGCCGATGGCGGAGGGCCGCAAGCTGGCGAAAAAGAACAACTGGCCCACCGAGTTCGTTCACCGCGTGCCGGTGGCCAGGCTCGAGGGCAAGAACATCGTCACGGCTGAAGATTTCGATTCACCGCTTTTCCGCTACGGACTCTATGCCTATTGTGAGAAGCGCGGTGTGGGTGTGCAGGCGTACCATGTCAGCGGCTGGGACATGCTAACCGGACTACCAATGGCATCGGTCGGCGGGCACCTAGGTACGGTGGATAAAGGCAAATTCGCGGAATTGATTGAGAAAGAACTGTGGTATAACCCCTCGTCTTTCCTGTGGGACATGCAGAAGACGGTCCTGAGCTACGCGCAGGCGCATGATAGCCTGACTGGCTCTACTCTCTACCGGGACTTCATGACCGCTTTTGATGAAAACGAAGACGGTGTCATCGACTACAACGAGCACGGCCGCAAAGGGCACTGGCGCCCAATAATGCGGGCGGGGTCATATTCCGTTCACCTAAGGGCAGTGGAAAGGTACGGCTTTCTCAGGGGCACATTCCTTTCCCGCTCCTTCGGGCTGAAATACAGTAACGAGAAGTGGAACGCGGAAGGGCACGATTTTATGAAGGAATTCCGCTGGGTAGCGGCCGCGGCGCTAGCTTTCCAGCTTTCCCGCATGCCTGTCGACATACCCGATGCCTTCGTGCCGAATATGACCGCGGGCAATGGCAAATGGCCGAGCTGGCAGATGATTAACTTCCTCATGACGAACAGCGCCATATATGGCATGGGCTTTCCGATGCGGGTGGACCTGATGTCAATGTACAGCTACCCGTTCCAGTACATGGACAAGACGCAGAACGGCGGCGCCTATACAGGCAGTACAGGACCGGTCAGCAACCTGGAGTCTGTGAACAAGTACATTCAGACGGTGCGTGAAGGCGCTGAGCCGTTCGGCTTCATTCTCTTTGTGCCGGCAGGTTTCGGGCAGATGGGCATGCAGAGTATACCCAACGTTGAAGAGACCGAAGACCCCGCCAAAATCTTCACAGCCAGTTTCAACGGAGGGAAAGAGGTCTGGTAGGGGAGAAAATTCTTCATAGTGGACGCCAGTACTACCCGCTTGGAGACTGCCGAAATAGTCAGGGAACAATAACCACAGACAGGCTCTTTACAGGTCAGCGGCTTGACTCTACAGGTTTGTACTACTACAATGCCAGATACTATGATCCAGTGATTGGGAGGTTTATCAGCCCGGATACGGTAGTGCAGAGCTTCAGCAGCCCGCAGAAATTGAACAGATATAGTTATTGTGTTAATAACCCGCTCAAGTATACCGACCCGAGCGGGAACATCGTGAACATTCGTGACCCGAGCATGGACGCGTTCCTTCAGCAATATGACATCACGAAGGGCGGCTCCATGTTCACAGCCGATCCGTCGAGCCTTCTGTCGGACTGGCTCCGTTTGGTGCAGGCATATAATGAAGTCGGCCAGACGAGTATCGGAGCACTGGTGGTTCAGGAATTGGAGAGCAGGCAGGACATGATAACCATTAAGTGGGCCCCGTGGAACGGACAAGATGACGTGTCATCGGGTTCTCATCACCACCAATATAAGGTATGGCAGGAATCATAGCTTTGTATTGCCTCCGGGTTTCCTCCAAAACCACACCTGTAAACGCCGCGCCGTATTTACTAACAAGGAATGGTTTCCAGGCAAGCGCGTGGGTGCCAAACTGCGCCAGGATTTCTGGCTTGTGCGACAGATAGTATTCTGCGGCCCCTTGTTCGTTCATGTCATCTGTACCACGATGGAACCATTCTACACCAATACCTTCTCGTCTTGGAACGTCACATTATGAGTTTTTGTTACATCCTTCCTGACAGCCGACCACCTACTGAAGAAACTGCCACGAATAAACTTTCGCCTTACGGTCATCCATCTCCCAGCCACAAAACGGGCTATATTTACGCGCTTACAAAAACACAGCACAATATTATTGAGTTAAGAGCATGCTCAAGCCTACAACTCAATGAGAAGCTCCGGCTGCCTGAGTGTACGGTTGGAGCTTCTCCATTTTAGGTCAGAAGTTCTGGCAGTAAGCAAGCAAAAGCTGAAATATAGCTTGCTAGATGCGCTAGGAGTCTGTCTGAGTAACGGATGATTTGTCATCCGTTAACGAGAAAAAAGCCGTTGTGGGAAAAGAAGGACGCGGTTCTTCCGACTATGGATGGTGAATTAAAAAAATGCGCGCC
>Ga0315284_10008185_pt1 | contig 14916 bp, 7 predicted proteins | sample YL17G09_16_MG_FD_203696 | JGI IMG/M metagenome (GOLD analysis project Ga0315284, IMG submission 203696) | Sediment microbial communities from Yellowstone Lake, YNP, Wyoming, USA - YL17G09_16 | ecosystem: Environmental > Aquatic > Freshwater > Lake > Sediment | place: USA: Wyoming | collected... | reverse complement strand
GCCGCGAGTGGTGTTCAGACTCACCAACGCGGCAGCGGCCGGCGACGGAAAAAAAAAAAAAATGCGGGGAAGGCGCCCACCTCCGGCCGGAACCGCCTTGCCGGCAGCCCTGTTGAGAGGCCAGTCATCTAGCTTGGCTTTTGTGGGGTGGAGTGGTGCCGAGCCGGCACGGGATCGCCCGACATGCCAGCACGCGGGCGGGGAGACCTCTCCCTCTCGGCCGCGTCTAGCTCCTGGCTGAGCTGGGCCCGCCCCCCCCCCCTTATTTTTTTCCCTCTTTTCCTACAAAACCTCTCACGCCCTCCGCTCCTCTCCTCTCCCGCCCTTCTCAGGCCACGGTCGTCGTCCGCGCCGCCGATGAAGCCCCCAAGAGCAACGTGAGTTAATTTGAGAGAGAGAGGAGAGAGGCACGGAGAGGAGAACGGAATGGGGAGAGGGCGAGAGGAGAGAGATCCGAGCACCCGAACTCGCCGCTCACCCCCTCTCTGTTCCATCCCCCCCCCCTCTCCTTCAGTCCTCCGGCACCAAGAAGGACGGCAAGAAGTACACCCAGACCGGTGGCCGCTGGAGGGGCATGGACGCGGACGTGGACCTGTCCGACGACCAGCAGGACATTCAACGCGCGCGGGGCATGGTGGACGAGCTGTACCAGGGCTGGGCGGGGCAGGGCGGCGGCACGACCGACGTCGTCCTCTCCTCCTCCGAGTACCTGTCCCAGGCCGCCCGCGACCTGAACAACATCGAGGACGGCTTCTACATCTCGCCCGCCTTCCTGGACAAGCTGGCCATCCACGTCGCCAAGAACTTCCTCGACCTGCCCAAGATCAAGGTCCCCCTCATCCTCGGCATCTGGGGCGGCAAGGGCCAGGGCAAGACCTTCCAGTGCACGCTGGCCTACAAGAAGCTGGGCATCTCGCCCATCGTCATGTCGGCCGGCGAGCTCGAGTCCGGCAACGCAGGCGAGCCCGCCAAGCTCATCCGCCAGCGGTACCGCGAGGCGTCGGACTCCGTCAAGAAGGGGAGGATGTCGTCCCTGTTCATCAACGACCTGGACGCGGGCGCCGGGCGCATGGGCGGGGGCACCCAGTACACGGTCAACAACCAGATGGTGAACGCGACGCTGATGAACATTGCGGACAACCCCACCAACGTCCAGCTGCCGGGCGTGTACAAGGAGGAACAGATCCCGCGCGTGCCCGTCGTCTGCACGGGTAACGACTTCTCCACCCTGTACGCCCCGCTCATTCGGGACGGCCGCATGGAGAAGTTCTACTGGGCGCCGACACGGGAGGACCGGGTGGGCGTGTGCATGGGCATCTTCCAGCACGACGGCATCGGCCGCCTGGACGTGGAGCACATCGTCGACACCTTCCCCGGCCAGTCCATCGACTTCTTCGGCGCCCTGCGCGCCCGGGTGTACGACGACAAGGTCCGCGAGTTTGTGGAGAAGATCGGCATCGAGAACATTGGCAAGCGCCTCATCAACTCGCGGGAGGGCAAGGTCGAGTTCGAGAAGCCCAAGATGGGCCTGGACATCCTGATGAACTACGGCAACGCCCTGGTCCAGGAGCAGGAGAACGTGAAGCGTGTCCAGCTCGCGGACGCGTACCTGGACGGCGCCGCCCTGGCGGGCGCGGACGGGACGTCCATGCCCGAGGCGATCAAGGCGCGCTGAAGAGAGGGCGGGAAAGCAACACCACAAAGACAACAAAAACAAAAGTGGGCGTGTTCGGTGTGTTGTGTGGGTGTTTTGCAGTGATGAGAGCGACACAGCGCTGCGCGCATCATGCGCGCGTGTGCCGTATGCGCGCGTGCGTGGGTTCGCCGGTATGTGTGCGAGTGGAGATTCTTTGGATGGAGAGAGACGTGAGAAAAACGGGGAGAGTTTTGGGGCCGGTTTTGATTGTGTAACCCGTTTTCTCTACTTCCCTCCGTCATCACTCCCGCGGCGGGCGCAGCTGCCTCAGCAGGCGCAGCACGTACTCCCGCACATCATCCTTGGCGGCCACTACAAAGTCCATGTGGCCCGCGTCCGGGAATTCGCGGTAAGACGTGTAGGCGCCCCGCCCCGCGTCCACCATGGCCTCATAATGCGCCCGGCAGTTGGCCGCCACGATCACCCCATCCGCCCGGCCCGCCACGATGTCGACGGGCACGTCCAGCAGGTGGTACTGGGCGGCGATGTCGGGCGGCGTCCGCGCGGCGTAGCGGGCCAGGTTGCCGGCCCCCGCCGGACCGCCATAGTCGTACAGTTGGAAGCGGCCGCTCCTGATCCACTGGCACACGTGGTTGCCGGTGTGGAGGGAGATGCCCGGCATGGCGGCCGCCGCGTAGTGGGGCAGCTGCAGGGCGCGGTCCCACTGGGAGGTGTCCCCGGAGAAGCAGGCCCGGATGAAGGCCCGGACGAGCTCCTGGACGGCGGGCAGGTGTTGGAGGTCGTGGGTCAGCTTGAACGTGACAAACCGGAGGGGAGAGGTCGGGAGGTGGAAACGGGCGCCCGCCAGGGGCGGGGTGCCGTCGGGGGCCGCGCGCGGGTGGGCCCGCCGGCCTGCTGCCCCGCCCTTTTTCATCAGCCAGGGCGACAGCCAGTCCAGGGCGGCGCAGGCGACGGGGATGAGCTTGATGAAGGGGACGGCCGCGAGCGGCGGGTTGGCCTGGAAGCCGGCGGGCGTCAGCAGGACGAGCCGGTCCAGGCGGTGCGGGCGGCCCAGGTTCCGGCACATGACCGCGTAGATGAGCAGGGCGGCCCCGCCCATGGAGTGGCCGACCGCGCGTAGGCGGTAGGGCTGGGGCAGGGGGTCCCCTGCCCGGCGCGCGGGGCGAGGGGGGAGGGTGGAAGGGGGTCGGGAAGAGACGCCCTCTCCACCCACCTCCTCGCCCCCCGCGGCGGGCGGGGCGGACAGGGCGGGGCCACGCCCACCAAAGCCGGGCCCACCCGATTCGCTGGCGGGCCGGGGTGGGAGCGAGGTGGAGGCGAGAGAGGCCGGGCTGGCGGGTTCCTCGGGCCCGCCCGCCCAGGACTCGGTCGGCCTGCGGCGGCCAGCAGTCGCGCCCCGGCGGGCAGCCGCCAGCGCACCCCGCAACGCCGCCCGGACGGGGGTCAGGGCGGGCGCGACGAGGGGCACGGCCGCCGCGTCGCTTCCCCCGGCCGCAGCCACGGCAGCCCGGATGGAGGCCTCGTTGGGCGGGGCGTGGGAAGAGGCCAACGCCGCCGCCGCCGCGGCCGCCGCAGCTGGGTCGAGCGAGGTTGCCCGCAGGCCCGCCCGCAGGCCCGCCCGCCCGCCGCCGCCGCCGCCGGCCCCGGCGGGCACCTCCGAATCGGAGGCGCAGGGGCGCGACCGGGGGAGGGCCGACTCGGCAGCGGCCTGGCGGGCAAAGTCCTCGGCCCGGGCGGCCGAGGTGGGAGGGGGTGGGGCAGGGGCAGCGGGCGCGGCCGCGCTGCCAGCGGCCGCGGCCTCAGCGACCGCCGCCTTTCTCGCCGCCTTGCGCCCCGCCTCCGCCGCCTCCGCCATCTTGATAACGTGGATGTGGTCCACCGTCGCGCCCAGGTCCTCCAGGGCCATCTCGTTGACCGTGTACCGCCAGTACCGCCACCCCTCGCACGCGCGCGGGGGCGGGGGGGCGCTGGGAGAAGAGGGGGAGGGGGCGGCCGCGTCGTCCACGTGCGCGCAGGGCGGGTTGGCCCGCGAGTTGGCCAGCCAGACGTCCGACCCGGCATCCCAGGCCGCAAAGGCAAGGGAGCCCGTGACGCCCGAGGACACCCACCCGACGGGCGTGTCGAGGATGCCGTGCACGAACAGCGCGACGTCCCGCCCGCCCGGCCGGGGGAGGCGCGTCACGCGCAGCACGTACCCGTCCGAGGTGGTGACAGTGTGCTCCTCGGCCGGGTAGCCCGCCGCGGTGGCGTAGTCGGCGGCCGAGTGCGGGGCGCCCAGACCGGGCGCGGCGGCGAAGGACTTGGAGCGGCGGAAGCGGGCCGCGCGCGGGCGGGCGGCCAGGGCGTCCCACGAGTCCTCCGCGGCGGCGGCGGACGCGGAAGCTGCGGCGGCACTCCTGGCATCCGCCGCCGCCACGGCAGCGGCAGCCATACTCCGGGGCGTGCGCGGGGCGCCACCGCCGCCGCCGCCACCAGCGGCGGCGGCGGCGGCGGCGGCGTCGATGGGTTCGGGCGGGGGCGGCATGAAGAGCACAAACCGGACGGCCCGCCGCAGGCCGTCAAAGGCCGCCGCGAGCCCCTCCTCCACGCCCAGGCGGGCGTCCTCCAGCAGGCCCCGGCGCTTGACCGCTCCCGCTTCCGCCCCCGTGTTCCAGGCGCCGCGCTCAAAGAGGTCGGACCCGTTGCGGCGCAGGCGGCTAGCGGCGCCGGCGGTAGCGGCGCGGGCGCCTGTGGCCATGGGGAGGGACCCCCCCGCCGCCGACGCCGGCGTCAGCCCGCCACCCGCCCCGACCACCGAAATGGGCACGGTGTCCCCCGCCACGTAGAGCCGGGCCCGGGACAGGACGCCCGCCGCCGCGCCCGCCGCAGCCGCGGCGGCACGGGTGGCAGAGCGTTGGGCGACCGCGGCCGCGCCCGCCCGGCACGGGACGGCGAGCGGCGGGACGGCCGCCGAGGTGGACGGGTCCCGACCGGGGGAGGGGGAGGCGGCCGGGCGACCGGACGAGGCGTCGTGGAAGGTGATGCCCGAGGACCGGCGCGGGGGTGGGGAGGGGCTGCGGGAGGTGGAGGGCGGGCCGGCTGTTGTGTGTGTGTGTAGGGGAGATGGAGAAAAGGTTATGAGATGATAGAAAAATAGGAGAGCGCGCGCTACGCGCATCTCTCTCTCCCGCGCCGCCGCGCGCCCGCACCCCCACAAACCACACCCTCGGACCGCACACACACGCACCTACAGATCCCTCCGCTTCCTCCCCCGTACTCCCTCGCACCGCCCGGGCGACGACCGCGTTCAGCGTGGAGGGCCGGGCCTCCTTCCAGTAGGCCTCCCATGCGACGCCGCGCCGTGAGCGCGCCCCCTCCGCCCGCAGAGTCCGCCAGTACCGGCGGTCCACCAGCAGGCTAAGCAGCCAGGCGGTCACGCCATTGGCCCCCCGGGTCAGGGCGGCAAAGGATTCGCGGACCAGCGACTTGGCGCCCTCCTCCCAGGCGGCCGTCACATCGTCGATGAAGAACGCCGCGATGGGGTGCAGGAAGCGGGTCTCCACCCAGCGCAGCAGGTAGATGATGGCCCAGACGAGGGCGGCGGGGAGGCGGGCGGCCGTGGCGAGGGCGCCGCCCATGGTTTGTGTGTGAAGAGGGGGGACGCCCGAATGACGCAAGGAAAGAGAAATGAAGGGGCAGGCACAAGACCAAACGCATGCACGAGAAAAAACAGTTCCATCGCGTGACTCTCGCTTCCCGCCCTCGCGCACCAGCCGCTCCTGCGAAAGCCACGGGATTAACTAGGGTTCACCATGGTGAGGAAAGGAAGAAGAACAGCGGGGGCTGGCGGCTCTTATTGAAAGAAAAGTTCTCCACGCAACCCGGGCCTCTCTCCAGGCAGACCCTGGATGTGCACTCACAACACCCTGCCCCCCGCCCACCCCTCCACATCAGGCGTCGTCCTCCACCCTGCCCGACGAGGTCACCCCCACCAACCCCTACTCCCGCCTCATGGCCCTCCAGCGCATGGGTGTCGTCCCCGATTACGCCCGCATTCGGGCCTGCAGCGTGGCTATCGTCGGTGTGGGCGGCGTGGGCGCGGTTGCGGCCGAAATGCTGACCCGGTGCGGGGTGGGCCGGCTGCTGCTGTTTGACTGCGACACCGTGGAGCCTGCCAACATGAACCGCCTCTTCTTTGTGCCCAGTCAGTGCGGGATGACGAAAGTGGACGCGGCCTGTGCGACGCTGCGGGCCATCAACCCGGACGTCCGGGTGGAGGGGCACTGCCTGGACGTGACCACGCTCGCCGGGTGCGCGGCCTTCAAGGCCGCCCTGTGTGATGGTGGCGGAGGCGGAGGCGAAGGCGGAGGCGGAAGCGGAGGCGGAGGAGAAGCCCCTCCCCCACCCGCCTGCGGAGGCGGAGGCGGAGGCGGAGGAGAGGCCCCTCCTCCACCCGCCTCGGCCACCACTCTCATCCTCTCCTGCGTCGACAACTACGCCGCCCGCATGACCGTGAACGCGGTGGCCCTGGAACTGGACGCACCCTGGATGGAGTCGGGCGTTTCGGAGGACGCGGTGTCGGGCCACGTCCAGGTCCTGGAGCCCGGGCGGACGGCCTGCTTTGCGTGCCTGCCCCCGCTGTGCGTCGCGGCAGGCATCGATGAGGGGATGCTGCGCCGGGAGGGCGTGTGCGCGGCCTCGCTGCCCACCACCATGGGCATCGTCGCGGGCCTGCTCGTCCAGGCGGCCCTGAAACGCATGCTGGGCTTCGGCCGCGTGTCCTGCTACCTGGGCTACTCCTCCCTGACCGACCACTTCCCGACGCTCGACCTCAAGCCCAACCCGACTTGCACGGCGCCCGCGTGCGTGGCGGCCCAGGCGCGGGTGAGGCAGGAGGATGCGGCGAGGCCCAAGCCAGTGGTGAAGGAAGGGGTGGACGACGCGGCGGCCGCGGTGGTGCATGAAGATAATGATTGGGGCATTGAGGTGGAGGCGGGTGGGGAGGAAGGGGCGGGTGGTGGAGGTGCGGCTGCTGCGCCACCACCTCCACCCCCACCACCCCCATCCGCACCTCGCCAGACCGTGGAAGAGCTCATGGCCCAGCTGGAGCGGCTGTAGAGGGCTGGGGGCGGGCAGCGGGCCGGATTGAAAGAAAGAAAAGACTATTTCCACAACAACACCTCTTCTACAAATTAGGTACACCACAAATTCTCAATCCTCAACCTCACCCGCCTTCACCCCAATGCCGCATCCAAGATGCCCCGCAGCTCCGCCCGGTGGATGGCCATGCTCGCCGTCGCGGTCGTCCCAGACGGCGGGCGGCCGATGTATTGCAACAACCGCCCGGACGCCTCCCGCAAGGCCGTGTTGACGCGGGGCTGGGCGTGCCGCCAGGCCCCCTGGTTTTTGGGTTCCTCTTGGACCCACGCCACGTCGGCGGCCGGGTAGCGGCCCACCGCGGCCGCGACCAGGTCGTGCGGGAAAGGGGACAGCTGCTCCACCCGCACGATGGCAACGTCACTCACCCGGCGCGCCCGCCGGGCCGCGTTGAGGTGGTAGTAGACAGGGCCCGCACACAGGAGGACGCGGCGGACCTCGTGGTCGGGCACCGTGAAGGCCGCGCCCGTGCCCGGGTGGGCCGACCGGTGGCGGGTATTGTCGCCCGGCGACCCGTCCTCGATCACGCGCCGGAAGTGGGTGTCCGCGCCCAAGTCGGCCAGGGCGCTGGTCGCGGCGGAGTGGACGTGCAGCCACTTGGGCGTCGCCAGGACAAGCGGTTTCGGGCGGGGCCTGTTGAGCTGGCGGCGCAGGGCGTGGAACAGGTTGGCCGGCGTGGTGGGCGTCACCACAAACAGGTTGGCCCGGGCCTCCGCGTTGCGGCTGAGGTAGCGCGTCATGAGCGCCCGCCAGGCAGCCCGGTCGATGGCGGGCGTGGTGGACGCGAGCCCCAGTTCAGCCCACAGGGCGGCCGCGGCCTCCGTCCCGCCCCCCGTCTCGGCGCCCAGCGCGTCCAGCAGCTGAGCCGCCCGGGCCCGGTCGACGACGGGGTGCGGGGATGGGGTGGCGGTACCGTCCGTCGTCTCCCGGGCCAGGGCGTCAAAGGCCGCGTCCACCTCCTGGCGCTCGCGCGGGGAGTCGCCGGGGAGGGCGTCACAGTCATCGTTGCACAGCTGGAGGAAGCGCTCCAGGCGGGCGGACGAGTGGTCGGGGCCCTGCCCCTCATAGCCGTGGGGCAGGAGCAGCACGATGCCCGACTGCGCGCCCCACCGCTCCTCGCCCGCCGCCACAAACAGGTCGATCGGGGTCTGGGCGCCATTGGCGAAATCCCCAAACTGCGCCTCCCAGGCGACCAGGGCCCGCCCGGCTGCGCCGAGGGAGTAGCCGTACTCGAACGACAGGCAGGCGCCCTCATTGAGGGGGGAGTTCCAGATGGACACCGCTTCCTGGGCGCCCGGCCGCATCGCGTCCAGGGGGACGACCCGTCGCCCGGACCCGGCCTCGCGCAGGGTGGCGTGGCGCTGGCCGAACGTGCCCCGCTCGGCGTCCTGGCCGGACAGGCGGACAGCGTACGCCCCCACGTTGAGCCCGCCCGCGCCCGCCCGCTCCTCATCCGCGGTGGCCGCGTCCGGGGCGGCGGCCGCGGCGGCCAGGGGTGCCCCGTGGACTTCGGCCCCCTTGTGGAGGGCGAGCGAGCCAAAGGCGAGGGCTTCCGCGGTCGCGAAATCCACGCGCGGGTGGGGCCCCCCCACCTGGGCTGCGCGGGCGGCCAGGGCGGCGGCCGCGGTGGGGGTGGGCGTGAAGCCGGCCGGGACGCTCGTCACGCGGCGCCCCACCCAGCGCAAGGTTTCAAGCGGCAGGCCCGTCGGTTCCTGGCGCTGGGTGATGCCGGCGGCGGTGCCGCCCGGGCCCCCGCCTCCATGGCCGCCGCCACCTCCGGACACGGCCTCCAGGGCCGCGCCCTGCCAGGAGGTGCGGAGCCAGTCGTCCGCGGACTGGGCGTACGCGCCGTCCAGAAATGCCGCGTGCTCGGACGCGTACTCGGCCGTGGCTTCGGCCGCCCAGGCGGCAGCGGCCGCCGCGGACGCGGACGCGCTGGCGTACAGGCCGTCGCCTGCGAGGGCGCGCGCGTACAGGTCCACGATGGGCGGGTGGCCCGCCACGGCCGCGGCTGTCACCGGCTGGGCCGGGTGCGGGTCGTCCAACTCGTTGTGGCCATGCCTGCGGTAGCCCACCACGTCCAGGACGATGTCGCTGCCCCAGGCGCTGCGCCAGTCGGCTGCCAGGGCGGCGGCGTCCACCACCGCGTCCGGGTCGTCCGCGCAGGCGTGCAGGATGGGGACGGCCCCGCCCGCGTGTTTGGCAATGTCCGTCGGGTGGGGGCCCGACCGCCCCGCCGCGGGTTCCGTCGTGAAGCCGACAGCATTGTTGGCGACCAGGTGGACGGTGCCGCCGACGGCGAAGCCCGGCAGGCGGGACAGGGAGAGCGTTTCGGGGACGACGCCCAGCCCCGCAAAGGCGGCGTCGCCGTGAATGAGGAGGCCGGCGACGGCGGCCGCGCCGCCGGCCAGGCGGTCCTGCTGGGCACGCACCAGGCCGAGGACGACCGGGCAGACGGCCTCCAGGTGGGACGGGTTGGGCGCGACAGAGAGGTAGAGGGTGGCCGAGGGCGGGCGCGGGCCGGGGCGGGCGGCGGGCGGGCGCGGGACGAGGCTGCCGCCAGGGGGTGGGAAGGACAGCCTGGCCGTCCGGCCCAGGTGGTACTTGACATCCCCCACCGCGAACTCGGACTGGGTGGCCTCCATTTCCGCAAACATCTGGCCCGCGGGTGCGCGTAGCACCTGTTGCAGCAGGTTGAGGCGGCCGCGGTGGGCCAGGCCCACGTGCAGGCGGGCGAGGCCGAGGCCCGCGGCCCGCTCCGCGACGGCCGCCACCGCAGGGACGAGCGCGTCCAGGCCCTCCACGCCGAAACGTTTGGACCGGGGAAATTTGGCGGCCAGGAAGGCTTCAAAGGCGGCCGCCCGGGCCAGAAGGCGGAGTGTCGCCCGCCGGGACGCCGGGTCCCGGGCCGGGCGGGCTTCCAGGCGGCCTGCCAGCCATTCCTGCTGCGCCAGCGGCAGGTGGTCGATCTCGGCGGTCAGCGTGCCGGCCCAGGCCTTGGCCAGCGTGGAGGCGAGGACTGGGAGCGTGGTGGCCGCCGCGCGCGGCGGCGGCCCCGCCGGGAAAATGCCGGGCGCGGAGAGGTCAAAGGAGGTGGAGGCCGCGCCAACAGGCGCCAGGCCAGCGGCCAAGGCGAGCTCGGCCGGCGAGTGCCGCCCGTCCAGGGCCGCCAAAACGGCAGCCAAGGTGTTGTCGTGCACTGCCCTCCCTCCCACGCCTGCCTCCTCCGCCAGCCAGGGACCCCGATGCGTGCGTCGCAAGGGGTCGAGCGTCGCGTGGAGGTGGCCCCGGGACCGGAAGGCAGAGACGAGGGACGCGAGCACGAGCGTGCCTGCAGCCGTCGCCGCCGTCGGTTGCGGGTGGTGGTGCGAAGAGAACGGGCGCCACTGCTGATGGTGGACGAGGACGCCCGCCAGGCGGGTGTGGCGGCCATTTCGCACCAGGAGTGCGGCCGCCATGGTCATGGTAGGAATAGGCGTGAAGCCTCCCCCCCCCCGTGCGTGGTTTTGATAGATGAATGTGCGCTGCCTTCTTTTACCATCAACTTTTTTCCATCTCCCTGTCCAACTCCTCCCGCTCCTTCTTCCGCCCCGGGTAGTGCGCAGCCACCAGGCGGGCCTCCTCCGGGCTAGACGGGAGGACCATCCGCAAGCTTGCCGGCGGCCCGCTCCCGTCTCCACCCCCACTCCCGCCCGGGTGCAAATCCACGCCGTACCTGAAGTGGAAGGTGTTGCTCAGCGCGGACGTCCTGGCTTCCGGGCGGATGACGTGGGCGGACACGACGACGTGGACGTGCCCCTTCCGCCCGCCGGGCGAGATCGAGGTGTGCAGGACCGCCGCTCGCAGGCTCAGCAGGTCTCCCACGTCGACGGGCGCCAGGAAGGCCACCTCATCCACGGACACCAGGCGCGGGCGCCACCCAGCGAACGTGTAGGCGCACGTGAACCCGACCTCAAACGCCCGCCGCATGATGAGCCCGCCAAAGATGCGGCCCGCTAGGTTGCGCTGCTGGGGCTGGCAGATGAAGGAGTTACTGAGGGACGTGGCCGAGGAGAGGAGGACGCCCGGCGGGGCCAGGGCCGGCAGGGCGGCCACGGTGCGGGCCTGGGCGACCAGGGCCGCGACCCAGGCGGCGGCCGCTGGGGACGCCACACCAGCAGGCGTGGTGCCAGCGGGCGCGGCGCTGCGGGCCGCCCGCCGGGACGCTGCAACGGCCGCCCGCTCCTCCCACCAAGCCATGGCCGCCGGAAATGTCGGCGCGGCCAGGGGCGGGATGATCAGGGGCGCGGCAGTGTCCGGGTCGCGGCACGCGAACGTGAAGGTCGCGGCCAGGGCGGGCGGGGCCGCGCCCAGTTTCGACCCCGCCAGGCCGCCGCCGCCGCCGCTGCCCCCACTGCCGCCACCGTCGTCGTCGTGCACTTCAATCCGGATGTCCATGGACGTCCGTCCCGTCCACACCACCGCCCCCACGGCGGTCAGGTCCGCCTGCGCGGGCAGGGGCCGGTGCAGGCGGATGGCGTCCACGGAGGCGGTCACCAGCATCGGCGGCCGCGTCCCGGGCGCGCACGCGTCCGTGTGGGTCAGCGCGATCGAGCCCGCCAGCGAGTCCAGGTCCTCCAGCACCCGCCCCAGCCGCACCGCGCCCCAGGGGTTGCGGTACATCGCCCGCATGGCCGGACTGGAGGCCAGGGGGTACTGAATGGTCGTCGGCTCTGCCGGGACCTCCCCAGCGCGCAGGACGACGGGCGTGTCCGTCCCGGGCGGGGCATTACCCGCGGCGGCCTGGCGGGCCAGGCGGGCCAGCCACAGGCGGCGGGTGACGGGGGTCATGACGCCCAGGACTTCGTCACTGCCATCGACCTCGGAGGTGCGCGGGGCGTCCCTGGGTGGAGCAGCCGCGGAGGGGGTGGTCGAGAAAGAGGAGGAAGGGCATGGGTTGAGCGCAGCAGCAGCGGAAGGGGCCGTGCGGGCGACGCCTCGGGTCACGGTCGGCCCGCACGCCCGGAGATCAAAGGCGATCCAGCGCCTGCGTGCCAGGAGGGATGCGGCCGCGCGGCGCATGGAGGTGGCGGCGACAGCGTGCATGCAACAAAAACAAAATGGCGCGCCGGCCCAACCTCGAAATGGAAACTTTTCTAACGCTACAGCCCCCGTCCCAGAGCCTCCCACAACCCCGCCCGCCCCGGGTCCGCCGCCGTCAGCCGCCGCCGGCACTCCGCAGCGGCCTCCCGTGAAACTGCTGCACCGCTCGCAACCCCACGCGCAGCCACCACCCGGGCCGCGTGGGCCTCGTGCAGCAGGGCCAGGGCCGGCACGCAGCCCGCCTGGTGTTGGCTGGCCAGCACTTCGGCGGCCAGCCCCGCGTACCGGGGGTCACACGCCAATGCCAGCCCCCCCGCCAAATCAGCCGCCACCCGGACGTGCGCCCAGGCGGACTCGTTGGCCGGGTCGGCCCGGACGGCGGCCGCGGCGAGGGCAAACTCCGCGCCTGCCGCGGTGCCCGCTTCCACCAGCCCACCCCGCACGCCCGCGCCCACCGCCGCCGCCCGGTGCGCCCAGGCGCTGTTGTTGCGGGGGTCGTCCACCATGGCAGCCGCCGCGACGGCTCCCTCCTCAGGCCACCAGGACGCCGGCCCGGCCGCGGCCGCCAGCGCTGCTCTGTGCGCCCAGGCATGGTAGTGCTTGGCATCCCCGCTCAGCGCGCCGTCCGCGAAGGCGCGTTCCCGGGCGAGGGTGGCCGGGGCGATGACAGGGCGCTGGGTACCGCCACGCCCATCACCGTCCAGCCCTTCCATCGCCAGGCGGGCCCGGTAACGCCAAAGCTGGTAGACTTTCAGCCCGCCCGCCCCCGCCCCGCCGCCCGCAGCCAGGGCGTCCACAAATGCCGCTTCGTCCGCGGCACTCCCCCCACAAGCCCGCACACACTCCCACCGGACCTGCCAGGCACTGTAGTCCGCGGCGTTGACGGCCGTCAGGAGGTGGGCCGTCAGCGCCAGGACGCGGGGCGAGCGCTCGCCCGTCGCAAGAGCGCCGCGCAGGGCGGCAAAAGCGAGCGCCGCGTCGTCTGAGAGGGAAGGGGCCACGATTTCCGAGTCGATGGGCGGCGGGGGTGGGGCCGCGGACGCCAGGGGCGCCCAGGACGGCGAGGCGGCGCGCTCGTAGGCAGCGGCGCCGGCACGACGGCCATCCCCCTCGTCATCCGATGAGGGGGCGTCCACCAGGGCCTCCAAGGCCGGCGGCAAGCGCAGGCCCGCCATATGCCGTTGTTGTTTTACTCGGTGTTGCTGTGCTGGGGCGCGTCGTACATCCAGGCGTCGTCGGCCAGGGCGTCCACGGCGGCCCGGACCTTGGCGAGGGCTTGCTCGGCGAGGGCTGTGTGGGGTGGAGAGAGGTTTGATGAGGGGTCAAAAGAGCGCGGAAAACGCAAGGCACACGCGCACCTCCTCTTTCTTACTTCCTCCTATACCTCTCACCTGCGTCCACGTCGTCCGGTCTGGAGTCCTCGGCGTAGGTGGTGGGGGGCTGGGGTGGAGGTGGAGGAGCCGGCGCTGTATGTTGTTTGTTTTGGGGGAGTGTGCATTGATGGGAGGCTGCGGGGGTCGGAGAGCACGTTTGAGGTCGTGAAATCTTGGTTGAGATACGCAAACACTGACACATGACCTACCTACAGGCGGCGGCGGGTGGTGGATCCGGGGCGGCTCGGCCATCAGTGAGAAAAACAGAGAAGATAGCAAAGTGCACTCTGCAACGCGGGCGCCGTCTGTGCAGACTTTCTATTTCCGTGCGCCCGCGTGGGGCCCGTGCGCGCTTCGCCCCGCTATACACACACACACACACACACACACACACACACACACTCACGAGCACGTCCTCTATACCATGTCCGACCCAGGCGACGCCTCGCCCGCTGCCCTGACCAACGATGACTTCCGCAGGATGCTGGCCGAAGCGGCCGCCCGGCCGCGCCCGGTTGCCGAACAGCCTGCAAAATCGGTCAAACCACGGAAGCCAAAGCCCAAGGCCGGGGACGGCGGCGGCGAGGACGGGGAAGATGCTGGGCCGTCGTACCGGTGAATTGAAAAGAGGTGGAGCGTGGCAGGGCGGGGCCCTTCTCTCACAACCAATGCCCTCTCTCTCTCATCTCTCCTCTCCCCATCCACCTCACTCTCGCAAACTTCAGCGACCGCGCCGCCGAACGCCGCCAGGGCATCAACCCGGACTACGACGGCCTGGACGGGGAGGGTGGCGGTGAAGCAGCAGACACCTCGCTTGCCCTAGTGGGTGCCGGCCACCAGGCGGGCGCGCTGGCGCCCTTCATCGGCGGGGCCGGCTCTGCCCTTCCAGGCAGCACCGCCACTGCAGCAGGCGCCCCGGCGACCGCGACGGACGCGTCCAAGTACATGGGCGGCTCCCTGGACCGGACCCACCTGGTACGAGGCCTGGATTATGCGCTCCTGGCCCGCACGAGGGACGAGCTCGCGGGGCGGAAGGGCATCCGGCCGGATGAGGGGGGAGAGGAAGAGGAGGGCGATGATGATGAGATGGTGGAGCGGGCGGCTGCGGCTGCCGCCGCCCGCCGCGCCGCGGACGCGGCGGCGGCTGTGGCGGCTGTCGCACCATCCGTACCGCCAGCAGCAATAAAAGTAGCACCCGCTGTTTCCGGCGCTGCGCGCGCGACGACCGCCCGCGGGCGGGCCATCCTGGCGGCGGCCTTGTCCACCTTGCTCTCCACCTCGCTGCCCACCACAACCACTGCCACCCCGCCCGCACCAAAGCCGCCTCTGCCCGCCTTTGGCCCCCGACGCACCGCCTGGCTGGTCGACCTGGCCCCGGTCCCGCCACTCCCTCCCCCGGGCGGCGGCCCTGACACCCCCGCCGGCGTGGTCGCGGCCGCAGCCGCCCGCCGCCCGCGCCCGCCCACCACCATCCTCCGCTCCGCCGGCGACTGCCCGCGGGGGCGGCCAGCCGTGGGGGCGGCCCTGGACCCGGATGCCCTGGCGGGGTTGCTGAAAGTTCTGGCGTACGTGAGGGGAGGCGGGAAAGGCGGGCGGCGGCGCCAGCACAAGGACGCGGCGGCGGCCCTGGAAGAAGGTTGGGGTGCGGCGGTAAAGGGGGAGGTGGCG
>Ga0315284_10008182_pt1 | contig 14917 bp, 18 predicted proteins | sample YL17G09_16_MG_FD_203696 | JGI IMG/M metagenome (GOLD analysis project Ga0315284, IMG submission 203696) | Sediment microbial communities from Yellowstone Lake, YNP, Wyoming, USA - YL17G09_16 | ecosystem: Environmental > Aquatic > Freshwater > Lake > Sediment | place: USA: Wyoming | collected... | reverse complement strand
GAGTATAAATAACTTGATGTATTTGGGAAACAGTACCATTTATGGTGGTCAAAATAGTGGTGACTATATTCCAAGATATGGAACAACGATTAGTTCTACAGGCGCTGCAGGATATGGTACTACAACATTTACAACATCAAACTCAACTTTTACAAGTTCTGTTAGTTCAGATACTTTTAGAAGTAAATTTGACACATCAAAAACATTGTTAAGTGGTAAACCTAATTCACTAAAGAAGAAAAGTAACTCAATTGAAACAGGTAGAGTTGAAAAAGGTGAGAAATCTAATCAAGGTTTTACCAATTCGTATGAACAATTTAATTACAATTTATTTCACGAGGTTATTTTTAAAATACAACCATTAAGCACAAAAAACAAAACAAAAGAAGATATTAGACAATATTGTACTGAATGTGGAACCAAGATGAAAAAGAACTATAAGTTCTGTCCATCTTGTGGAAATAAATTATAAATAAAAAAGGACCCCGTGAGGTCCTTTTTTTATTACTTTAAGTTCTTTGTGAGTATTCTTATCGACTTAGATAATATCTCCGATTCTTGAAGAGAATAGACCCCTCTGGCGTAAGCCATTTCTAAAGCCTTAGTTAAGACATAGAAAGATTGAGGTGTATCCAAAGATTCGATGAATTTTTCAACGTCTTCAGGACTTTGATATTTGATTGAGTCAAAAAGAAATTCTCCTTGTTCTATATTCATAATGATAGATATTTATACTAAGATAATAATGATTACTAAAAAACAAATAAAAGAATCAACTGCTTCAGGCAACGCTGGAGGTTTTAAAATTCCAATTGTATTAGCACCTGAGTATTGGGAGGAAAACCAACTTGCACCATTTAATGTTCCTGTCTATAACTATACTAACGCAGAGCTAGCATATGAAGAGGCTGATGGTGATTTTAAAGAAACGCCTGAAGAAAGAGCCAAGATTGAAAAAAGAACTATAAAATTATCTAAATTAGACCAATATTTAAAACAATTTTATACGGGACAAAATGACGAAGATGGTAGTAATATTGCCGATGTTGAAAATCCAGAAAAAATTATAAGACAAGCTGTAGGTCCAATTAAAGAAGATTTTCTGAAAGAGGATTTAGCCGTATGGTTTGGAACAAAAAAGAAACCAAAAGGAAGTAAACAACCTGCAGGTCCATGGGTTAATATATGCCGTAAAGATAAAAATGGTAAACACCCTCCTTGTGGAAGGCCTGAAGCAAGTGATAAGGGTTATCCAAAATGTAGAGGTGTTGGTGTTGCATCTAAAATGTCTGATTCACAAAAAAGGTCTGCTTGTCAACAAAAAAGAAAAGCTGAGAAAACACATTCAAAATCAGGTACAGGTAATAAACCTAAGATGACTCATTATGAACCTAAAAACGAATCGATTAAAGATTTAATTAGAAAAGTGTTAAGAGAGTCCCTCTAAAATTTTATTTAATGAGTGTTTAATATTAGTTGTAATTTTTTCTTCTAATTCACTTTTTTTCTTTTCAGAAATCTCGTCAAATTTTTTCAAAATTTTTCCATAACAATCATTATCTTCCATGTATATGCTATAACTGTATATGTGATTTATAATATGGACAACTCTATTCTCAATAGTTATTGCCATACCTCTTTCATCATTAACAATAAATCTTTTATTGGATACAGGGGTGTAGACTAGTTCGGTATCTTCATATTCTAATACCTTTAATACGATTTGGGTGCACGTTTCAACTTCCTCCGCAACTGGCGGTTTTGGGTCAAACTTATTTTTTAGATATAAAAATATTCTAAATAATATTCCTGAATTTTCATTTGGGGTCATACCACAAATATAAATACTTTTTTTGAATTAACAATACGCACCTGAACAATGTTTTTTTCCGTCTAAACCTTTGATTTTTCCTTTACAAACTTGAACAGCGTATCCGTTTGCATAAGCACTTGGGTAAACTTTAAATTTGGATTGAGCTGCTGATTTTCCTCTTGCACACAATTTAGTACCTGTTTTCTTTCTACCTTCAGATAGTGAATTTTCTTCAACATCTTCATAATCAACATAATCAGATTCTTCACTCATTTTATTTTTAAAGAAATCAAAAACTTGGTCAATATTTGTTTTAGCTTCACTAATATGGTCATCGGCCCAATCATGTCCATTTTGAATGATATCGTCAAGCATAGATGGTTCCATTTCCATCATCATCTCACATTGTCTTTTTATTTGCTCTAAGTTGCTAAAGAACATATAATTTACTTGTTCTTTTTCTTCTTCTTTTAAAACCTTTTGTATTAAAAGGGTTAAATCTTTTTCTGTTAGTGTTACTATTCTACTCATTTTTTATTTACGATGTTAAATGTTAATTGTTGTTTATAAGTATCTTTCATACCGCTACTATTCACTTGAATGTCAACATAATATTGGTTTGGAATTTTATCTCTCATATCGAATATAAAATAATATTGATTTGGTGTTCTGTTTAAAGGAGTCCAATCTTGAACTTGAACTTCGGTAGTTCCTTCTTTAACATACACTCTGTAAAGAGCTGAAACATTTAAAAGAACTTGTTGCCCTGTGTAAGCTTGTTTGATGGTAACACCTACCTTTCTAATATCACTATTTAAAATTTGTTCATTTTGTAAAATACCATAAAAACTAAATCCAAATATTTCAGGTTCTTGAGATACAGTACCAATTTGTATTCCTGATTTGTAAGGTTGTAATATGAATTGGTTTTGAATATTAGGTATACATTCTCCGTTAATTGTTAATCCTGACCAAACATCATAGAACATACAAGGAGTTGGGTATCCCGAAAATCCATTAGGTACGACAACTTCATAAACCCCTTTAGTTCTTAAACAAGTTGATAGTGAACTCATTCCTGATAAAGACAGACCATTAGCATCTTCAATTCTAACGTAAGGGTCGGCATCTAAATTAACCAAATCTCCATTTTGATAAACATAAAGATATAATTTATTGACTTGGTTTTTTAAAAATTGATTTCTATCATCTCTAATTAAGTCATCATAATTTGTTAATAAAAATGGTTGATAGAATGTCTGCGTATCCTTTGAGAAAAATGCCACACTATAACTGTCAGTTAATCCTGTTATGTTTTCAATCTGAGGCAAGTAAGCTAAACCCCACCCTGTGACACCAGTGATAGAACCGTTAAGAATACCATTAATCTCACCTGACATATCCATATTAAGGTCTTCATTCCCTAAATCAAAATGTTGTCTTGCGACAATCGTAAGACCTGAGAAGTTAACCAAACCTTCATTTTTGTTATTATAGATTCCTGGTTGTGACCATTCATCTATTGTTGTTGTTTGATACCAGTTTGAAGGTCTTGTTGAGAAGGCTCTACTATCTACGTAAGTAAGTGGTGCTGAACCACCTATGGCACTATTCTTGGCGATGTTAAAATCGTTATAGTCATATCCAACACCTTCATCCCAAAATTGTGAGTTACCTGTGTTACCTGAAGTTTTTGGTATTCTAAAAAGAATTAAGTCAAAAGATGTTGCTCTTCTTCTTTCGTTTGACATGAATGTGTTAAGTAATTCATTGTCAAATGATGATGTGTTGGTCATTTGAAGAGTGTGGGTCATTGCGGAAGTACATCCTGTTGATATAACTCCTGATGCGATGTCTTGGTTCAGTTGAACTAAATCTAAATCAAAGATGTATCTTGTATATCCGTAGTTTGGAATTATGTAATCCGATGCACCAAAATTCAGTTCTACAACTGGATTTCTCGCTGTGTTTACATATGAGTTTGATGTAATGGTATTATTCTTATCTATGTATGACCTTAAAATTGACATTTAATCTTTTTCAATAAATATCAATTAAGACGGATATTCTCATTTAAAACTTTTGTCACCGCATTTTGTAGTTCTGTAAGTATATCTGTGGCTGATGTTCCATCCTGTGTAATGGGTACTGGAGGTAATCCAGGATATGCGTGGGTGTGTGTTAATAAGAATCTCGTAATCAAATTAATTAATTCTAATAACTCCTCACCCCTAACCATGCTCGATGTGTTTGGAATAATATCGTCAGAGAATTTATCGTTTGAAATACCATATAACGTATCATCAAAATTAATCTTTCTCTTTCCTGGTATTGCCGTTTGATTGGATAATAAGAATAATTTGTCACCCCCAAGTGTTCTAAAAGTTTGTGGAGTTGGAAAATATTTTGATTGGGGAACAATAACTGTCTTTGTATCCATTGGAATTCCGACAGTATCTTTTTTATAAATTAAACCATAACCAGACTGTTTAAGTGGTGAGAATAGTTTTACTTGTGAAAAAATGTCAGAAATATTAATAAATTCTTGGCTTGTTGTGTTTCTATTTGATGAAGGGTTGATGTAAGAATATGTTAAATTATTTGGTCTGTAAAGAATTGGAAATCTATCTGTTGTTTGGGATGAGAATAATTGGGTACCTGATTTTGTTATAAACTTATCATTACATGCTAGAATGAAGGTATTAATAAAATTAACTGATTCAAGTTTACTTAATCCAAAAAACGCTTCGGACGCAACTAATACTTTTAAATTTTCATTTATTGGTGTTCCAACCGTTAAGTTTTGTGTGTTGATTGATATATCAGGTTTAAGTTGATATAGATAAACGTTACCTGCAAATTTGTTTTCGGCGTTTTCAGGGTTGGTTATTGTCCATTCCATAAGGTATTTTACCAATAAAACTTTTTCTTCTATCTCCAAATACTTTTTAGGTTCTAATGGAATTTTAACACTTGGAAATCTTGTTAGTTGAAGATATCCTCTTTGTTGGTTTGCAACAGGAACAACGTTTGGTTGAAGTGATTCTCCTTGGAATTTACCGGCTCTTAATAAGACTTCATTCTCTTTAACAATTAAATCGGCGCTTCCTCTGCCTAAAATGGCGTTATCACCTGGTTCAGGGAATACACCTTTGTGTACACCTTTTTCGGTCAATAAACCACTTGTTTTTTCTTTAAGAGGTTTTGGACCTTTAATTTGCATACCCGTACCCGTAAACTTGTTACCGCCTTCATTAAATTGAAAAAACGATGAAGTTGGTGAATAGAAAGTATTTTGAACATAGTATTGGTTTTGGTATTTGAAATCGTTATTCAAATACATAATCTGTACTAATTCTTTCACTTTTGGAACTTGATATATGAAATATGGTAACAATGGATTAAAGATGAAAGGGTCTCTTTCGGTCCAAGCATCTTTTGCTTCATCCCAAGGGGGGTCGTCAAAACTTCTAATAATGTCCGAGTAGCTGTCTATTACCAGAGTACCTCTAATTCTACCCAACATTAATGGGTCGTTCACATCTAATACTAAACACTGATAAAATAACGATTTACTCATTATGCTCTATTTTGAAATTCTTTTAATGAATTATTATACAACTCTTCAACTTTATCTAAATGAAAAGTCATTGATATTAAATTTTTCTTAACATCTTCAAATTCTAATGATAACAAGTCCATCATTTGAACTAAATTATTATTAGGTAAATTTTTTAAATCTTTTTGTTCTTCTATTATTTTAATTAATTGTTCCTGAGTCATTTTATAATTTTTTATTAAAAACAGGTAAAACACCAAATGGTCCCCATACCTCGCAATCGGAAACTCCGTTTTCATTTTCTTCTTTAGCGGTACCTTGTTTTCCTGCTTTATCGAACAGGTTCATTATGTTAGGAGAGCCATCGGGTAAAGTTCCTGTCGGAACACCTAATCTTTGTAAAAATTGAAGGGTGTTAACACTGGCTCTACTTGGGTCACTGCCAGGTAAAAATTCAGTAAACGGCATTAGGAATGAAGGTATCTTTAGTCGTTTGATTGGTAATCCGTTAATCAATCTTAACAATGCTTGTATATCATCCAATAAAGATTTACATTCTCTGTAGTCTTTAATTAATTGTGCAATTGTAATGGCAAGTTGAACAAGTCTTAATATAATCGCATATCTTTTGGTTATTTGATTTTTTGCTATATCTTGAATAATAATTGATAAAAGATTTATAATATCTTTTTTTAAAATCTGAAATAATGCTTTTAAATAAATTGCTCCTATTTCTGAAATAACATTAATATTAAACGTTCTAAATTTACTTAAAAAATCCACGCCATTATTAACAACATTATTTGTTTGATTGCCAAGTGTATTACCTGATGCAATTTGTGTGTTTGCGGATGTAATTGCCTGATTAATACTATTTTTTGCACTAGTTTGTAAAACCGATAACATTGTGAATATTGGTAATAATGTTTTTGGTGATAAAGCACTTGCTGCAACAGCTAAAGGTATTTTTTTTAATACACTTGTATTAATTGAGACACTAACATTAAAATTTGCAGGTACATATAAACTCCATGAAGGATTTTGAGAGATACTATCTATAATTTTTTCTAATCCTGCAACTTTTTCTTCTGAAGTTAGTCCGGATTGTTCAGTTCTAAATGTTCCTAATTCTTGAGTTAAGGTTTGATAATCTACCGGAAGTTTGACGTTATTACAATCCACAAATTCCATAACACCATTTTGAACATTATTAATTGTTGAATTAATATCTCTCAAGTCAGATTCTGTGAATTTAAAAAATTCATCGTCAACACCGTCAAGTTCTGCAATTTTGGAAATTCCACTAACGTCAATCTGTTTTCTACTATCAAAACAAAGACCTAAAATTCTTTGAGCAATTAAGAAAAAAGAAGATTGGTTTCCAATATCCGCTGGCCCAAGTTTAGCTTGTGTGTTTAATGCGCCTGAAAGTAAATTAACAATTTGCATTCCAATATCAGAAGAATCAACCATATTAATAGTTGAAAAATAATCATTGAGAAACGGACCAACTTTATTTAAAGTTCCACCAGAAGTATTACCATCTTCTCTATCTAATAATATTACTCTGTAATAATCACCTGAAACCCCATTTTCATTTGTTTTAGTGTATTGTATGTCAAACAAATCTTGTCCTGAACTTCCTTTATAAACTTGACCATATTCTTGTTTATAAGACCTGTTAACATTTGTTGCATCCATTCTTTGATATAATTCCTTATTCATTGGATAAGAAATATCTCCTCCATAAGGTTTAAATTTGGTATTTGTGGATGGGTCCGGCTGTTCGTAATAAGCTTTCCCTACAGGTGTATCTGGTGCGTTTTTTAAATTACCAAAAAAGTCCAAACTTTGTACTGGAATATAAATTCCTTGTTGAACAGGAAGTTGTTGCATTGACCCAATTTGGTTATATTGAGATTTACTAAATCCTTTAAAAGTTTGTTGTTGGGAACAACCTAAAGCTTTAAGAGCGTTTTTTGAAATGATATTTTTAACTTCAGGTTCAATTTTAACCGAAGCCTCTAAAAATTTTTTTCTAAGATATTTGAATGATTCAGGTCCTTGTCCGTTTGTTTTACCAAACAAATTTAAAAGTTCATCCATAGACGTTGGTGCGTCTCTTTGAAATCTTTTTTGTTTGTCGGCAATACTGTTTAAAGATTTTGAAATTTTTGCGGCCGCTTGTGATGTGGAATTTGCAGCCTTACTTCTTAAAGTTTTTTCTGCTTGAGATGTTGCATTATAATCTTTAATGGCATCCAATTGACTACCAACATCTAAAAAACCTTGTGATAAATCTGGACTCGGCATTTTATTTTAATTTATAACTTTGTTCCTCATTTGAAACATCTTTATCTATAAGGTTTTGGATTAAGTCATCATCTAAATCTGATAAAGTAAAAGATTCAACATTGCTGTTTGACTTTTCCCAAATACTTGATTGTAATTTTGAAAGGCTTAGTTTTTTTTCAACACAGTCATTAACAATTTTTTGTTGTTTTTCAATTACAGGCCCAATAGTTGTCATGTCAGAAGCATCCTTCAGCATGGTCAATATTTTATTTTGGATTCTTATTGCAGTATTTCTTTGTTCTACTAACTCATTGTAAATTTCTTGCATGAGAGATAGAATAGATTCTTTACTAAAATTAATTTCTTTTCTTTGTGGTCTAGGCATATCAATAAATACTTTTTTTATTAATTTTTCATCCTAGTTTGAATTATGATGTATAATTTTTTAAATCTTTTAATAGAACTTCTAATTTCTTTAGTACTCAAATTAGTCATTTCTCTTAGTGACAATAAAATAACATTTTTGTTGAATTTGTTATTATCGGCACCCGAAAATATTGTTTGATAGTTATCGAATAAATCGATTAATGCATAACCTAATTTTCTTTCATTATCATTTAAATTTTCATTTTCAATGAATTCCTTAAGTTCTTGTAGATATTGATTTATTACAACCTCACTTTCAACGATATCATCATCAATTCGATAACTCATATCAGGTCTTTCTTCTAAACTTGAAGAAATGTCTTCGTAGGATATTTTTCTGTTAGTTTCTTTTTGGTCTTTAATAATTTGACCCATCAAATAGTTCTTACATATTGTACCAAAATAAGAATAAGCCTTTTTATTCTTATCTGGTTTGAACTTATCGACTTTTGTCATTAGGAACGAATGAGTATCCACATGAATTTCATTGAAGTCCATATCTTTACGATATAGTTTGTAACGTCTAATGATAGATGAAATCATCTTATCTAGAGGTGCCTTTAGAAATTCGTTATAAATTTTATTTTTCTCGTGTGAAGATTCCGCTAGTAAAAAATTTCTTACCGCTGTTTCTTCTCTGACATCAAAATAATTTAAATTAACCGCTTTCCTTCCTCTTTTTTTTGACGAAACATCTTCTGTAGTTGCAGAGATTGTTTCTGACATTATGCATTTTCTGGTTGAAATTTTATGACTCTGTCGTCAGTAAAAAAATATTCTTTCTTTGCAGTTGCTACCCAAAATTTAACTTCATCTCCCAGCATTTTAGGTTCACTGTTTTTATAATTCCAAAATATTGAACCTTCTCTTAAATTAGTATGTTTGTATGCTAATCTTGGAATTGTCATTATTGATACTGAATTGTATGTTAGTCTTAATAAAAATTCGTAAACAAATGTTAATTTTATTGAACTTTTAAATCCTCCAAAATCTTCAATTACTGACTTCTTAATTACTGAACCAGCTGTTTGGAAATTTTGATAGTCATGTAATGTTTCGTTAGTTAACACTCCCATTTCTTGTGTAAAGTTTGCCGCGAAAGTGGCTTCATTTGTAAAACCAACAAAAGTTGTTTTTTCATCTGTGTCCACAACAATAGGTAAGAATACCTGTACTTCAGGATATGATTCAATGTAATTTGCAACATTTTTAAACCAAATTGATGCATATTCATCATCGAATTCAAAAAATGAAACCCAAGTTCCTTTAGCATTTTCAATACCATAATTAATTTGTGATGAGTAATTAGGTTCTTTATCCCAAACTAACTTAACAACATTTAACTCACCAAAATCATAAGAGTTTAATAATGTAACTAAACTTTCTTCTTGGGTGTGAACAATAACTAACTCTTCAATTTGAGTTTGTTGGGACTTTAATGACGTGATTGCCTTTTCAAAATATTCATCAAAGTTTTTTGCTTTAGATGATTTTAACGGTAGTATAACGGATACTGATAATTTATTACTCATATTATTCTTCTGTTTTTGATATTTGTTGTTCAAATGAATCTGCTCTTGTACTTAAATAACCTTCAAATAATGAGAGCACTTTAGAATCAAATTCTTGTTTATTCATAAATTCTTTAGCTGTTTTTTGCATGTTTTCATATAAATCAGGTTTGATATTATCTTCTAACCAATTTTGAATAAAATCCGCAATATAGTCAGCCATCATAGTTAAATCTGTAACCCAAACTCCATTATCTTCATTCATCCACTCAGGAGATAAATCAGGAATTTTACCTAAACAAGGTACGTTACATGCCATAGACTCTAATGGGAATGTACCATGTCCGCTTTTATCGTCAATCCAAACACTCATAAAGCATTCTTTTAATGCCTTAGAGAATTCTTTTTCAGATAATCCTCTCATATCTCTAAATGTAAACCATCTGTATTGAGGGAATTTTAAATAGAATGTTTTAATTAAATTAATTGCATCACTCTGTTCTCTTGTATGAACCGCAACTATTGGCATTGCCGGTAATTTTCTTGGTGCAAAATTTTCTGATACGTAAGGTGTTAATATATCAAAAGATGATTGTCTCATTACTCTTTCAATATATTCCTTTTGTTTGTTATTAGTTGTGATACACTTGTAAAATCCAAATTGTGCCCATGTTTGTCCTGGTTGTAATGTTTCTAACAAGTATGCGTATGATTGTGTTAAAACAATTTTGGCGCATGGTAATGTTTTTACTTGGTCCATAACGTATCCAAAAATTTCAGGTAGGATTAAAAAATCTTCAGGACTTATTTCTAAATTTTGTCCTTCGATTGATTGGTGAGGTATTTCATTCATGTATTCATTTCCTAACCAAGATTCTACACCAGCATAGTCATTTTTTTCGTGTAAAATTATTGGATTAAATCCACCTTTTTTTAAAGTTAATGCAACATCATAAATATATTTTACAGATGCTTTTGCATTTCCTTTAGTGTCTTGTGCGAATAAATAAATTCTCGCTTTTTTTTCTCTTAAAGTTTTTATTGACTCTAAAACTTTTTCTTGTGCTAAATTTCCCATATTAATAATGATTGATAAGTTTTTTATTTAATAAACTGTTGAATGCAATTCTGAATGGAATACTTGTATTAGAAGCACCCTTCATACCTAATTTGTCATCCAAATCTTCTTGTTCTGTTAGTACAGTATCTAACATCATCTTAACCATTTCAAATTTGATAATGTTAATTCTTGTCTCACTACCACCACTAATTGTTTCGATAGATGAGTCATCTGTCATGTCTAAGTAATTTTCAATTTCATCCAAATCAACGTAGTAATTTTCTCCAAGTACTTTAATCATTTAATTCTTCAATTTTAGTTTTGAGTTCTTTCAGTGTTGAAATTGAATACTCATTTTTTATATCCTTATTATAAAATGTTTCGTATTTGATTAACTTTTTATTTTCAGGATGATTTAATAATAGATTAGGATTTGCAGTAAGTAAAATGTCTACAGAGTCCCAAAGTGAATTAATTGTGCTTTCGCTATAAAATCTGACTTGTTCAACTAAGCAACCAAACTTTGCTAAAAAAAATAATGTGGCGGGTTTTGATTTTCCAATTTCATCAGAAACAATAATGATATCGTGATTCTCCCTCATTTCAGTGTAAAAATCATTTAAATCATTCATTCCACTATATTCTACAGAGCTAGCATGACCAAAAATTTCCATTGTGTGTTCTTTATAGAGAAAATCATATACCTCATCTTCATTTTTGAAAACTAAATGATTATTTAAATTTAAAGAAGTAACCTCAGAAATAACTTTTCTTTCAATATCTTTTTCATCCTCTACAAATTTCATTTCTTTCCAATTTTCATTAAGATACCATTTTTCGTATTCTTGTTGAATTTTTTTTAAAGTATCTCTCAATACTCCATTAATTTCTATTCCGATTTTCATTCTTCGTATCTTTTTAAAATTTGTGTAATAAGTGGGTTTCTAACAATATCTCCGTCTCCAAATTCGTGCACACCAACACTTGGTAAATCTCTGAATTTTTTCATCGCGTCCCAAAGTCCTGTTTGTGTTTTATCTTTATGTCTATCAAATTGTTCTAAGTCTCCTGAAATAAAAAATTTGGAATTAAATCCAATTCTTGTTAATAACAATTTCATTTGACTTGGAGTTGAGTTTTGAGCCTCTTCAAATATAAGAATTGAATTATCAATGTTCATACCTCTCATATACGCTAATGCAAAAATCTCAATCGCTTCAATATCTTTTAATTTTTCTCTTACTTCTTTACCAATTATTTTATTTAATAGGTAATATGAAGGAAAGATATATGGGTCCAATTTTTCTTCTACATTACCGGGAAGTGAACCAAGTTTTTCTTCCGCCTCAACCGCTGGTCGTACAATAATAATTTTTTCATAAGGAGTATTTGGGTCACTTAATAAATCAACCGCTCCTTTCATTGCTATGTAACTTTTACCAACACCAGCTGGACCCGAACAAATCGTAATTTGATTTGATTCTAATTTTTCATAATATTCTTTTTGACTTTCCGATAAAAATTTTTGTTTTGTTTTTCTTTTTATGATTGAACAAATTTGTTCTTTTTTTGATTTAACGATTCTTTCTTCGTTTGAATTTGAAGGTTGAGTAGATGATACTCTCCTTGTTGTTTTTCCCATTCGTTTGTTTTTAATTGTTAATACTTTACGTAATCTTTAACCTCTCTAATTTCTGAGAATGTAAGTAAATTGATTTCATTTTTCAATCTAAATCTTTCGTCATTAGTAAAATATACCTTTCTTGCCAGAGATATAAACTCACCTTCGAATCTTTTCTCTTTTTCAATTACTCTTAACTTGTCTTCAATATCCCATAAATTCGTATTAACCAAAATTAATTTGTTGTAGATTAATTCTATTTCGAGATTATTGAGATATTCTGAAGAAAAATTGTATAACAATTCAAATTCTTTATTAATGAATTCTAATTTGTCTTCATCATTCACCTTAATTTTTTTGACTTGGAGTATTGATAATTTATCAATCATTTCTCCGACACTAACTGGAATTGTTACCATGTTTTTTATTTAATTTTTATCCTTTCCGTAGACATAGGCTCTCTTTTAAATACTGTTGTACCTCCATCAGGACTTTCATAAATCCATTTGGTTTCTAATTCTAAAATATCTACTTGAGATTTTATCCAAAAATAAATCTTGGTTAGACCTTTAATAAGAAATTGGTTAGTTTCCAACTTAACCTTTTCACGATAAAATTTGTTATCGGAATTTTTTCCTTTAACGACAATATTTTTTTTTGATATATCAATTATCATCTCTGTTAGTTGGTTAATTGTAACCATTTCTTTACTTCCAATATAAACTGGACCGGTAAAATCTGATTCCATTAATTTAAGAATTGCCTCAACACATTCTTCAACATAAAGAAATGAATGGGTCTGATGTTCATCCTCCCAAACCTCGATAACATCTTTATTTTTAGATTCTATAACTTTTTTGCAAATTGCTGTTGGTAACTTTTCTCTATCCACTTTCCAATCACCTTGAGGTCCAAATATGTTATGAAGTCTTGCAATTCTAACATTTAACCCATAATTTTTATGGTATGATAAAAACATTTTTTCAGAGAATAATTTTTCCCATCCGTATTCGGAATTTTCCTCACAATCTGAAGAAGAGTAGAGTACCTTTTTAACTTTTTTCTTAACACATTCTTTAAATACGTTTAGATTAATTGTCACTGAGTTATGAATTAAATTTGAGTCGTTTTTACTGATGCTGGCAGCCAATTGATATACTTCATCAACCCCTTCTTCAATGACCAAATCTACGACCTTAGGGTCTGTTAAATCCCCTAATATAAATTCATCACATATTTCATCTTGATAGAAGTATTGGTGTTTTTTAATGTCGCAAATTCTAACATGATTACCTTCTTCTTTTAGTCTTTTAGATAAATGTCCGCCTATGAATCCTCCACCACCTAACACTACTATTTTCTTCATTGTATTTCATTTAATTTAATTTTTCACAAATAAAAGTTAATCTGTAGTCTTTTTCATTTGCTAAAAGAGAATCATCAAAATATGGTATTATTTTAACAACGGAAAGTCCGCACATTTCGCAGATATCTTTTAATACATCAGGAGTCCATAATTTTTGTAGGAGACTAAATGAAAAATTGTCAACCAATTCACTTTCAAAATATAGGTTAACATCGGTATTCATTAGTGACCAAGATTCAAAAAGATTAGTTTCGGTTTTTGTTTTAGTTAAAATTGTATGGAAATCGTGAGAAATACTTTTTTCCATAATTTCTTTTGGGGGTTCGATTCTACATGCAGTTCCGTTCCAACAATCAAATATAAAAACCCCATCTTTTGATAAAAGGTTTGATACGGTTTTAAAATATGATATAAGGTCATTTACAGTATTAATATGGTTGACCACATTAAACATAGAAATAATTGTATTAAACGGTGTGTTTAATTTGATATCAGAAATTGGTCCGTTAAATGTTGTTACATTATTAATTCCTTTTTCAGTTATTTTTTTAATACCAACATTAATCATTGGTGATGATAAGTCTGTTGATAAAACATCTTTAAAAAAATCTGATAAAATAATACTATGTGTCATAGTACCACATCCAATATCTAAAAGAGAATCTTTTGTTTTTGAATATTTTATAATTAAATCGCATTCTGATTTATAATCTTTTTGGGAATATAAATTATCATAATAGGTTGAAAGTTTTTCTGAATACATAATATTATACGTTAGAATATGGGTCGTTTGATTTTATACATTTGATACTTATAGTTGTTTCAAATCCTAATTTTTTAATCTTGTCATAGGAAACAACATAATCTCTTTTATCGGCATCTTCACTTATATCTGCAAGATGTAAGTAATAATTGTTTTTTTTCTGTATTAAATCACAAATATCTCTTTTACTATAGTTCATATTGTTTCCACCAACATTATAAACCTGACCTCTCATTTTTTCTTCATTTTCAATTGCGAAAATAAAAGAACGAGCAATGTCATTTACGTGAATAAAAGTTCTCATAAAATGAGACTCATAAACAACAATATACTTTTGATTGACCGCCTTATTAACAAAATCATTAACCAATAAATCTAATCTAAGTCTTGGAGATAAACCAAATGCGGTTGCAAATCTGTATGCCGTTGAATTACAATTTTGTATTAGGTATTTTTCGGCTTCTGTTTTTGTTTCACCATATAAACTTAACGGATTTAACGGA
>Ga0315284_10008181_pt1 | contig 14917 bp, 9 predicted proteins | sample YL17G09_16_MG_FD_203696 | JGI IMG/M metagenome (GOLD analysis project Ga0315284, IMG submission 203696) | Sediment microbial communities from Yellowstone Lake, YNP, Wyoming, USA - YL17G09_16 | ecosystem: Environmental > Aquatic > Freshwater > Lake > Sediment | place: USA: Wyoming | collected... | reverse complement strand
ACGTTGCCGTGCGCGTCGAGGACGACCAGGTTGGTGCTGACCGAGCCGACGTCGATTCCCAGGTAGGCTTCGATTTTCTCCCCGGGGGCGACCTGGGGCGGCTCCGGCGGCTTGACGCGGTCGCGCAACAGCACCACGTTGGCCATGGAGAGCGTCTCGGAGCAGGCGAAGTCCTTCTTCGCCGCCTGATGCTGCTGGAGTTGATGGATGTGCTTAAACGACCGCTTGCGCCATTCCTCGGCCTCGAGCATGGCCGCGCCGGCGGCACCCAGCCAGGAGTGGAGCGGCGAAACTAGGAACTCCGACTCTTCGAGTTTGAAGGCTTGGCGGAGGGCGTCGCGGACCCCCTGGTTCAGCGCTACGGCGCCGATGAAAGCCACCGGGGGAACCACGTGGCGGCCTTTGACGAGGCTCGACTTGAAGTTGCGCGCCACGGCGTCGCAGAGGCCGCGCAGGATCTGGTCCGTCGAGTAGCCCTTCTGCTGCGCGTGGATCATGTCCGTCTTGGCAAAGACGGAACAGCGGCCGGCCACGCGCGCCGCGCAACTGGCCGCGCAGGCTACGGAGCCTACTTCCTCGACCGAATAGAGCAGCCGCGAGGCCTGCTGCTCGATAAATGACCCCGTACCGGCTGCGCAGTCACCGCTGGTCTCGTAATCGACAATCCCCAGGTGCTTCGCCCGGGCCGTCGGCTCCAGGCGCAGGTACTTCGAGGCCTCGCCCCCCATCTCGAACACCGTGCGCACCTCGGGATGGAACAGGCGCACGGCCTTGGCAATCGCCCGGAACTCGTTCTCGAAATAGATGCCCAGGATCTTGGCAATGAGTTGGCTGCCGGAGCCCGTGACCCGGATGCCTTCGACGCTCTGCTCCGGGACGTCCTCGTAGAGTTCCTTCAGCAAGTCGAAGGTGGATTGGATGGGGCTGCCCTGGATCTTGCGGTAGCGGGAAAGCACGAGCGGGCGGCCCGCAAAGGGGCTGGAAGCAGGGAACTCACTGGCAAAGAAGGATTCCGACCGTTCGGTAAGGGAGTCGAGCAGCGGCTTGTCCCCGGCCGCCCCAATCGCCGCGAGCTTCAGGCTGACCGCCCCGATGTCCAAACCGATGTCAATGCTCATGAGCTTCTATGCCAGGACTGACTGCCGGTCTCAGGCCCTGCCCACGGAAGCACGCGGGGCAAGTTCTCCCCCTGGTCCCGGTCCACAGTATACCTCAACGGCTGATAACGAGGTCCTCCAGGGTCTCAGCCCCCGAAGTGACCCACCCCTTCGTCTGTCACGCCCCCTGTGGCGTGTCCTCCGCCTGCGCCGCCCCTGGGTTGGTAGAACCCACATTCCACGACGGGGCACCTTGATTCCGGGTCAATAGGCGTTCGGATCCGGACAGTCAAATTGAATACAGGGGGAAAATGATGCCCCACAAACTGTCTGATGTCAAGGGAGTAGGGGCACCTTGGACAGTTTGTCTGCCAGCCCTTGAAGACGGCCCTCCCGAGGGGCCACAACACGTTAGGCAGGCCCCCCCTGCAGCGGCGGTGCCCTCACGCCGACCTGTAAGGACAGCCGCCTCCGCGGCGTCCGTCGCCTGAACCCCGCCACCTGCTTGCTGTCCCCTGGCGCGCGGTAGTTGCGCGGGCTCCTGCCGGCATCGTAAGCTGTGGGCTCGCCACCTGCACGCGGGAGGATTCGGGATGACCTCGGAACTGAAAGACAAGGTTGCCGTCGTCACCGGCGGCACGCGCGGCATCGGCTATTGCATCGCCGCGGCACTGCTCGCGGAGGGCGCGAAGGTTTTCATCTGCGGGCGCGATGCTGCGGCGTTGCGAGCGGCACTGGAAAGCCTCGGTAGCAGCCATCGCGACCGGGTGGACGGCATGATTGCCGACGTCCGCCGCTACGAAGGCTGCCGCAGGCTCATCCGCGCGGCCGCGGAGCGTTTCGGCGGTCTCGACATCCTGGTCAACAACGCGGGCATCGGCGTCTTCAAGCCGGTGGACCAGCTTACCGCCGAGGAATGGGATGCGACGATTGAGACGAACCTGTCAGGCGTGTTCTACTGCTGCCGCGAGGCCATCCCGCTCCTGCGGCAGCGCGGTGGCGGGTACATCTTCAACATCTCGAGTCTGGCGGGCGTCAATCCCTTTGCCGGCGGCAGCGCCTACAACGCGTCGAAGTTCGGCCTGAACGGATTCAGCGAGGCGATGATGCAGGACGTCCGCTACGATGGCATCCGGGTCAGCTACATCATGCCGGGCAGTGTGGATACGGATTTCGCTGCCGCTCCCGGCAGCAAATCCCGCGAGACTTGGAAACTGACCGGCGAGGACATTGCCAAAGCCGTGGTTGACCTCTACAAGTTTCCCCGGAGCGCGCTCGCCAGCCGCATCGAAATGCGGCCCAGTCAGCCGCCGCGCAAGAAGTAGCGAGCGTGCCGCGCTCGAGGCCTGAGCCGTTCGCTATTCCAGCGGCACCTCGCGCAGGACGTCATCCCAGTGCGCGACGGTCAGCTCCCAGCGGCGCTTCTCTTCGCGGTCGTGGTTGGGCTTATCAGGGTAAAGCGACCGGATGACCTCCGGCTCGCGGGGGCGAGCTTCTTCCAGCGCTGCCCAGTCGCGCCACACCATGACGACCTTGTAGTCCCACGCGGGTTTGGCGGCGTGGAAGCGTCGTTCGTAGAGCTTCTCACTCTTGATGAGTCCTTCTTTCACCAACTGGCGCAGGACGGGATGGTGGTTTTTCTTATAGAGCGCCAGCCATTCCTGCGCCCCGCCCGGCACAAGCTGGTAGTAATACTCCACCGTGACGGGCGTCCCGGGGGATTGCTGCGCGCCAGCCGACAGGCTGAGGGCGAGCAGCCCTGCTAGCACAAGCCCTGCGTACTTGGGAAATGCCTTCATCGTTTCTCCTTTTGCGGTCGCAAACGCCGCGGCAGGCCATTCTCTCAATCTCACAATGGCTCAATGATGCACTGATTCACTCCCCCGATGGCTCGATGACCCGATCATCCGATCCCTATCGGTGCAACTCCACCACGTCCTTGTCGGCCAACAGGTAGTCGCGGTTTACCATCTGGCCTTCAAATCTCCCGTGTCCCCAGATCCGCGCGTACTTGAGCTGGGTGAGGAAGTCGTGATGGACGTGCGCGGCGAGGTCCACCAGGCGCGAGCCGCGTCTCAGGACGTAGGGTGCGGTAAGTTCCATTTTCTTGCCCGGAGCCTTGGTGTAAACGCGAACCAGCTCGAGCAGATCGAACGCCGCGCGGCGCAGACCGTCCAGGCCCTCGCCGGTTTCGGCCGAGAGCGCGAGGATGGGGAAGCGCGCGCCGTAGAGTTCTTTCAGGATTTCCAGGTCGTCGGCGGCGCCGACGGCATCGAGCTTGTTCCCCACGAGCAGCGTCTTCTTGGCCATCCAGCCGGTAACTTCCGGCATTGGCCCTTGCCCGAGCTGCACCTTGGCGTTGCCGAGCTGGCCCAGCGTGGTTTCCAAATCTTCCAGCAAAGCCGGGTCGCTCAAGTCCACGACCAGCAGGCAGGCGTCGGCATTGCGAATGATTTGATAGAGCCACGACTCGGGGAAATCCGGGTGCACCGGCGGCAGGTCAACGAGCTGAATCTGAATGTCCTCGAAGGGCATCATGCCGGGCAGCGGCGCACGGGTGGTGAAAGGGTAGTCGGCGACTTCGGGCGTGGCGTGCGTCAGGTGCCGGACCAGCGACGACTTGCCGCTGTTGGGCGGACCGACCAGTGCCACTTGCCCGGCACCTTCTTTCTCCACGCGGTGCATGAGCCCGGCGCGGCTGACCGGCCTTTTGGCTTGCTCGCTACGGAGCTTGGAAAGCCGCCGCTTGATGTCCGCCTGCATCTTCTCCGTTCCCTTGTGCTTGGGAATCGTGGCGAACATTTCTTCGAGCGCCCCGATCTTCTCCTCTGTGTTCTTGGCGCTTTTGAAGCGACGGTCGGCTTCCAGGTACTCCGGACTGAGATTGGCAGGCATGGTGGTCAGCCAGGGAACGAGACAACGGACCATATTATGCGACGAGAGCGGCCTGAGGGCCAGAGGATGTGCCGGTGAAGCAGGGAGGCCACGCTCCCTCGCCCCAGCGTGCTATGATGGCGCGCGCCAAGGCCACGTCGTCTTCAAGGGGGCAATGAAAATGCACCGTGCATTTGCCGTCCGGCTTTCGCTCTTCGTACTGCTTATCGCCAGCTCGCCCTTCTGGGTGTTGGCTCAGCAAGGCGCCGCGCCTCGCAGGGCGCTGCTCCAGGCGCCGGCAGGCAAACGGCCGGTCAGGATCGTTCCCGCCGGGGAAACCATCTTGCCCAATGGCCGGCTCATTACGCCGCTGGGGAAGCAGGTCAAGGTTGCTCCGCATCCCTATGGGCTCGCCCTCAGTCCCGATGGGAAGACGCTGGTCACGGCGAACAGCGGGACCTCGCCCTTCTCGTTTTCCATCATCACCGAGCTCGCGAGTCCCGAGCCGCAAGTGATCCAAGTCCCGCCGGGTTCCACATCCGGGGACGCCGACCCCGACAGCGTTTTCCTGGGCGTGGCCATTGCCCCGGACAACCGCACGCTCTACCTATCGGAAGGGAACAACGGTCGAGTGGGGATCTTCGACCTGAGCACTCGCCAGCGCCTGGCTTCGCTGAGCCTCGACGGGACGTTCCAGGGCAAGACGTTCTCGAGCAGCCTTCCCGGTGAGTTGAAGCTCTCGCCCGACGGTCGCCGCCTGTTTGTTTTGGACTTGGCGCATTTCCGCATGGTCGTTATGGACACGGAAGCGAAACAAATCGTGGCCAGCCTTCCGGTGGGGCGCATGCCGTTCGGATTGGCGCTTTCTCCTGATGGGGGGCGGGCTTACGTCTCCAACGTCGGCATGTTCCAGTATTCGTTGGTTCCCGGCTACGACCCGAAAGACCCGCGAGACACGGGCTTGGATTTTCCGGCCTTCGGCTTTCCTTCCAAGGAAGCCGCAGAAGGCACAACCGTCAACGGGAAACGGATTCCCGGCCTGGGCGACCCGAACGTTCCCGAAGCGAATTCCCTTTGGGTGATCGATGTTCAAGACGCAGCGCAGCCGCGCGCCATCGCGAAGATCAAAACTGGGACGCTGGTGGGAGAGAAATCGGTCGGTGGCAGCAGCCCCGGGGCCGTGGTCGCGGGCCGGGAGAAGGTCTTCGTGAGCAACGCCAACCAGGACAGCATCACCATCATCGACGCCCGCACCAACCGTGTGGAGAAGACTGTGGTGCTCGAACCCTCGGCTGCGGTGGCGGGCCTTCGCGGCGTACTTCCGTTCGGCATGACACTGAGCCCCGACGAGAAGACGCTCTATGTAGCGTGCGCGGGCATCAATGCCGTCGCGGTGATGGATACCACGGTGGGGCGCGTCACGGTCTATCTCCCCACGGCTTGGTTTCCCGTCCGCGTGGCAGTGAGCCCCGAGGGAGACACCCTCTACGTCTCCAATGCCAAAGGCTTCGGAGCCGGACCGAATGGCGGCCCGAACTTCCAACTGGGGCCGGAAGGCACGTACATCGGGGACATCACCAAAGGGGTCGTCTCCATCGTCAAGCTGTTTGATGTCCGCGAACGGGCCGCTGCGCCTCTGGCGGTGCCCGCCCTCGACATCGAGGTCGAAACAGCCCGCGTCATGTGGAACAACGGCTTCGCTACGCCCCGCGCCGCCACTCGTCGCAAGCTTGATTTCCCCGTCCCCCCGCCCGGCCGAGCCAGCGCCAAGATTCGTCACGTGGTTTTCATCGTGAAGGAAAACCGCACGTTTGACGAAGTATTCGGCGACCTGGCCATTCCGGGCAGCGGCGTCGAGGGCGAGCCGAGCTTGGCGCGCTACGGTGAAGACGCCACCGTGAAAGACAAAGGCCAGCCGACGGTGGAACACGCCCGCGTTTCTCCCAATCATCACGCGCTGGCGCGGCGTTTTGCTTTCAGCGACAACTTCTATGTGGATTCCGATGTCTCCGTGGACGGCCACCACTGGCTGGTCGGCAATTACCCGAACGAATTGGTCGAAGCTACCTGGCCCCCGGCTTACGGTGACCGGCTTGATTTCCGGCCCGACGCGGAAGCGCCCGGGCGGCTCCTGATTGGCGGGGCTTCGCCGCGGCCCGAGGATTACCTGGAAGCCGGCTCGCTCTGGGAGCACTTGGCGCGCCATCGTGTGAGTTTCCGGAATTACGGTGAGGGGTTTGACCTGCCTGGGGGAGAGGGTGGTGCGGGTCTGCAACCTACGGGACTCCGAGAAACCATCAACGTCCCGATGCCGAAGGCGCTGTTTGACAACACCTCGCGCGCGTATCCAACCTTCAACACCTCCATCTCCGACCAGTATCGCCTGGAGCAGTTCCGGCACGAGTTTCAGGTGAGATATGCGAGCGGCAAAGAACCCCTGCCCCAGTTCATGTACATCTGGCTGCCCAACGATCACACGGCCGAGCCGCGACCGGCAGATGGATTTCCCTATCATGCCTCCTACGTCGCGGATAACGATCTGGCGCTGGGGAAATTGGTGGAACTGTTTTCCCACAGCCGCTTCTGGAAGGACATGGCGATCTTCGTCACCGAAGACGACGCGCAGGATGGCCGCGACCACGTGGACGCCCACCGCAGCTTGCTCCTGGTGATCAGCCCCTACGCGCGGCGAGGCGTCTCGCCTGTGCACACCAGCATGGCGAGCACCTTGAAGACTTTCTTCCTGATCTTTGGGCTGCCGCCCTTGAACCAGTACGATGCTGCGGCGAGCGACTTGGCCGATATGTTCACCGACCAGCCCGACTTCACACCGTATGAGGCTCTGCCTCCCGACACGCGAATCTTCGATCCCGCCAAAGTGGTCGAGCCGGGCCTGGAAATGCGGGCTTGGCCCACGCCTCCTTCCGAGCCGCTGGACGATCCTCGAACCATCCGGCGCTACCACCGCGAGCGGCTGGAAGCCCAGGAGGATGACTAGCGCGAGGAGCGCAGCGTGTTTGTCGGGTCTCGCGGCATCAGGTAGAATGGTTTTTCGGGCTTGGCCCCAAATTACGTCCCAGGAGAATTGCGTCGCGCCTGCGACCGGAAATGTCCCGTCTTCTAGAGCCACTGAATCCCCAGCAGCGCGAGGCCGTGGAACTGACCGAGGGACCGCTCCTGATTCTGGCGGGAGCGGGCAGCGGGAAGACGCGGGTCATCACCTATCGTATCGCCTATCTGATTGAGGCTCGCGGGGTTCCCCCCGAGAGCATCCTGGCGGTGACCTTCACCAACAAGGCCGCTGACCAGATGAAGGAACGGGTGGCGCGGCTGCTGTCGCACAACCTCGAGACTTGGCCGCACATTTCCACGTTTCATTCCTTCTGCGTGGGCGTCCTGCGCCGGGCGATCGATCGGCTCGGGTACAGCCGCGATTTCTCGATTTACGACGAGGATGACCAGGCGCGGGTGGTGAAGGCCTGCGTCCAGGAACTCGGCTTGAGCGAGCAGATGGTCTCGCCGCGCGGCGTGCTGGCGCAGATCAGCTACGCGAAGAACCGGGGCGTCACTCCCGAGGAACTTTACCGGGACGCGGCAGACCCGACGAGGGAGAAACTCGCCTCAGTCTTCGAGCGCTATGAACGCAAGCTCCGCCAGGCCAACGCCCTCGACTTCGACGACCTGCTGCTCAAAACTGTCGAGCTGTTCTACCAGGCGCCGGATGTCTGCCAGGCCTACAACCAGCAATTCCGCTACGTCCTGGTGGATGAGTATCAGGACACCAACCGCACCCAGTACCAGTTGGTCCGGCAGTTGACGCTGGAGCACCGGAACCTCTGCGCGGTGGGCGACGAGGACCAGTCCATCTACCGCTGGCGCGGCGCCGACATCGAGAACATCTTAACCTTCGAGAAGGATTACTCGCAGACCCGCATTATTCGCCTGGAACAGAACTATCGTTCCACGCAGGTGATCCTCGACGCTGCCACCGCGGTGGTCAGCCGGAATGTGGCGCGCAAGGGGAAGACTCTGTGGACGGATCGCGCGGGCGGCGCGCACGTGGGTTTGTTTGAAGCGCAGGACGCGGACGAGGAGGCTCTGTTCGTGGCCGGTGAGATCCAGGGCGCCCTCACTGCCGGCGAGGGAAGCATCGGAGTCCTCTATCGCACCAACGCCCAGTCGCGCGTGCTGGAAGAGGCGATGCGGCGTTGCAGTATCAATTACCGCGTGGTGGGCGGCTTCAGCTTCTATGCCCGCGCGGAAATCAAGGACGTGCTGGCCTACGCCCGCCTGGCGGGCAACTCGCGGGACTCCGCGGCGTTTCTGCGCGTCGTCAACGTGCCGCCGCGGGGGATTGGCGATACCACCCTAGACGCCCTGGAGGCTTCCGCGCGCCGAGCCGGCATCGGCTTGTGGGAAGCATTGGAGCAGGAACTGGCTGCGAAGCTCCTGCCCGCACGGTCGCTGAAAGCACTGGAGAGCTTCCAAGTGCTGATGCGGGAGCTGGTGGCAGAACGCGAGCGCCTTTCCATGAGCGAGTTTTTCAAGAACCTCCTGGAGCGGACAGGCTACTTGGCGATGCTGCGCGCGGAAAACTCGCCGGAGGCGGAGAGCCGGATTGAGAACCTCCAGGAACTGGTCAACGCCGCCGCGGAGGCGGAGGAGCAGGGCGAGACGCTGGCTGAGTTCCTGGACCACGCAACGCTGGTCTCCGACACCGATAACTTTGACGAGCGGGCGCGCGTCACGTTGATGACGCTGCACAGCGCCAAGGGGCTGGAATTCTCCACGGTCTTCCTGCTGGGCTTGGAGGAAGGGCTTTTTCCGCACAAGCTCTCGCTCGACGACGTCGCCGCGTTGGAGGAGGAACGCCGGCTGTGCTATGTAGGCATGACGCGCGCGCAGGACCGCCTGGTGCTCGCCTGGGCGCGCACGCGCCGTTCTTTTGCGCGCGAGGCCTACGAGCCGACTCGGCCCTCGCGGTTCCTGAAGGAAGTCCCACCGCAACTCGTGGAACCCTTGAGTTCCACAATGGTGGGTTCAAAACCCCGCACGATGTGGGAGAATGCCGTGAATTCGGTGGCCGGCGCGGAGCGCTTCCTCGAAAAGCGCGGCCGGGCGCCGCGAGCGACACCTCGCGGTACGGGCTTGAAGGTGGGCGCGCCGCCGCGAAGCAGCGGCCGGTGGAAACTCGGCTCGCGCGTCCGGCACCCCAAGTTCGGCCTGGGGACGGTGCTCGAGTGCGAGGGCGATGGCGAGGATACGAAATTGACCGTTAGCTTTCCGGGCTACGGGAAGATCAAGTTGGTCGAACGATACGCTCTACTGGAGAAGGCGTAAGTACCAATAACTATGAATGCTGAATGCTGAACGACAAAGACGGCATTCCGAACTCAGCGATTATCGGTTCCAGGAAAGGAAGCTATGGATACTCGCAAGATCAAAGACAGAGTCGAACGCAAGAAGCTGAAGCGCGCGGCGCGCAAGAAGCGGCCGCCTCAACCCAAGCAGACGGAGCCGCGCGGTTCGCATAAGCCCAAGGTGAAGAAGAAGGGCCCGGGCGCGGCGACAAGGCGGTAGCTGAAAAGCAGTGACAAGTGGCAAGTGACGAGTGACAAGCCGGCCGAGCGGCCGCCAGCGTCTTACTCGTCACTGGTCACTGGTCACTCGTCTCTTCTCTTATGGCCAGCCAACTGCTTCGCACCAAGAGCATCGAGAAGCTGGTAGCGGACGCGGACCGTCCGGAGCACCGGCTCCGCAAGAGCCTGGGCCCGTGGTCTCTGACCGCGCTGGGCATTGGGGCCATCATCGGCACGGGCATCTTCGTCCTCACCGGCACCGCCGCCGCAGGTGAAGTTCTGCTCGTTCCCTCCATCCGGAAAGCGCCCCTGCTCGATCTTCTCCTGCACGGCGGAAATGCCGTGGGAATGGCCGGACGGCCCGGCGCGGGACCCGGCATCGCGCTCTCCTTCTTGCTGGTGGCGATCGTGTGCGCGCTGGCGGGGCTCTGTTACGCCGAGCTCGCCTCGATGATTCCTGTGGCAGGCAGCGCCTACACGTACACCTATGCCACGCTCGGCGAGATCGTAGCCTGGATCATCGGCTGGGACCTCATCCTGGAATACGCGGTCAGCAACATGGCCGTGGCCGTGGGATTCTCAGCTTACGCGGACAACCTGCTTCAGGGTTTCGGCCTGAAGTTGCCCCGGCAGTTCATGGGGCCAGCGTTCGTTTCGGGGCAGCCCACGGGAGCCTATTTCAACCTGCCAGGCTTCCTGATTGTGATGCTCATCACGGTGATCCTGGTGATCGGCATCCGGGAGAGCGCGGGCGCGAACAACTTCATGGTAGCGGTGAAGATCGTGGCGATCCTGGTCTTCATCTTTGCCGCCTCGCGCCACGTGGAGGTTTCCAATTGGAAACCTTTCCTGCCCAACGGCTGGCAGGGAGTTTTGACCGGCGGGGCCATCGTGTTTTTCACCTATATTGGTTTTGACTCGGTCTCCACCGCCGCCGAAGAGTGCCACAAGCCCCAGCGCGACGTGCCGTTTGGGATCATCGCTTCGCTGATCATCTGCGCCATTCTCTATGTCTCGGTCGCCGTGGTTCTGACGGGGATCCAGCGCTGGGATTTGCTGCGCAATGCGGCGCCGGTGGCCACCGCCCTCGAGGCCATCGGGCTCAACAGCATCCGACGCTGGGTAACGCTCGGCGCTCTGACGGGGATGATCAGTTCGCTCCTGGTCTTCCAATTGGGGCAGGCGCGCGTCTGGTTCTCGATGTCGCGCGACGGACTGCTGCCGCGCGCGTTCTCCCGGGTGCACCCGCGGTTCCGCACGCCCCATATCAGTACCTGGGCAGCCGGATTGTTTGTCGCCATCCCGGCAGGTATCTTCGACATCGGCACCCTGGTGGAGCTCTCCAACATCGGCACGCTCTGCGCCTTCCTCCTGGTTTCGGTGGGGGTCCTGGTCCTCCGTCGGCGGGAACCCGAGCGCCCGCGAGCCTTCCGCACGCCCTGGGTTCCGGTCATCCCCATCCTTTCCATTCTTTGCTGCTTGGTCCTGATGGCCAGCCTGCCGCTGGAGACCTGGGCGCGGTTCGTGGCGTGGCTGGCGATCGGTCTGGTGATCTACTTCAGCTACAGCAAGAAACGGAGCGAGTTCGGGAGTGCTCCGCGCGCGGCCGCGGCGAGCGGCACCGCAGCGCCGGCGGCGTGAGCGCGGCCGGATAGGTTGCGGAAGGCCTCGCCGTAGCCGTGCCCGTCCCTGAGGATTCGCCAACGCAGCAGATTCCCCGCACAACTTCCCCCTGACTTTGCGGCGACAGGTGAGACGATTTGGAGTAGAATTCTCTTGGCAGTTTTCCTTGCGCTGGGCTGACCGTGATGCGATCCGCTGAAGCTGTGCACCACCTGCGATTCAAAACGGCGGCGAGACTCCTCTCCAGATTCGTTGGGCAAGCACTGCTCGTCTGGCTGGCCGCCAGCGGTACCGCCTGGGCCTGGGGTCCATCGGCCCACCGGCTGGTGAACAACTGGGCCATCGATACCCTTCCCCCCGAGATCCGGGGCTTCTTCGAATCGGACCGCCAGTTCCTTATTGAGCATGCCAACGATCCCGCGGAGTGGATAAAGAAGGACCGTTACGAGCGCAAGCGGCACTACATGTATCTGGACAAGTACGGCATGTTCCCTTACCTCGAGCTGCCGCACTCCTTTCAACGCGCGGTCGAGAAATTCGGCTCCGGGCGAATCAACCGGGACGGAGTGCTTCCCTGGCAGATCGGCGAATACAGTCTGCGTCTGACCAATGCCCTGAAGGCGCAGAACTGGTCTGACGCCCGGCTGAACGCGGCCGTGCTGGCGCACTACGTGGCCGATGCGCACGATCCCCTGCATACGATCTCCAACTTCGATGGGCAGCTGACCAACGAGACGGGACTGGCGGCGCGGTTTGGCGCGAGCCTCATTGATCGATACCAGGGATTTTTCATTTTCCGTCCCGTGCCCGCCGCCAAAATCGACGACCCCACGGAGTACGCCTTCCAGACCGTGTTGGAATCCCACACCTGGGTCAACCAAGTCCTGCTCTGGGATCGGCGATCCATGGAAGGTCTGCGCGACTTCAACGATGACTATTTTGATCGCTTCTATTCGCAGATCGGCTCCATCGCCGTGCGGGAACTCAATGGCGCGGCCCACGACGCCGGCTCTTACTGGTACACCGCGTGGCTCAATGCCGGGCGACCCGCGCTGCCCGGTCGGTAGCTGGACTGCTCCCTGAGCCGCGTCGGCAGTAAGCAGAAGATAGAAGGCAGTAGGCAGAAAGCAGAAGCACTCGCTCCTGAGGATCCTCAGAAATCCTTCACCAGCGGAAAAGAACTACGTGGCACTGGGGCGGAAGAGGAAACGGGTAGTAGCCCTCCGGGGGAATCCCGGCTACAGGAAGGATTTGAGATAGGGAGTATCACGGGCCAGTCCGAGGATGCCTGCCTTCGGAGCGGCCGGCATACGTTGAGCATGCCTGTCGTTTGAATTGAGAGAAGACCTTCGCATGCAGCCCGCTGCCTTCCGCCTTCTGCTTTCTGCCTACTTAGACACCGACCCGACGTGAACGAACCCACCTCCACCCTCGAATCCTTCCTTGCCCGCCTGCCGAAGGTCGAGCTGCACCTTCATCTGGAGGGCAGCGTTCAGCCCGAGACCTTGCGAGAGCTCGCCCGGAGGAAAGGGTGGCTGAGAAGAGCAAGCAACGCGTACTGGATCTGGCGACGCACTCGGCAGTCTTTCCGCTACGGGAGCTTTCAGGAATTCCTGGTGTCGTTTGGGGCCGCCACGCTGCTGCTGGAGACCCCGCAGGACTACGCGCTGGCCACAACGCGGCTACTGGAGTGGCTGAAAGCGCAGAACGTGAAATACGCCGAGGTTACGTTCTCCGCCGGCGTGGTCCTCTGGAAGAAACAATCGGTCGAGGCTGTCTTCACTGCCGTGTCGGAGGCTGCCGAGGAAGCGCAGGCGCGGTTGGGTCTCCGCGTCAATTGGATTTTCGATGCCGTCCGGCATTTCGGGACGGAGCACGTGCGGCAGGTGCTCGAGTGGGCCGCGCGCTTCCGTTCGCGAGGCGTGGTGGCCTTGGGGATTGGCGGAGACGAGGTGCGAGGTCCGGCGGAACGCTTTCGGGAAATTTTCCGGGAGGCGCGGGAAGCGGGATTCCACCTCACTGCCCACGCGGGTGAAACGGTAGGTCCAGAAAGCATCCGCCAGGCGGTGGAGTTGTTGGGCGCCGAGCGGATCGGCCACGGCTTGACCGCCGCGTGCGACCCGGAGGTAATGGCCCTGCTGCGCGACCGGAGGATTCCCCTGGAAGTCTGCCTCACCAGCAACCTGGCTACCGGCCAGCTCCGCCGGCTCGAGGACCATCCCCTGCGGCAGTTTCTGGAGAGCGGCCTGATCGTCACCCTGAACTCCGATGACCCGGCAATGTTCGGAACCAGCCTGGAAGGTGAATTCGCGCTGGCTGCCCAACACTTCGCCCTCACCCGCGAGGAAATCGTCCGGCTATGTGAGAACGCCATCCGAGCAACGTTTCTGCCGGCCAACGAACAGCAACCATTGTGGCAGGAACTGTCCCAAGCTGCGGCGGCGCCCTAGCGGGGCTCAGCGGGAGGCAGGGGCAGGCGAGGCGGATTCGGTCAACAGCTCGCGCACTTTCTTCTCGAGTGTCGCGGCGAAACTTTCCGGGTCCAGGCCCATCTGCCGAAAGGCCACGCGGCCCTCCGGATCGAGAATCACGACCGTGGGCAAGGCGCGGACGCCCAGCAGTTGATCGAGGCCTTGAGCGTAAACCACCGGCGCAGTCCACTTCTCTTCTTTCACGAAGCTGGGTACGCCGGTGCGATCCTCATCCACGTTCACGGCCAGAAAAGTCACGACAGGGTTTTCGCGGAAGTCCTCCATCACCCGCTCGAAGAGCTTTCCCTCCAGCCGGCACGGGCCGCACCACGTAGCCCAGAAATCCATCACCAGCACTTTGCCGCGATAGTCGGCGAGCTTCACTTCGGAGCCGTCCAGCCGCTGGAGAACGAATTCGAACGGGTCGCGGAGGCCGGCGTTGGGTTTGCCCCCGGCCTCCAGGCGTGACTTGAGCGAGCGGATCAGTTCATCGTAGCGGGCGAGGATCAGGTCGCCGAGGCCTTTCTCGGATTGATACTTCGCCACGTAAGCGCTGCCCAGTTTCTTGCGTGACTGATCGCGCCGTGATGGGTCCAGAGCTTTGTCAGGGAAAGCGAAAGCCGTGGCGTAGGCGTCAATCGCCCGGTCGGTTTCTCCCCTTTGGGCCGCGAGGTCGCCCAGGTGTTCGGCGACCGACGCCGAGGGGTAGGCTGCCAGACTCGTTTCGTAGTCAGCCAGCGCCTTCTCGACGTCGCCGGACTTGACATAGGCGTTGCCGCGCATGAAATAGGCCGTGGCGCGCATCAACGCGCCCATCTCCGCCCATTTCTCTTCGGACAGATCCGGCGGCCTGGGCCCCGCGGCCAGCTTTTCGGCGCTGGCGATGAATCGGGTAGCGTAGCCGACGGCCTTCTCGCGGCTCGCCGCGTCGTTTTGCCGGCCCAGCAGATCGACGATCCCGCTCAGCAAGTCGGGATCGTCCGGGTCGAGCTCCAGCATTTTTTCCGCGGTAGCTGCGGCCTGGCGCGGGTCGTTCGCCTGTAAGGCTTGCTTATAGATGGTCCGCAGGACTTGCTCGCGCCGCGCGCTCTGGGGGAAACGCGCCAGAAAATCCTCCAGGCTCTTGATCAGGGCCTGCGGGTCGTTCGACGGCACTTGCAGGGCCTTGTCCAAGGCATCGGATTCTTCCAGCGCGGGCGCGGGGCGCGGCGCAGGCTTCTTTTCCTGCGGGTGGAGGGGCACCTGTGCCAAAACAATCGCCAGACAAAGCAGG
>Ga0315284_10008180_pt1 | contig 14918 bp, 29 predicted proteins | sample YL17G09_16_MG_FD_203696 | JGI IMG/M metagenome (GOLD analysis project Ga0315284, IMG submission 203696) | Sediment microbial communities from Yellowstone Lake, YNP, Wyoming, USA - YL17G09_16 | ecosystem: Environmental > Aquatic > Freshwater > Lake > Sediment | place: USA: Wyoming | collected... | reverse complement strand
CAGGGCGTGCCCTGGACAAAGGAGCCGTAAGTCAACCGGCTTATAGTAGCGTGAAATCACGAGTTTGCTTTGCAAACGAGGAGATTTCACCGTTACAAGCCTCCGCCTTTAGGCGGGGGTAGTTGACTCAGTCGATAACAAATTCCTTTCGTATGTGGAAATAGTGAAAGAAAAACTTCTGAGACTATCAGTTGAAGACAAACCTTTGTAACTTTTTCCATAGTTATTCTCCTTTAACAGTTTTCTTTATTTCATTATCTGGATTGATAAGCCAATTAGGAATCTTGATCGTTCCAGTAACTTCAACGTTAGGAGAAGAAATCAAAACATATCTACCATCGTCATATTTAGTCTCATAACCAACTTTGACTTCTTGAACTGATTGTTTGTTAATTATCGCTCTTATCTCAAGAGAAATCAAGTCAAACGGACTAAGTTCAGTTTGAGACTTATCAATTGCGATTCTCATAACCCCTTCTTTTCCAAAACCGTAAAATCTTTCAATTGCTTTGCTTCTTCCTTCTTTTCTGCTAAATTTTCCAATCTTGACATCTTCTGGAGAACAAAAAGCAAGACTGAAAAACACATGAGTCGGTGAGGCTACATAGAAAGCCGTAACCCTTCCTTGAGGCTTTCTCAAATCAATCATTCTATGAAGAGAGTCAGGATCTTTTACAAATAGAGCATACTCATCCTTTGATATACCGAGAAAACGGTAAAGAGGAAGTTTGCTGTTACTCTTGTGCCAATTTTCGACGAACGTATCGATATCAGATACTTCTGATATTTCATTTGCACAGAGCCACATAAAACTTTTGCAACTGTACTCAGGAAAACTTCCTTGATGCGCATTAACATAGACAACAAAATGATAAAATCCATTAACTTCAGAAAGGTTAGACATTGTTATTCTCCGCTGAGGACGACTTGGTCGTTAGTGAGTACATCAAATATATCTTGTTTCTTACATTCTCTTGGAATCCAAGAGAAATTGTTAATTACTATATTGAGCCATACTTTGAGACACTGATGGTCGCTGAAATTTGCTGTTTTATCAGGAAACTCTCTTCTTATACTAGCTATTGCGGCTCTTGCTAACGGTTGGGCATTACGGTCAAGAATTTCAAAAAGTGTAGGTTTTTTGTCTAAGTCTTCTGACATTGTTATTTTCCTATCTTGTTGGACACGGATCGTATCCACCTTTACAGAACGGGTTACATCTAACCAATCTGAAAACCGTCAACTTGGTTGCTGTCAGAAATCCATGTCTAGAATAGGCTTCAATTGCGTAGGACGAACAACTTGGATGAAATCTGCAACAACGAGTCCAAGAATACAAAGGAGAGATGAACTTCCTCCAAAATTCAATTACAGATATAATTATCCTTTTTATCATGACCATCGTCACCAGTCTATATTTATAGTATAGTCTCCAGCTTCCAGGAGACCTTTTGCATGGAGATCGTTCGCCACCATATCAAAGCTGGGGTAGAAATTACGATGCCACCATAGTTTTAGACAGTAATCTGCTCGATCATCCTCATTTGACAAAAGAGTCTTGGGGGTCTCTTTTTAACCAGGAAGAAAAGCTACCCCCCATTTCTGAATGATTGACAACTTCAGGAACGGTCTCGTTTTCGTAATCATACGCCTCTTCTGAAGGAACGCTGAAATAGAACGATCCACGATCCTTACAACTATCTTGCTGCTGGAAACAATAAGGTCGTCCATATGTTTTCTCAACGACAGAATCCCAATCTGATACATCGATTACCTTTTCAGTCCTGATTTTCATCAACATACTCCTTCTCATAGATATCCTTTGATAAAAATAAACAACATAAACGTCACCAAGCAAATGAAAAGGACAATGCAGCACAAACAACCGCAGTCTTCTTCGTCATCTAACACTATGTTTTCCTGGTAATATTCTTCCTTTTGCCGTTCTTTGTTATCAGACATGATTTCATTTCTCCTTCTCTAAAACTCTATAAACTCAACGACCGGAGCCGTTGTTTTAACAATCGGCGGCGGAACCGGAATACTAGGCTGATTTTCAGGAGCGTTCATATCCCAAATTCTTGGAGGGAATATATCGATATTCCACTTCTTATCGTTGATTGGCAGTCCAAACCACAGCGCCCATAACACAAGAATCGTGGCTATCAAAGTGACACAGCCACAACCGCCAGAACAATTCGTATGATTTTCACTCATTTCAGATTCTCCTTTTTCAATCTTGTTTTAAGATCTTTTATAGAGTCTGGTAGCCCTTCCTCGCAGCGAGCCGCAATACGAGGAAGCCTTTTAACCTAGCTTGGGAACCGCAGTCAAACTCTGCTATTTCACAAGTTCTAACGGCTCATTCTGGTGCCTTGCGGTTTGTTTGCAAGCTACCAGACTCTTACACTACAACTATACTACAGCAGGCGTGGAAGTCAAGCGGATGAGGAAACTTTCTTAGACTACTTGGCGAAGCCGTTAGAGCTATCAAGTTTACGTGATAGTTGCTCAAATTTCTTTTCAGAAAACTCTCCGTTTTTATCAAGACAATCCCTGAAATGAGGGATTAAAATAACTTCTTCGATCCCACCATGTTTTACTTTAGTTGAACAGAATATTTTACTGGTTTCAGGAACGGGAGCTTCGAGATCAGCGACGATTTTACGAAACTCTTCATCCTGCTCTTTTTCAGAAGATCTGTTTTTTGGAACTGCGTACATGATTTACCTCAGATTACGTCAATAGTCGGATCAGTCAAAATTGTACGAGCTTTATCAGTAATTCGTCTACAATAAGCATCGTTAGGATTTTCTTTATCTATTCTTTCTAAAATGTCGGTTATTCGTTTTAGAAAACTTTTTACTTCGTTAGGTCTGTTATTTTTAGTCCCAATATGCATGTCACGGATTAAAAGAAACGCTTGAGAAGTTTTTTCTCTGTTCTTTATTGATCTAATCAACCCATTGTAGACGTTGATGAACATTTGTTCTACCTCCAACGGCTGACTGATGTAGTTCAAGTATCCTGCCTTCGTCGAAACATCATCTGCATATTCTCCCGGTTTTTCATATCCTAAAACTTCTTTGATTGGATGAACGAACTCATGTTCCAAAATATCCTGTAAATTATTTGAAGATGATAAATAAGCTTTGGCAAAATAACTCCTAAATTGCTCTACCGACCACGAATCCTTGTTTTCGTAATAATTTTCACGCATATAGAAAACCACCATTATTTTCAACAAATTTGGAGCATCTTTTTCAAATCCTACACTTGCGGCAATATTTTCCTGTACAGCCGCTTTATAAAAACAATTTACGATCAAGTTAATTGGATAATCTGGACTTTTGTAAACTTTGTTGTACATAGAATCTTTTTTAGGACTATAATTCCCAATAAGATCTTTTATCGTCAATTCCTCTTTTATTTTTATTTGTGGATTCCTACTCTCAGCTTTAATTTTGCTGATAAGATAAGAAATAAGTTTCTTTGTTATTTCTGGAATGGGGAAAATTCCAGAAGCTTCTTTGAATTGTGAGTACCAGCTATCCATTTTCTCTCCTAACGTTTTATACATTATACATTCTCAAAAAGCAGGCTAACGTCCTATAAAATGAGAATATTATCTTGGAGGATTCAATGAGAAGAAAATTCAATGCTCGTGCCAGAATTCGTTTCAGTTGGGGCTACGCTGGAAGATACAAAGGCTATTGGTGCGATAGTTCCTGGGAACTCGCATATGTTGCCTACCATCTTGATCACGAAATTCCCATAAAGAGAAACCGTAAAGGCTTCAAATATACTTTTTACAAGAAGTCTCATAAATTCTACCCTGACTTTGTCGTTAACGGCAAATATGTTGAAATCAAAGGTTCTATTAAACGCAAAGCAAAATCAAAGTTTGATCAGTTCCCTGAAGAACTTATAATCATTGGTCCAGATGAAATCAAACCATATTTGGAGTATGCGACAAAAACCTATGGTGGAGATTTCTTCAAGATACTTTATGACTGAATCTAGCCAATTCCTTTTTTGTATTCACAACTTGTAATTACGATATCCAAAACCATAACCGGAACTTCTTGAAGTCGTTTTCTGATCAATTACCTCAGCAATCACGAAAGCTAATCCAGTCGCTAGAATCTGCACAAAAAACCCAACAAAGTATGCTACCGGACTAATTTCCAGAGAGATATAATCAAAATCCCTGAAACGCTTCCTGACCCAATTTTCTGGAACAAGTTCTTTCAAAGACTTAAAAAGTATTTCTCCATCTATCTTCTTCCCAATGAGATAACTTTCCATCATCCCATGAAGAGTCGTATTGTCCATCCAACTTTCAACCTTCACCCATTCGGCTATACTCTTATCATTTACTCCAACGAACACCGCAAGCTCGTTCTTATTCGGACCTTCCCACGCTCCAACGATATCGTTGACAGTCGCTATGCTACTCTGAGAAGAGTCAAGGAATATAAACAACGGATGAATCTCATATTTTGGTCCTATTTCAGAACACAACCTTCTGAGTTTCATTGTCTCGTTACCATTGAGAGAAAAATAACAATATGAGACAAACGGATTAATATTACCTTCATCAACAGGTCTTTTGTATTTGTCTTTAAGAGCCTTATCGTCTGTTTTATACTTCATTACAGTATAACTTGAAGCTCTTACCTTATTCAGATAGTTCCTTATTTCCTCATACGGAAAGATAGTTTCAAAAGATCCTGGCCAATCACAGTCGAAGATAGGACCATCTATAGATCTGTCTCCAGAAGCTGAACTTCCATTATGCATTCCTGTCTGTCTTTCGTTATTCCAAACAGATTTCCATTCCTCGTATGTAGACTCTGGTACACTTGATTCACGACCGTCTTCAATTCTCATATACCAGAAAGGACCGTGAGTGTCTGTGTAGTATTCTGTTTTTGTTTCGGTGATATCGTTCCCATCTTCGTCTTCACCAACCTTCTCTTGGTAAGTTCTGCTCTCTTGAGTTGTCCATTTGTTTTCATGTCTGATACTTACGACTTTATAATGGAAGACCTCTTTGTAGTAAGCATGTTTTGTACCGCAGAAATATGACAGAAAGAATGTTCCCACTGAGAACAGGGTTGCAAATGCCGCACCTATGAAAAACACCTTCCATCTTGAACTCTTTGCGTAGAAGAAGGCAAGGATAGCCAACGACAATATCAAAGAGACTGCGATACATAACATGATGATTTCCATTGAGGTGTCCTATGATGTTACTTATCCTTTTCGGAACCAAGAATGTCATCATTCAACTCGCCGGTCTTCATCGCCTCTTTTGCGACAGAAGAAGTAACGACTTTTGGTGGTTCAAGACGTTCTCTGCCGATAAGAGAACTGTAGTTAAAGAAACCAAGGAACACTTTGTTATAGAAAGTATCATGTTCCCGGTGAATATCAACCCAAGTAACCTGCGCTCTTTGAAATTCAGCCATTTCTCCACCAATAGTGTTCATCATCTTCATAGCAATGTCAGGAGTGAATGTCTGAGGGGCAGCGCCACTCGCTTCGGTCACCATCTTGAACACATTTCCGCCCTTTCTTCCTTCTGCTTGTGCAGCTACCACTTGAATGAAAGTGTCCGCAAAGTCCTTACTCACCTTGTATTGGTTCATAAGGGTCTTTCTCATCTTATCCATGGTCACTTCAACAACTGATTTCTGAGCCTCATACTTCCGGCGCAAAGCGTTGTCTGTGTTCTTGATGTTAGTTACAGCGCCAAGAACTCCCAATAGAGAAACAACACCCAACGCAAACAAAGTCCCACCAACAATGAGAGTGACAATCATCTTCGACATTTCAGTTCTCCTTTTTTAATCACAACCTCTATTTTTATTCTTTCGACGTTTCAACATTATATTCTGAATTCCAAGGACGAACTTGTCCAGACCACAACTTATAGAACTTGAATGGTTTATCCCATTTGTCATCAGGTCGAGGACAAAACACCAAAGCAGTTTCCGATCCACCAAGCCCGCTTTCGGTCATTAGAACTGAACCGTTAAACATCTTAGCTTTTTCGAATTCTTTCCTGTTCAAAGCACACAGTCTCTTTCGGAACGACTCTTCCAGCCATTGGCACATGAATAAATCGTTCTTGAATCTTAGGTAACAAGCAAGAGTTCCATGGGCTATTGCCAGCCCAGCGTGCCCATTGTCAAGATCATCACGAAGAAGTATGTACATCGCCAGAGCCATAATTAGCCTCCGTACTTGGCAAGAAGCTCTTTCAACAGAGCTTTTTCTTCTTTTTGTCTGGCAGCTTCGGCCTTTTCTTTGTTGGCGGCTTCTTTTTCTTCAGACTTGTTTCTACGAACTTCCTCTTCGTCGGTTTCCAGACGCTCAAACTGAATCCAGTATTCGTAATATCCTGGATCGTAATCCTGACCAGTACCAGATGATTTTTCATGTCTCCAGGCAACTTGTATATTCCTTATTTCCCCATGTTTCTTTTCGATTTTTTGAACTGCTTTCAAGAAAGCGAAAATATCAACTGCTGGAAAAGAACCACAACGTTCAACGCTAGATCCAAAATCATCGCTACGCTTACCACTCCATGATCCTAAAACCCATTGTTTCATTTTCGTTCTCCTTGCTGTATAATCAAACGATGAACTCTAAACTAACTATTGTCACTCCTACAATCGGAAGATCTTCTCTTCTTCAAACAATCAACTCCGTTATCGGACAGAAAGATCCAAACTGGAAGTATGTTATTGTTTTTGACGGAGTTCCTCCAAACTTTTCTTCAATAGACTCAAGAATTAAAACTGTTGCAGTAAGCAAAACTGGGATTGAGGGAACCAATATTGCTGGTAAAGTATGCCAAATAGGCGTCGATTTGTCCGACACAGAATACGTAGGCTTCGTTGATGATGACGATACTCTCAAAGAGAACTATGTGTCTGAGTTTCATAAGATTGTCTCAACCTCCGATTTTGACGAGATTATTTTCAAGATGATCTACACGGATGGAATAATCGTTCCTTTTGACAAGTATGTTGATTTTGGTAATGTTGGCATGTCCTTCATCTTAAGGAAACAGTTTCTGATCGATAAAAAGATTTCCTTTGATCAGCATAAATTCTATGACTGGAAGATGACCTTCGACGTGTGGCAGAACGGCGGAAGGATCTTTTTCAGTGATGAAGTTTGTTACAATGTTAGACATTGAAGTGAATCAATCTTCCCAGCTAAAGTAAGGTTTTAACTCTGGCGACTGGAAATAGTTTAGATGAAAGTCCCTTTCCTCGCCACTAGGGAGTCTAATCCTTACGTAACAGTTGCTTTTGTAGTCTTCGATTACTTCGACTCTCAGCATCAGCTTTTTCCCACGTTTGATCTTATCGCTTGGAAGTATCATTTTTTCTCCTCACACATGATGGCAAATTTTTGGTTGGTCAATAGGTTTACTTTCAACTGATTCGGCAGACGGTGAATCGTACTTAACGACATAACTCTCCAAAAGACAACCGTTTTCATCAAATGGATCTTCGCCATTTTTTACCGCTTTCAACAATCTCTGATGTTGCTCTCCAAAAGTCCATTCGCCGTCTTCAAGTTTGGCGAGATACTTCCAATAGTTCAAAACCCATTCTTTAGATGGCATTGGAAGGGTGCAGCAATGTTGCAAAGAACAACCACCACCATCTTCAAGAGTAATATCTAGATCGTAGATCACCCATCCTTTTTTCGTAAACCAAGCGTCGGGTTCAATCTTTTCGATTTTCTGATTGTATCCTTTACGGGTATGAATCAGATCACCTTCATCCAAATTGCAGGAAAGAGTTAACTGTTTCCAAGCCAACGGGCCAAGTCTTGCCACCATCTTTTTCGCCACACGTCTCTTGACACGTCTATAGAATTTCTGATTCCTGATTTTTGATCTTGGTAATTTCACCGTTATCTCCTGTGATCAGTTCCAACTTTTCAATCTGAACTGAGAATCAAGATAGAAGTTAACCTTCTCGCCCTTTTCAATGAACCTGCTGATCGAAATCGCCGCCATAGCAGAAAGAGCAAAGATAAAAGGTCTTGCCAAAGCAATTTCACAAACATCAATCTCAGCATCTTTGACCGATTCCTCCATCGGAGTCCAGACGTTTTCCCACACAGCTTCTCCTGAAAGATTGGCGCTGAAACCAATGTGAAGGACGTTCGCTTTTACAAGATTAGCAAAAAGATTTCTGCTCGGAACATTGTCAAAAGCATCAATGAGAAGCGTCTGTTTTGGATTAGGAACCAGATCGGTGATATCCTTTTGCGTATTGATACGCTTTTTAACCGCATTGACCTTGACGTTTTTCGACATCATAGCGACTCTTTGAATAGCCTGAACCTTCGGTCTGCGAAGATCGGTTTTAGTGTATGGCTGAGTGCCTGGTGAAACATTACGCTCTTCCACAATGTCATCATCTACAACGGTGAAATTAAGCCCTGGATAAGTGTATATGACGTGCAGGAAGGTGTTTGAGCCTGCGGCACCGACTCCGAACACAACTACATTCTGGATGGTTTCCATGGTATTTATTCCTTCCCTCTTACGGATTCCCATTCAGCGACACATTTTTCCCATTCTTTGTCAGTATCAAGAATATCCGGTTCCATATTCAATTGCTCTTTGCAAAACTGAATTCCAGTACCTTTTTTGGCATTGAGAGTAAGAATGAGAGGAAATTCTTTTCCTTTAACCAAATGATCAGGAACCAACTTGTCGGTTACAAACAAAAGTTGGTCAAATGGTTCGGTTGAACCAACAATAGCGGTTATGCTTTTAACTTCAAAGGTCATTGTTATTCTCTATCTTTCCGCTTCAACCATTGCGACTTTATCGCCTTTCTTACAATTCCAATCCTTTTTATCTTCATCGAAGACAAAAAGACTAATATGATCTACCTGAAATCCTTCAGGATCAAGGAGAACCTCAAGATCACCTTGTTTTTCAAGAATAACAACAGCTTCTTTGATTAGTTTGCTTAGTTTCATTGTGATACTCCTTATTACATCATCGAATTCCAAACGTCATCAACAAGAGCCTTTTCCCAAAAAAGAAGAGTCTCTTGTGACAAGTTGAACTTTATCCCAACCTTGTAAACTTTACGGAAGAAATCGTCAGCTTCTTTCTCAAGGTCGAAGAACCTCAAAGAGCGAAGGATTCTAGTTATCCTGAGAAGATTATGGTTTTTGTTCCAACACCATTCGGCTTGTCTTTCTATCCTGTCAAAATCTCCAATTCCCAGAAATTGTTCCATCCTCTGTTTAGCCAAGGTCATGTTGAGAACAATAGCATCTTGCTGTTTTGCAAGGCTCACAGTTTCTTTTGTCAGGATTGGATAGGTCGTAGCGTGTTTTGACTCTTCATGCAGTGGAAACATCCATTGGATTTGATCATGACATTTTTCAAGTTGTTCGTTTGTCATACGAAGCATAGAATCAAAAGTTCTTCCTTTGTAGTCGAAGGTATCGCCACGCAGGAAGCCCAAAATTGTTTCCGAATCTCTGATTATCATTTTTCGCAGCGTCCTTCTTGAACAACACAAGTCTGTACATCTCATTACAAGACCTAAGATAGCACCGAACACGGCAATAGCAAGCTATCAGAAGAAATTTTTTCGGAAGAGGAGAAGCCCGTAAGTTTGTTGTATAATACATGTAGTAACGTTTTCTTTATAAGGAGAAGCTATGAAAACAGGAAATAGCAAGGACAAGATTTGGTGTTTCAGAGTGACTGATGACGATTTACTTATGATAAGAACATTGATCAGTAAACACTCGTTGAACGTGTCAAGTTTCATTAGAAACAGCCTTAAGAAGAAGTACAAGGAGCTAGAAGAGAAAAATGAAAACTAAAACGGAGAAGTTTTGCAAAAAGTGTGGAAAGTTGCTGGTTTTAACAAAAAATCAATACTACAAAAGATATTGTTCTTTAAAATGTTCAAGAAACATGAAAGACAAATATTGTTTAAGATGTGGTAAGTTGTTAACTTTTACAAAGCGTCAAAGACAAAGAAATTATTGTTCTCACGAATGCGCTTTTGTTAAAGGCAAAAATGGAGTGAAAAGATCTCCAGAAGAAACCGAAAGATTGAGAAAAATAGCTTCAATAGGAGGAATAAAAAGAGCGAAGATGCAAGTAAAAAGCTCTAAAGGAGAAATCTTATTAGCAGAATTGCTTGTGAAAAAAGGATACGAAGTAGAAAGAAATGTATGGGATATCGTTAAAGGATACGAGATAGATATTTTCCTTCCAGATTTGAAAGTAGCTATTTCATATGACGGTGACGTTCATCGTTTACCAATCTATGGTCAAAAAAGATTGAACCAAGTTATAAATCGAGACAAATACAGGAGTAGAAAACTTAAAGAGATGGGAATTCAATATATTCCCGTTGAGGCTAAAGGAAAGTTTAGGAAATATAAAGTAGAAGAACAATGTGAATGGTGCGTGTCACAGATAGAAAAAGAAAAAGCGGTCCAAGTCTGAAGTGCTATGTTTTTGCAAGTCGAATTCGAATCGACTACTTATTCCTTGATATAGAATCGCTCTACCTATGAGCTATTGCACGCATGTAAGCACCACCGTAGGGACCGCTGAAATTGTATTTGTAACCTAAGTTGAAAGATCTTTTTTGACGATCCGGCACGCCGGACCAGCGTTTTGATTTTAATGGAATCATGCTTGTGAGAACTCTCTGAGAAGTTACAAAAATCTTGTATGAGAATCCAAGTCTAAAATACTATGTTGCTTTTTGGATAGTTCCATAGACTATTGCCTTACCATTAGGCTATCGTCGCCTTTTGAGCGATGATCGAGACTCGAACTCGAATGCTTGCTTGTAAGTATCCTATGAGGGATTCTCAAAAATCTAAATTCAGTTTTCAATCCGACACAACTTTTTAATTGAGTAGTAGATGTTGCACCTTGTGGGATTCCATAGTGCCGCTATTCTGAAGGGACAAAACTTCAGTAATCCCAGGGTTTGCCTTTCCCCTCACGCAGAAAGCATTACTTTCGGTCCATCTACATCAATTTTCAATCTGACGAAATCTAAGAGCCCATTTCGGAGCCCGTTTGTTCTTTGGCGATAACCCAAGTTTATAATGCTATCCTCCACAATGTCCTGGCCTACAATGGCCAGTCCATTGTTTTTGCTTTTCACTTCAACCGAATGATGCATGTAAGCATTATCCAAGGGGTTATCTACATTCTATTTTCAAACACCGATTATTTACTCCGGACTCAATCCGGTTAACGCTCAATCAGGAATCCAAGTTGTAAATGTTATATTGCTATTTTTGATAGTTTAATATGACTATTGCCTTTACCAATTTGGCTATTCCGCCATTACAATCTGGTGGCGGAAGCAGGATTTGAACCTACAGTGTGCTTTCGCACTTGCGTGTAAACATCTTCTGAGGGATTCCCAAATCTTATTGTTCGTCCAAGTAAATACGCTCTCTTATGCAATCTCCCCATTTTGATTTGGTGGGGAGATCAGGAATTTCACCCAATCTTTGCGTGTAAGCGTCCTTTTAGGGATGAACAAAATCTTAAATTCAATTTTCAAACCGAAAATCTTTGGCGACCATCCAAGATTGTAGTGCTATCTCTCGACAGTGCTTTGGACTTAATGTGTCCTCCACACTGTCTATGGTAGTAACTTCGGGCTAATGTGCCCTCCGCCCTACCATCGCCTTTTGAATTGCTTGTGAGCATTACCCAAGGGATGATCTTTACATTCTGTTTTCAACCTACTCCAACTTCAACGCTAACTATTATACACCTTATTTTCTGGAAGTCAAGCCCTCCAGAAACTTTTTTTTACAGCGGCTCAAGTTCAAAATGCTTGTGTAACTGTCTGACTTGCGATCAGATGCCTTGTCCAATTAGGCTATTTTCCTTTAATGGTAGAAAAAGAAGGATTTGAACCTTCAATGTGTATGTGAGCATCATGCAAGGAGCCGCATAAATTCAATTTGTTCAAAGAGCCATTCTCACCAACAAGACTTACTTTACCACCGATTCCCCAGAAGTCAAGCGCCTCTGCGAATTTTTCTTCTCTTACCTATACTAAACTTTTGGGGAAATTCCTTCTTACATGCTACTATTATACACCAAATTTTCTGGAAGTCAAGCGGTAACACGAAAAAAAAGTTTACTGTGCCAACTCCTTAGTCCACGATTTTCCACAAACTGAACATTCCATTACCACCGTGTCGCCATTGGGCGGGTCTGGCATTTGGCTCCCAAACACTTCCCTAGCTTCTCTGTGCTCCCACCGACCTTCGGCATTGTCAGGCATTGGATGTTCCTTGGAACAAACGAAATATCCATAATACGTCTTTGGCCAATTTTCCAAATTCAAAAACCACCTCGACTTCTCGTAATATGAATTCCGTCATGTTGCTGGACATAATCCCTGAGCAACTTTCCAACAGAACCAACAGATTGAGTATTGTCATGTCCACTGGTACAAAAACCAGCCTCAATAACACGGAAAGAAAAGTTAACCAGAGTGTTGATCGTATAACCAACGGCTGACCAAACAATCTCAAAACCTCTGTTAACCTTCTTCACGCTATGAACAATGGCCCCGCTCGACTCCATCGAATGTTTGATGAAATTAGTCGGATTTTCCATTTCCTTCTTCAACTTCTCACGAGTTTCTTCGATTTTCTTCTGCTTCTCTTCTATTTCTTTTTGGATTCTCTCCCTTTCCATTTCAAGGTAATGGAAGGTATACACAATTCTCATTTCAGGAGTAACTCCCTTGATAAGATTGATATCAGTCTTATTTTCCAAAGCGTTCCTGACTTCAAGAAGCGGAAACGCCTTTTCAGTAGAAATGATCCTCATGAAATAGGCTGGTCCATCCTGCGGAATCGCAACTTCAACCTCTTCCAGAACGTCATAAGTAGCGTCTTTCACTCTCAATGGGAGAGTTCTATATGCAACCGGATTTTCAGGAATGATTCCATCCTGAAATGAAATTCCTCTTACAACTTTAATTCTCGAAGCCTTTCTGAAAAATTTGATAGCCTCATCGATGTCAGCAGGAACCATAGATGCTTTGAAATCATCTTGATCCATATCGACAGCATATATCCCATTTTCGATTGAAGTCGGAAACTTCATACGATTAGAGTAAAATGTACCGTCTATCGCAAGCCCAAATATGAAGTTGTTACTCATTTTTCACCGTTTGGTATTTAAATCAGCTAACTTTAAATCAATTTCATGAGCACGATGACGAGAATCGTAATTATCGTCGAGAGACGGGTGATACTCATTTCTTTTAAGACGAAAAACAAACCAAACCCAACTTCTTAGTCCAATACACTTTATTTCTTTTATGAAGTTTTTACTCATCCTGCCATTTCCTCACAGTATTTTCATACAACTCTTCCACTTCATCATCTGTTTTGCACTCAGGAACTTTATGGAAGAATTCATCCAAATGAGAGGATTGATAATACGGAAAAGGTTTTTCCATTACAACCCCATGTGTAGTTTCGTTATAAACTTCCCATGTTGATAGATATGCTATTACTTTATACATTTTTTCTCTACCCGTACAATCAAATCGCCATTTCGACTACCACTTCTAATTCCCTTTTTGCGGTTAGGTTTAAAGCCTCTTTTTTCAAGATATTCAAAGATTGCAGTAGAAATTGCCGAATGACTAATATAGTGATCTTCCCATTCTTTATTTGCTTTCTTACACTTGTTTAGTAAAGTACTTTCTAACGTTTGAACGTACCATTCTCCTTGAGTTACCACGTAAGAAAATTGATTTACTGGATGGAAATAACCATGATGACAATAACATGTTGGTTTTGAACCTGGAGGAACTATCTCGACAATTTTAATAACTTCACCTTTGTACCAATGTTGAGATTCTCCTTTTATAAAGGAAAATCTATTCCCAACTTTGAATTTGGCAGGTTCAGAAAATTGCATTTTTATACCTTTACTTGAGAGTCCAATGTTTGACGATGAGAAATAAATTCCACTGCTGCATCACTGAAACATTCGTTAAGAATTTCTACAACTCCATCCATTTCTTCTTTCTTTGGGCAGACATCTTCAGTTGACAAGTAGTAAATAACATTGCACAACTGATCAAATGATTTGTTCGTGTTAAAGTTAACAATCGTTCTGTTAACCTTATTTTTGTTAGCCGGATCTCTTTCGCAGTAATAACAAGTAAAGTTCACATCGGTAACAATCACGAACAGAATTGGTTTCCCAATCGCCTGTACCCAACCGTAAACCATGTTCCAGTCAGTTCCAGACATGTGAGGGAAACCAGACGGATGAGAATGAACCATACAAACGGTCGAATGTTCAACTCTTTTAAGACCTTGCCAGATCGTAAAGAAATCAAATTCAACCATTCCTGCTGAGTCGTTTGTAGTAACAGACAAAACTTCCTTTTCTGGAACAAAGAAACACGACGTTTCCCGTTTGAAGCCAGTCCGTCTCATAGCCTTTTCAAATTCATCCATTTTCAGCTTTCCTTATCGTACAGGATCGACTCGACGTTCAGCATCTTGTCTTGGTCCAGCAGGGGGCTGATTCTTTTTCGGATCAGGGCCGTAGATTCTAGTGACACTCTGCTGGGATTAAAATCCCGCAGCTTCTAACAATTGTAACCTTTTGGGATACAATTTATTAGTAACACGTGCGTTCGCATGAAAGCGAACGCACAAGCCCGGTGTCATGACGGGAACTACGTGGATTCCAAAGAATCCACGATACTTTGATAATATGTTGGTCGATCCTACCATATCTCTATGTGCTTCGTATCCACAATAAGGACATTTGAAATTCCTACCTTTACATTTATGTTCTCTAAAACAATTCGGACACGTTATTG
>Ga0315284_10008179_pt1 | contig 14920 bp, 12 predicted proteins | sample YL17G09_16_MG_FD_203696 | JGI IMG/M metagenome (GOLD analysis project Ga0315284, IMG submission 203696) | Sediment microbial communities from Yellowstone Lake, YNP, Wyoming, USA - YL17G09_16 | ecosystem: Environmental > Aquatic > Freshwater > Lake > Sediment | place: USA: Wyoming | collected... | reverse complement strand
GGCCATGCGCCGGGGAGCCCACGACGCCGCTAGCCGGATCGCAGCGGATACCGCAGCTGCCGAACACGCCGTCAGAACAATGAGCAGGGAGGAGCCGTCGCCGCCGCACATTCGCGCCGGGCATCGCCTCCGCAGGTGGTAGCGTACACGCATGTGCATAATCGTATACTCCAACTGCTCAGGTGTCAATGTATTTCAGAGAGGTGCAGTCGGCAGGAGCGGGCTGATCGCAGGGTACGGGCGTATCGTGCGGCCGGACACTCGACAAGCGGGATTGCTCCGATGACATTGCCCCTTGACCGCGCACAACCTGAGCGGTACACTGATTTGTACAGTCACAATCAACCCAGCCTGTATGCCGGCCGGAGAACCATGCCTGAACCGAACACGACGCCCACCTCGCGTGAAACGACAATTTCCCGTGAGCGAAACCTTGCCGCCAGGGCGACCATGCTTCTCGCCCAGCATGTGTGTCAGTCCATCTCGGATATGTCGGGGGCACTGCTTATCCCGTGCAACCAATCGCTGCGCTGGAGTACCGTCACACCGGCATCGTACATGGTGGCGCTCGTGCAGTTTGCGGGGAAGACCTCGGGGGCATTCAGTATCAGCGTGCCATCCGATGCCATGCCTGCGTTGCTCCAGGGGTGCCTGCCCGACGCCGGCGACATGGCCGCCGATGCCTCGCAGGTCGTATTCTCCGATTTTATCAAGGAAGTGCTCAATGCGGCGGTGAACCAGGCGCTTCCCGCCCTCACCGAAGCAATCGGCGTTGTTACGACGCTTCCCCCCATTCTGGCCCGCGGTACCATTGGCTTTCACGATGTTGAGGGGGCATTCCTTACCTGTGAAGGATCGGCGGGCGCACTGGACTGCGGGTGTCTCATGGACATGGCGCGACTGGGTATCGGCGTCGACCTTGAGGCAGCCCAGGAGAAGCTGCGTCTGATGCACGACCGGAACGCGTCGCTCTGGATAAAGCCGGAAGATCTGCCTGATGCACGGTTCAGTGTGGTCTACAAGCCGCTCAACGAGGCCGGGGGCGATGTCTACGACGTCTTCCGCCTCCCCGAGGGTCGCATCGGCTACTTCATCGGGGATGTCGCGGGGCACGACATCAGCACCGGATTGGCATCGGCCTCGATCCGAGCAATGCTCCGCGTGTGCATCCTGCAGGATATTGCCCAGACCGAAGCGCTTCGTTTGCTCAACGACGTTCTGCTGAATCTGTTTGGGCGCATGCAGTACGCAACCGCCTGCTATGCGATTGTTGACCGAATCAAGGGGGAAGCGATTGTTGCCAACATGGGGCATCCGGCCCTGCTTGTATTCTCAAAGAATGGCCCACCGCGAAGTGTCAAGGCGAACAATCCGCCGATCGGCATGATTGAGCATTTGAACTTCTGCGCCGTCACCGTGCCACTGAACGCCGGCGACCGACTCGTTCTGTTTACCGACGGATTGCTCGAAAGCTCGGGGAAGATCACCTGGGTTCGCGGCCTGCCCAAGCTGGTGGCCGCTTCGGAGCGCATCTGCGAGGTACCGATAGAGGATGCAGCGCGTATCGTATGCGACATCGCCGAGATATCTCGACGCCCCTACGATGACATTGTTGCGCTCTGCATCGATGTGTAGTGCAGGGCGCTGCGTCCTACGGAGTGGATGTGAGCGCCTCTCGCACGGTCAGCTCAAAATCCTTCACGTACTCGGGGTCGTCGAACTTGAGAGGTTTCTCGATGAAGCCCTTGGCGCCGGCCTCTATGCACTCGATCATCTCCGCGCCTCGCACGGCCGAGACGACGACGATGCGAGCGGTGGGGAATTCCGACATGACTTGCTGAACCGCAACAGTCCCCCGCGTGTGAGGCATACTCAGGTCGATGGTCATGAGGTCGGGCATGTGCCGTCGAAACAGTTCCACGGCCTCATTTCCGTCTCTGCCCACGGCAACGATTTCGTGCCCCAGTTCTTCGTGAAGGTGCTTCTTCAATTGGTTGATGATAAACACGGAGTCGTCGACTATGATCGTTCGAATTGGCATATGTCAATGGTCCTTTGGTGAGATGGCTCTTGTATTGTCAATGGTGGTTTCGCGCAGTGCCGGGCACGCTCGAACCGGTGCGACCGGACGATACAACAGAATTATGGCACTGCGCCGTTTCGGTGTCAAGGTGCATCTTCCGCGTTGTGGGGCCGCTCGCATGGGAGTACCCTGTCGGTCCGGCCCCGGGCCTGGGGAGCACATGGCTCTTGCACAGAGCCATGCGAAGGCGATAGAATATGAGAGCGTGGACCCGTGAGCAAACTGCCGAGGGGAACATTATGGAAGGCGATAGCCAGCGTCTGATTATCGAAACCAACAGCAGAAGCCTCGCGCAGAGCATCTGCACGAGTATTCATGCCATGACCGAGTGTTCGTGCGGACAGAGCTCCGAGGTGTTCCGCACCGAACGGTTCTGCCTTGACGGAATGGTTGTGGTTGTTCCCTTCTCCGGATCGGTACAGGGCGAATATGTTCTGGCATGCGACGAATCGACCGCACGTTCGATCTACGCCCGCGCAGTTCGCCAGGATGCGGAAGAGGCTACCCGTGATGACTACCGCGATTTCTGGGAAGAGATGCTCAATGCGGCGGTTGGGGAGGCAATTCTGGGCTTGGAGCGATTCTTCAGCAACCTCACGTATTTCCCTCCGACGGTCACCTTCGGCGAGATTCATTTCCCGCCTCTGCTGAGCGGAACCATTGGCATGAGGATCGACAAGAACTGGTCTGCTCAGGCGACAACACTCATAAATCTTGCCAACCCGCGCATTGTCGAACGTCTCACCTCGGCACTTACGGATCTGCAGGTCGCCCGCAAGATGGCCGAAACAGATGCCCTGACCGGGCTGTACAACCGTTCAGGTTTTGTGTCGCAGCTATCCTGCGCCGTCGCACACGCTCGCACGCATGAAACACCACTGGGTGTGCTGATGATTGATGTTGACAAATTCAAGGAGGTGAACGACACCTGCGGACATGCCACAGGTGACGCGGTTCTACGCGCTGTGGCGCGCGCGATCGCGGGCTCCATCGCGCCCGGAGACGCGGCATTTCGCTATGGCGGCGACGAGTTCATAGTCATTCTTCCCGATCGATCCTCCAAGGAGTGTTGTCGGCTTGGAGTTCAGATCAAGGACGAGATCCGGAGACTTATCCGCGAACTCTTTACCTTCAAAGAAGTCAAAGCCACGGTGAGCATCGGCGTGACCGCACTGTCCCCGGATGCCGATGAAAATTCTCTGCTGACCAGAGTGGACGCTGCCCTCTATCGCGCAAAGGAGCAGGGCAGAGACGCTGTCGTGTGTGATTGCCCGGTTTGAGGACCGCTTCCCAAGGGCACTGCCGTCAGTTGACTTGATGACATTGTGGATTTGCGGTTGCTCGCGTCGAGCGGGGTGTTGCACGGAGTCTGTGTGGTGGTGCTGTGTTGCCGGCCGGAGCACCGGCGTGCACGCTACGCAAGATCCACAAGCGCCTCGTACTCCGGATCCATGCCGGTTGCGGCACTCACAGACATGCAGTAGCCCAGATACATGGCGTGGTCGCCTACCCAAAGTTTTCCATTGATCCCCGGCGCGCGCGGGAAGAATGCCCCACCCACGGCCTCGGCGGGCGACATCTGCGTCAGCACCCCACAAACATCGCGGAGCGCCTGGATATCCATGATCATTCCAACAAACGTATTGGCAAACTCCTTGAGCGCGTCTTTTGCCTCCCCGACATCCATGGGACATCCGACGAAGCCCGGCAAGGCCGATGTGGAGAGGCCCACGCACAGTCTTGACTCGTAGCGCGGGTTGCTTGCGGCCTGCACAAACACGTACTCAAACCGACCATCGAGCTGCTCTGAGAGGGTCCAGGGCTCACGCACTTCGCTGCTGGTTCTGAAGACCGCACGCAAGCACTCAACGGCTGTTTCGGAGAATGAGAGACACTGCGTCGACAGTATTTCACGAAGGTGCGTTTCGGTGAGCATGGGCGACCACTCCTGATGGCTATTGCGACATTGCGCCAACGAGTTGCCGGAACAGGTCGGGATTGAGTTTTCCGCCCTTCACCTCTTCCTTCATGGAAGCCAAGGCCTCGAAGGGACTCTGGTTGCTGAGAGGCTTTGCCGGATCGTGCAGCTTTCGGTCGAAGGTGTCCAACAGGGCAATGAGTTGACCGTAGAAGGAGGTGCGCCGGGTTGCATTCGGATACCCTGAGCCATCGAGCCGCTCGTGGTGCTCGGTCACGGCTTGTTCAACACCCTCGCGCTCGATGTGGCACAAACGAACGAGGCTCTGACCCAGCGAGACATGCAGACGAGACCGTTCCTCCGCGCCGCGCAGGCTGTTTTCTTCATGCGCATTGGGAGGCGGTAGAACTGCCATGCCGATATCGTGGAGGAGCGCTCCGAGTGAAATGTTGACTGCCTGGTCCACAGAGTAGTGATTCTTTGCGCAGAACCGGATGGCAAGCGCAAACACATTCGAGACGTGAGACACGGCGGGGTACGACGACCACCCGCGGGTGCATTCCGCAACTGTTACCGTAGTCTCGAACATCGACGCGGTGACGGCGGCCTCGGCCACGCTGGACAGCGCCGAGATTACGGGAGCCCGTGGCGCAAAAATTGCCGCCGCGTACAGCGTCTCGATTCGTGCGCGTGCAGAGACGAAATTCCCCGGCTTCACGGCCGTCGAATCGGACAGCGCGGTGTCAACCAACACCTGCCGCTCGGAATTCTGGACGTAGCACTCCTGCAGGGGTTTCGCGGTAAGGATCCTGCCCAACTGCGCCCCATCGCGACTCCTGCACTGCTCAAACTCCCCGTCGGGCCGCAGAGCATACAGGGCTACGGCGTGAGTGTACGGCACGAGTTGAGGGGGCACGTGAGAAAAACTGGTGGAGGTGATCTCGGGCAGGGGGAGCTCGGGTTCGGGATCCCAGCGTGGCGGAGAGTATGCTGGTTGGGGCGATTCTGTCGGCGCAGCGTCGGCCCGCGACATGAGGGCCTTCACCCCTCCATCTCGTAGGATCTTCTCCAGGTCCTCAACACAAAGCTTGGGATCGTATCGGTCAATGTTGTATGTCTTGATGAGCCCGGCATAGGTGAGCTTATCCAGCTCGGCAACCGAAATGCCGAGAAACCTGGCTGCAAGCAACTGGGTGAAATACTTTCGTGGCGGGGTCATTGGTTCCATCACATGGGTGGGCCGGGGAAGCCTGTGCATGTGGGTCCGGGATGTTCGATCTGCGGCAACATGCGCGAACTATCCCCGAGAACCCCCCAATGCTTCCTCGACCGTCAGTGCGAAATCGCGAACATATTCCTGCGTGTCAAATTTGAGTGGTTTCTCGATATAGCTCTTGGCGCCCAACTGTATGCACTCGATCATCTCCTGACTGCGCACGGCCGATATCACCACAATCCTGGCATCTGGAAACTCGGCGATGATTTCCTTGATAGCATCAACCCCGCGCTTGTGAGGCATGCTCAAGTCAATGGCGAGCAGGTCGGGTCGGTGCGTGCGGTACAGGTCCACGGCCTCGTTGCCGTCTTTGCCGACTGCCACAACCTGGTGACCCAGTGTCTCGGTGAAGTGCTTCCGAAGTTGCGTGACGATGAAGTTCGAGTCGTCGATTATGATCGTTCGTGGTGCCATCGCGTTCGTGTCCCTCGTTGATGTCCCACTGGCGCGCTCCGCAGTGCGACCTGAGTCTGCAGCCCGAGCCTACCCTTGTGGAGTGCGGAACCCCGTGTTGTTCCGCACCGAGTAGCCGAAGTACACCCAGTGCTCGCCAAAGTACAGGTAGCCCTGCGCACCCCAAATGAACGGCAGAAACGAATTGCCGTCGAGGTACAGTGCCGGCACCGCCTGTGTGAGTGTCCCGAATGCGCGGCGGAACTCATCGTTGTCGGAAAGAAGTCCGCAATAGTTGTTGGCCAGCTCCCCCAGAACGTCAGCAGCCTGCTCAACGGATGCATTTTCGGTACCTATAAACGCGTCAACCGAATCGCGTTGGATCCCGATGCACACAATGGCGCTGTAGTTGTTGGAAGAGCAACCCAGAGTCAGGATGCGATCGAACTGTCCCTGGAGCTGCTCCACAATCTCCCAGGGCAGATGCACCTCGCACTTCTGCCTGAGCATGACCTGGATGGTATCGATTGCCGTGGAGCAGAACACCGGACACAACTTAACCAGAGATTCGCGGATCCGATCGTTGGGCAGGGGTGTTCTGGCCGAGCCTTGCACTAATGACTCAGGTCCAACCCCGCTGAAGATGTTCATGTCGTCCTCTCAGTGAAGAAAGAGTTGTACTCCAGATTATGGCATTCATCTCAGGCGCTGTCAAGAGGCGAAGCACATCGGCGGTATGCGGTTGACAGCGTCTACCGCAGCATCCCCAGCACCCGGTGTTCGATCTCCCGCAGATCGGTCTGGTCTCCGACAACTGTCGCCGACGCTGCAGTGGGCCTGCCGGGCACAATCGCGAGCAGGGGCATGCGACCTCCGATTGCCGCGATGGTTGCAGCGGACGGAGGGTGGTCGCCTGCGTGGATTATCGCGTGGAGCCCACCGAGCGCAGTCTCCCCGTGCCAACCTGCCGACGACGGATCGACTGCGATCACCCGATGACCCATCGAGACCAGGTATGCGGCAACGGGTATGTATCCTCTTCCGTCCGCGTCAACAACACCGAAGCTGCGGGTGTCGGGCGCGCGTTCGGAAGCGTTTTCGTCATCCTCTTGATCATCCCCCAGTGCGAGCAGTGTGCGGAAGCTCTGCAGAGCCGCCGTAGCAGTCCCCCGCAACGCCATGGCAGCGTCAAGAGTGTCAAGCCCTGCCGCCCGTGCCTGCCCACCCGGCAGCATGGGGGCAACCATGTCCACGCCAGTGCCGAACGCAAACGCCTTGCACCCATTTCGAGCAACCGTCACACTGAGAGTGAGTCCGTCGTCGTCGTCGAGGGGGGGGACGGTAGTCTGCAGTTGGGTCAGGCCCTGCCGGCAGACGGCCGCGGCAACCACGCCCGCGGGCAGGTTCCACTTCTCGAACAGAATGCGAGCGATGTCGCCGGAAGCCACGCCCGTCAGCTCCTCCATGCTCTGGTCAAACGAGGCTGCTGAGTTGGTGCTGCGCCGCAGGATTTCGGAGAAGAGCTCCGGAAAGAACTCGTCGAGCAGGATGATGCCGAAATTGCTCAGCAACCCGGCAACGAATGCTTCCTCCGGGTCTGCGCCCACGCGCGGGGCAATGCTTTGAGCCATCACCCCCGTTGCCAGGCAATGGTACCAGAACGACGCCCGGTTGAACCCGAGCTCGCCCTGATCTGATGCGAAGAGGTCCATCACGCCCACGGCCATGGCCAGGCGTCGAGTCCCCAGAACCCCCAGTCGTAAGATTGCCTCCTTGACACTGCCGATGCGGCGGCTGCTCGCGGCATAGGCCACGCTGTTGCACTGCTTGAGTACCGCAGCCGAGAGCACCGGATCGCTCTTCACGATACGCGCCAGGTCGGTCACGCTCGTTCGGTTGCTCGCCGAGAGCTGCAGAATGCGCGCCACTGCAAACGGGAAGGCCATAACGCCCGACACGTGCTCGACCATGGCGCGCAGCTTGGCTTCGCGCCCCGAGGTGGACGACAGCAGACGGCCGCATGCCTCCGGACCCGCCGCATGGGCCTTGGCGCTTTGGGTGGCGACTGTTGCGGTGGGAGCGGCAAGCGACACAAGTGCGTCGACCAACTCCTGGTCGTCAAATGGTTCCGGCACATACCGATCGACACCGACCTTCACCATACCATCGATCACCTCCTGCGCAAACGCATACCCGAAGCACAGCAGGGGGATGGTATGTAACTGACGATGCTGCTTGACCATCTGGATGTAGTGCAAATGAGCGGCGTTGGCACGTGGCATCTGCATCACGATCACGTCGGGGGCGTATTGGAGCGTCTTGACATAATTGGCATAGCTGGGGCGGGAGCGAATGGCGCGCACCGGCAGCCCGGCCAGCACGCGTTGCAGGCGGATATCCTGAGCATCGTCTTCGACCATAACAAGGGCGCGAATAGTCGACATGTTCCCTCCGCAGGGGCGTTGGGTGCGTGAGCGGTGCTGACCCAAATTCCTGCTAAGGAGATTGTACACCCGTGGGCTGCCGGCCTGCAAGGACGCAGTGCAAAGTCCAGTCGTGCCGGTGGAACCCCCATCGGCCAGCCCACTATGTTGGTGGAGACGACGGGAGGGTCGCGCACCGCCGCGGCCACAACCGCGCTCTCAACAAGGGAGCTGGGCCACGGGATCCGTTTGGTGCGGATTGAGCAGGCCGGTCGAGTACGGGTCAGTGCGGTGGTGCTTGTGCGGTAGGGACGCCTCAGAGGGCGGCGACTGATGCCGCCGCCTCTACCACGCCATTTCCACGGCCAGCGACACGCTCGTGCCTCCGTGCACGCGGCTGTCGCCTTTTCTCCCCCCGCCGCCTGTGCTTGCCCGACCGTGCTTGAGGCTTACCGGGAGGATCTGCCGCACTGCCGGCTCAATACTGATGCCGCCCACATGCAGCGCGCAGGCGAGTCGCAGGTTGAGGAGCAGTAGGTCCTCTTCGAGATACTCGTAGGTTTGTTCGGGCTTGTACGTGGGTATCAGGTAGATGATCTCCCGCTCTCTTACCATCGCACGACCGTGCAGCGTCAGTCGCGATACGTCAAGCGACGGCAGTATGGCGTGGCGTCCACGAATCTCCAGCCGGCCCAGAACGAAGCATCCGGCCTCCGCGTACCGTGCTGGTGCCTTGTCGATGCGATAGTACCTCGGATCGAACATGGTCCAACTGGAGAAGGGGAAGAACTCGATGTGTCCGCTGCCGCTGTCTGCGCGGCCGTAGTCGCCAAATAGGCCGGTCCGGATCCCACGGGGCAGGTGCACCTGTAGAGCTCCGTGCATGCGCCAGGCCGCGGCCCGGTTCCAAACGAGGTACCGCGTGTCTCCGTCGAAACTGCCGATGTCGCCGTGAAGTCGCCGGCCCGCCAGGGATAGTGCCGGCGACAGCGGAATCCCCCGTGCGCGTACGTCAAGTCCGACGGTCCCGCCCTGTGCCGCGACCACGGTCTTGAGACCCGGCGCCACGGTAGCCTCGGACGTGTCTGTCTCGATGCGGAAGAGCGCACCGCGAAGTGCCGCCTCAACCACCGGCAGCCGCAGATTGAGCCGCGCGCCAATCTCCCGCGCAGACAGCAGCACCGGAAAGTCGGAATGGCCGTTGTTGGAGGCGCTGACGATTCGCGTAATTGACGAATGCAAGGGCCCGGCATTGCCGTACACTGCACCGTTGACAGCGCGCGCTCCGCCGGCCACAAACGCACCGTACCCCAGCCGCAGAAGGTTGTTGCGCACGCCTCCATGCGTGTAGAAGCCGGATGTGTTGCCGAACTGCACAGCCGACCATGCCAGACGGCCGCCCAGAAGCAGCCTGCGGCCCACGTTGCACCAACCGGCTGCGTCAAGCGCATGCAGGCCGCTCCCCGAAGTCAGGCGGTATCCCGCGTCGCGGTCGTACCAGCTCGCGTAGACCGACGACCGTGTCCACGCCGCAAAAACGCCAAACGGCCCTCGCGCTGCCAACGCCTGGTACGCGAAGTACGGTGACTCCGCAATGGACTTCGAGCTGGTGGTGTTGCTGGAATCGGTGACGAGCTCGTGGTAGAGATCGTGGTAGCCGACCTCGAACCGTGTGCGCGGAGTCACCGACGTATCGGAAAGCGCGCAGGCCACAACCGTGTCGAGCGTGGCGGGCTGCGACACAAGCACCCCGGTCACCACGCCCGCCATGCCGTGGTCTGCGGCGCACGCTGACCATGCCAGCCAGACAGCAAAAAGGCAGCCCGCAGAGATCCGCTGCGGCTGCCTTGAAGGGCGGGGCATTGCGCTGTGCATGCGTCGACTACCGAGCCGACACCAGCGAATCGCCATACACTGCATGTATCCACTGCTCACGCGTCATCCCGGGGAGAAGTCCGCCAATCGTGTAGTCGGTGAAGTAGGGGAAAAATGTCTTGGCGTTGATGAGGCTGTCAATGTCGCCAAACGGAATGGAGTCTCCCTGATCATCGACGATTCTGATGGGCATGAAAGTGTTCTCAGAGTCGAGCTCGGTCTTGTAGTTGAACGCCGTGTTGAGGTGGCAGATACGATCGTACATGCCGTACGGATCGGGGCGAACGCTGTCGATCAGAGCCCCGTCGATGGCAATCGTGTCGTCTACGTCGAGGTAGATCTGCGACGTGACGGTTTCCCAGGTGTACGGCTTGGACGCCGCCCACGTGAACCAGTCGCTCTGGTCAAGCCACTGGTAGGCAGGCACGAGGGTGCGCAGATCCTGCACCGGATGGTCGAGGAGGGCCGAGATGTCGACAGTGACAATCACGTGCGTGCTGTCGATGGTCTCGTCAAACGTATACGGTCCGCTCAGCAACTCGGTAACAAAGTCGGCAACAGTCTCCGGAGACGTGAACTTGTCGGCCAGTTCAGCCGAAACTCCCTCGTCAATCATGCTCTGCCGAGTGTCGACCAGGCCGCTGTCCATGTCATTCACATCGGAGAGCTTGATCATGTCGTAGGTCTGGTCTCCCACCTCGCCGCGGATCTCGGCAATAGCGGATTTGATCAGCTCCGGCACTGCGAGCAGATCGGACTTGACCTTCGCGTGATTGGCCAGGCGAATGGTGGAGAAGCCGGGCCGCTGCAGGTTGTACTGCATCAGTCGGCCCGCAAAGCTCTGGGCTGCCGACGGATCGTACACGTACGTCTCGATCAGGGTGTCGTTGGACGAGGTGTAGAGCCTGAATTCGCGGTTGTCCATGGTGCGCAGCGAATCGATCCACGTGTAGTTCTGGGTGCCGGGCGTGAACACGTCGAGGTCACGCAAGCAGAGAATGTTGAGGAACGCGCGCGTCAGGCGGATGCCCGCGTCAAACACATAGATATCGCCCCGGTCGATCTCTGTGGTATCGCCGTCAACGTCAATGGTGAGGCCCGTTGCCGAGGAGTTCTCCATGCGCTGGGCTGCACGTACTACATTGTCAAGAACGGGGATGATCTCATCCTGCGCAATATCCTGCACATGCGACAGGGTGATGAAGCCGGGGAACGACGGCTCTGCCATGCTCGCCATCACCATGGTTGGAGCCAGGGCTGCCATGCTCTTACCCAGCGCGACGATGCTGCGTTTGGGCAGGCCGCCGGATATCGGGGTGGACGTGGAGGAGGACTGCGCATCCACTGAGTCAATGTACGCCTGAAGAGAGTCCACGACCTCCCACACAGACGCGTTGACATTGAGCGCCAGAACCGACGACACCATGTAGCCCACATTGGCCTTGGTGCTGTAGGGATCTTTGCCCGTGATGTACCCGTCAAAGGCATCGCGGAGTGATGAGAAGTCAACTGCCTGTATCTCGGCATCATTGCCCGCGTTTGAGAGCGTATCCACGCGACGGATGAGCAGCCGGAACAGCGAGTCCAGGTAGTCGTCATCGTCGGTTGTGGTACTGGTGGCCGCGAGCGTGATGACCAGCCCTGAATCAATGTAGGCGCTCAGATCCTCGCGATGGAGCTGGAATCCGTCGGCAGCAACCTCGATCTCATCAACGCCTGCTGTGGCAGCGCTCTTTGCCATAGCACTGGACGAGGAGAGTCCCGAGGAGACGCGGGCGACGAACGGATTGCGAACCGTGCGCGACTGCACGATCGTGTGCGCGCTGATCATGGATCCGGTTCTGACTCGGACCACGTACATTGCGGGGGGCAGGGCCTGCCGCACCAAGCTGACCGGTGCGCACCGGTACACGCCCGAAGTCATGCGCTCGTTCACCACGGTACCCACGAGACGTCCGCGCAGGTCGAGCACATCAATACGCACGAACTGGCTTGTTCCGGCAACGTAGAACTGGAGCATGCTGCCCGAGACAACGGGTGCATGCGGCGACACGACCGTGCGCCCTGGCCGAAATACGCTTGGCGATGATTGGTCAATGGTGAAGTTGCCCGCATTGTCGGTGACGTCGGAGGCTCCGGCGCCCACAATGGTCACCAGTGCTCCCGCAACAGGTGCATGTGATTGGTCTTGCACGTGGCCTCTCACATAGATAGTTGGCGATTGCGCCAACGCGGTGCCGATGCACGCAGACAGTAGCAAACCGCAGAGGTTCTTCATACGGCTCCCTCCTGAGAGTGGTGGTGTGTCTTTGTCTTGGCTGTCGGGTGGCTGGATGCGCCCAAACAGGCGCATGGTCTGGCCGCGGCCATCTGCCCCTCCGCGCGATGACGCAGCACCGCCGTCCTCCGAGAACATCGGACCTGACGGCATCTTCCATTGTAGCGGTCCGAAGCGCCGCAAGTCAAGACCCATCTTGTCATGCCTACGCGGAGGTGATCACGCCACACCAGGTGCTGCGGCAGCCGCACGAGTCGCGCTTCCCCAACGGCATGCTCCCCACCGTCGAGCTCGGGCGCGGAGAGTGCCCGCACGCGGGTGAGGGCCCCCGGCATTGCCCCGTCCGTCAATGAGGCGACGGTGCAGCGACTGCAAGGCCCGGCAGACTCTACATCATCACGCACTCCCCTACGCCCGCAACGATCAGGTCGGGGATCATCCCAACCTGCACATACCCCAGCCGCTCGTAGAGGCGCCGGGCACTCTCGTTGAAGTCGCTGACAAGCAGGAATACGTGGCGAGCGTGTGCGAACCCCTCCGCCTCGCAGCAGGAGAGAAGTTGCCGCCCCACACCCTTGCCCCGCATTGCCCGACGCACGGCAATGTTCTTCAGGTACGGAAAGCGACCGAAAGCCCCCTGCAGCATGAACCACGCATACCCCTGGCATTGGTTGTGTGCGTCAAGCGCCACGTGGAGTTCGCCACGGGCAATGCCATCGTGGATGAAGCGTACCATGGCCTCGTGCGTGGGAAAGTAGCGTGCGCCGATCTCGGAGTCTCGCAATGCGTCAACGCAGGCGGACACGTGAGCAGTGGTGGCCTTCTCGACGGTGACGGGAACTTCGTGGGTGGTCATGGCTTGAGCATACCTCCTGTGACTGCATGGTCGCAACGTGGTCGCGTCGTCCGCCTGCTATCGCTGACGCACGCGCACAAGCACCGTGTCTCCGCGTGCGATCGCGGCAGTCGGGCGTTCGGAGAAGCGCGCACTGCCGCGTGCCAGGTCACGCATGGCGTACGTGCGGTTGCTGATCTTTGACCCGGGGCAGCTCTCCAGGCACACCACACAACCGGAGTGCCAACGGTTGATAAGCGCGCGGTTGCCGGCAAAGCAGAAGTCGAAGCGGCGCCCTCCGTTGTCGCGCAGGATGCTGTCGACGGAGATCGTCCGTCCATGTGCCACTATGTCAATGCGTAGCAATGTCCCGGCGGCATGCATGTCGGGAGCAGTGGATCTCGAATCATCGATCTTCTCCCACGCATCCGCAGAGAGGTTGTTCCCGGGCACCGCACCCACGCTCACCAGTGCATCGTGGATCGCGCTGTCGGGTGAGAGTGCCACGAGCAGCGCGTTGCGTGCGGCTCCGCCTCCAGCCCAGGTCATCAGGTGATGGTTGTGGAGTCCACGGCCGTGGTTGAACTGGTCGGGTCGATACACCGCGCGGAATGAGACGACTCGGTGCACCGTGTCAATTGAGACCGGTTCGGCGGGGGAGTCGGCAGCCGCGGTGAGGGCCGGCAGCGACAGGGCTGCCACCAGCAGGACGTTGAGGCGCTGTCTCATCGGGAAATCTCCTTGGCACCGTCCGAACCTGTCGCCGTTTCTGACCGCCGCCCACTGACTGCTGAGAGTCGTGCCACAGCGAAGCAGGGGCGCGACGGCTCCCGCATCGCCCAAGCGAGGCGTTGGCGCTTCGCCGCGCCAAGTGTCCCCGTTCCTGTGGTTTCTTCGCTTCACACAACCGGCCGCAAAGGCCCGGAACCTGCCAACCGCTGCAGTAACCCACTCCTGCCCGTGTCAAGAATCTCCAGCACCACCCGCTCGATGGCCTCGCCAACGCCCTTGATCTGCCGCAACTGCCTGCGCATCGACGACAGCGGTTCCTTGAGCTGTGAGATCGAATACGCCGCGAACCCGTACGGCGAGGTGTGCCCTCCGGCCTTGAGGTAGTGATCGATGAAGTCCAGCGTCACCACCACGCGGTCATTCTCGTCAAGAAAGTCCCACCATAGTCGTCGCGGCATGCGTTGCGGGATGCGGTAGTGTTGCAGTATGGGCTGCATGATCTGGTCGATTGACGCGTAGTACTCTGGCACGGCACGGCCTAGCCGGTCTCCGCGATAGAGGATGCTGTACCCGTTGGCGTGCTCCGGATAGTGTGCGCTCAGCACGCGGTCGAAGTGCTCACGCTGCCGTCCGTCCTTGAGCGTCATGCCGCCGTAGACAATGAAATCCACGCCCGCCTCCGACGCGTCACGCACCGTGCGCTCAAGCACAGCGGGCAGGTCGGTGACAAAGGGCACCAGTGGCATGAGGTACATGCCGCACGCAATGCCTTGCTGCTTGAAGCGTCGGATTGCCTCCAGGCGCTGCGAAGGCAGCGAGGCTCCGGGCTCGAAGATGCCGCTGGTCTCATCACTGGTTGACGAGAAGCTGAAACTCACAACAGCCCGGGTCTTCGCGTTGATGCGCGCAAGCACGTCCATGTCGCGCTCCACCAGTACCGACTTGGTGAGCACGTGCACGGGGAACGGGTGCTGCTCCAACAACTCCAGCACTCGTCGCGTCAAACAGTAGCGACTTTCGAGGGGCTGGTAGCTGTCATTGACGCCGCCGCCCACCACCACATATCCCCGTTTGAGCGGTGAACGCTTGCGCGCGGGGTCCAGCTCG
>Ga0315284_10008177_pt1 | contig 14921 bp, 11 predicted proteins | sample YL17G09_16_MG_FD_203696 | JGI IMG/M metagenome (GOLD analysis project Ga0315284, IMG submission 203696) | Sediment microbial communities from Yellowstone Lake, YNP, Wyoming, USA - YL17G09_16 | ecosystem: Environmental > Aquatic > Freshwater > Lake > Sediment | place: USA: Wyoming | collected... | reverse complement strand
CTTGGGATTTTTTTGACCCCACCATCGCGTACCATAGCCATTACCATGGACTTTTTTGGCGGACTTTCGTCTGGTAATCCTCATAATAATTTTTGAAAAAACTACCATGTATTTTCCGCTCTAGGTAGTGGATGGTAGTAATACTACCATTGTTTATGAAATCTCTAAAATAGGAGTGCCTGCATATTTATGGTAAGAAGAGAAGTTTTCACTTTTTTTCGATTTTTATACCATACCCCCTTACCATAGAGAAGCGAAAAAAATCGCGTTTATTACCACGTGGTAATAAAATTACACCAATCATTTTTGGAGGGGGGCGTGAAAACGGTTTTTGAAGCTTATGGTAATAAAATTACTACCATGATTTCTACCACCATTTAAAATTTGGGGTTTTAGGGTTTGCCACCTGAATATGGTAATACCGATTTTTGAAGTAAAAATTCATTACCATCGCAATTTTTCAAATTTTGACCCTAGAGGTTTTTTTGGAAAAACTGGAATTTTGTCATCATGAAGCATGACATGGTCTCATTATTACCACATAAAACCCCATGGGTCAAAAATTGGTGTTACCATTGGTAATGCATTTTTTTCAAAAAATGAAAAATGCACCAAAATGGTTCAAAACGGTGCCAAAATGGACAAAAATAGACAAAACCGGAAAAAATCAAGAAAAAAAAATCCGAAAAAATGACCCTAGAGTGCAACTTCGTCTTGAAAAATGGTCATTTTTTGTCATATGTTGATGCCGCATTGGTTTTTTCTGAAAAAATCGCGTTTTTGACCCTACGGTTCGGGCGGTTAAATACTGATAAAGTGTAAAAATGATGAAAACTAGGGCGTCAGTAATTATTTTTTAGAAAATTGCCGGGATGTCGAAAAATGGCGATCATATAGAAAAAATATTTTTCCATTATTTTTTAAAAAATGGTCTATATTCTATCAGTTTGATGAAAAAATGTAAAAAGTTGATCAGTAAGGGTTTTTGTTTGAATATTATTTTTTAAATTATGAAAAATCTTAGAAATCATGGTCGTTATGGTAGTTGCGGATTTTTGAAATTTTAAAGGGGGAAAAAGTGTTTTTTTTGAATGTTAAAAGTTTATGGTCTCTATGGTCGTTATGGTCGTAGAAATATTTAAAATGGTATAAAATAGAAAAAGTTTTTCAGGGATTTTAGAAAATTTGTGGTCGTTATGGTAGTCATGGTTCTGGCATTTTTTTGAATTGCTAAAAAGAGGAAAAAAGTATTTTTAGAATTTTATAAAAGTATGGTAGTTATTGTAGTCATGGTCGTTATGGTGGTGGCGAATATTTGAAATTCTAAAATTCCAAAAAAGTATTTTTAGAATTTTATAAAAGTATGGTCGTGATGGTCGTGACGAATATTTGAAATATAAAAAGCAAAAAAAGTATTTATAGAATTTTAGGAATTTTATAAAAGTATGGTCGTGATGGTCGTGGCAAATATTTGAAATTCCTAAAAGGAAAAAAAGTATTTATAGAAATTTAAGTTCTATGCATAATATGAAAGATTATGGTCGCAATGGTCGTTTGATACCTGAAAAAAAGAAAAAACGAAAATTTGAAGCAATTGTGAATACAGTTACCAAGGGAATTTACTCGGATTTTACTTTAGGGAAAGATGCTAAAAAAGTTACAAGCGAACATGTAGGAAAAAGAAAACACATTATTTTCTATTTACGAGAAAAGAGAAAATAAGGGAAAATATATAGACCATTATTATTTTCACAAGCGATTTTATATGGACCTTATATAGAAAAGTGGTTGTGAAGGTTTATTAAACTTGAAAAACTTAAATCATTTATAATTTTGTGAAGATAAAATTGGATGAATTACAAATATTCGCAAGAAATAATGAAAGAATTAGTTATAATTTTTTTATAATAGTAAGTATAGAATATGAAAATAAAAAGAAAATCAGAAGATGTATATTTAGATTTTAAAATGAAAGCGGGGGCTCCTATAAATATTTTGAATAACTCAATTTTTAAACGAGTTTTTTTACAAAAATGTGCGTATATAAGTAATGGAAAAAACGGAAATAATTTTAAAGTTATATATAGAAAAGTTTTAGAAGATATTGATTTAATATTATTTGGGCAAAATTTATTAGATTATCAAAGCAAATATTATTTACCATATATTTATTATTTAGAAAATGAACATGTAAAATTCAAACAAATTAGTATAGTTGGCGATTCTTTTACATTCCAAGATATTACTTTTGAAAAATTACAAGAAATATATATTAAAAGCGGTAATCAAAATAAAAATTTAATTGAGTTATTATTTGAAAAAATTAGTACTTTAAGCCAAAATAAAGGTTTTTCTAGTGGTTTTTCTAGTGAAAAAAATGATATTTTTTGGAAATTAGTAAATCAATTAAATAGAAAAATAAGAATGCAGCAGCAATATTCACCGCAACAATATCCACCACAACAATATCCACCACAGCAATATCCACCGCAGCAATATCCACCGCAACAATATCCACCGCAACAATATCCACCACAGCAATATCCACCGCAACAATATCCACCGCAGCAATATCCACCACAACAATATCCACCACAACAATATCCACCACAACAATATCCACCACAGCAATATCCACCGCAGCAATATCCACCACAACAATATCCACCGCAACAATATCCACCACAGCAATATCCACCACAAAGTCAATCACAAAGTAAAATAGTGATTAATCCAACAAATGCAAATAAAATAAAATTGCAAAAATTAACACAAATTCAAGAAACATTAGAAAAAAGTATTCGTAATGAATTACAAAAAAAACAAATTTTCAATATAACAAAACAAAATTTAACTAATAAATATTCATTTTATAGATGTGAAGATCCATCATTAGAAGTAAATATTCAAGATAATAAAATATTTTTTGGTTATGATGAAAATTTATTTATTGAATCACAAGATGGTTCATATAAATTTTATTATAAATATTCATATCATAATGGAAAATTTATGCAATTAACTAAAAATCAAAATCAAAATCAAACATTAGAAGAAAAAGAAATAGTAGATATTAATTTAATTCCAACATATGATATTTTACGTTTATATTTTGCTGTTAAAGACTTACCAAATAGAACAGAACTAGTAAATAAACTTAAATTAAGAATAAATAAAGCTAAAGATAATATATCTAAAACCGCTGAAGCATTTTTTAATTTAGGTAATTCAAATTTTGATAAAGAAATACGAAATTCAAAAATAACAAATACAACACTTGAACAAAAAAAGATAACAAATATAAAGCAAAAAAATTTTGGAAAAGTAAAAAAAAGAAGAATGACTGAAAAAACATATATATTTTTTGGTGCAAGACAATTACCTGGCAATATTAGAAATCACGAATCTAAATTTGGATTTGTATGTTTTCGAGAAGATGATAAAGTTTTTTATTATGAAAAAGGTAAATTAAATGAAAAAAAACCATTATCAAATTTTCCATTTATTTATCCACTTGAAGACCTAATAGCATTTATATTATTGCGAAGAATGATTACAAATGATCAAAAGTTTGCAGATCAAATATATAACGAAGCAACTGCTAGAATAAAATTTTTAAAAACACAAAAAATTGCAGACAAAATGTTAGTAAAACAATTTCCTGAAGAATACCAAAGTTTTCAAGGACAACCACTTAGAGCAACTCAACAATCTCAACAACAAATATCTTTATTACCTAGAAGCAAAAATGCGATTAACAAAGCAATACAAATTTTTGAAAGTTTTTAATTTAATTTAAAAAATTTATAAAAAGTTATCTATTTATAAATTATAATGACAATTTTTTCTTTAGGAAACGCATGCGATTTAGAACATTTTACTGGAAATACAAAATTAGAAAATTTTGATATGCCCCAAATTAATTCTCCAGTCATGCCAATGCCAACTGACCCCCCATTTGGCAATACCAAATATCAATGGAAAAGTGACAGCTCCGTTGCCAGAGATATGACAACAAGAATGTCTTTAGGTGGCTCTTACCAGCCCGAAGTTGATCAATATAGTCGTGAATTTGGCTCATTCCAAAGTTATGGAAATGATTATTGGGGAGGTAATACCGTAAATTATGAGTATGACAATAAACTCTTGAATGCCCCAAATAATATGCAACCAGCACAAACAGAACCAGGTATGCGACAGCAAAATGTATTTATGCCCCCAATGAGGACGGAAAACATGGAGAAAAAACCAGTGGAAGTCATTAAAAAGAAAATTGTTGAAATTGTTACTCTCCCAGATTTTCCAAAAGATAAAATGAAGAGTGATCAAAAAAATGTCTGGATTGCATTAATCATATTATTTATTGTTGTTGGGTTCATTGTTATGCATAAGGCAAAGATGTTTTAAAAAAATTGATTTATTTATACAATAATTATTACAATTTATTCAAAATAAATGTCGTTACAACTTATTGATATTATTCCCTTGTTAAGGGCTTCTGATCTAAGACCAAATGCCGTATGGCTGGTCTTTGTTGATCGAAGTGGTTCTACATATTCGTATGAGACCCAAATCCGCAAAATTTTTCAGATGAGTTCGCGCACAGCGTCGGAACTCATCAACTTTTCTTTTTCCTCCGATATTATGCAAGGAGGGGAAGTACAAATGGCGATTACAAATCTTGCCCTTGTTTTTCGTAAAGCCAGTGAGTTAATCCTCGCTGGTGAAAAGATACAACCAGGACAATCACTTGTCTTTGTTTTTGCAACCGATGGCTGCCACAACTCAGGTGAGAGTCTAAAATCTCTCTACATATTGATGGCGGAAATGTTCATGAATGCTCGCGACAAAAACATTCCAGTACATCTGATTATTGTGGCGTATGGTGACTATCCAGTAACATGGATTGCCATTATCACCGCACTTTCTCGTTTATATGGAGTGACCAATCGCGTGGATATCATTTTCAAATCAGCGCCAACAACCGTGTTCAATCCTGAAACTAGCACCCACATTCAAGACAATCATTGGAATGGATCAAATCCAGTTGGGTCCTATATCATTAACAGTTTGGCTGCTCAAATTAACTGTCACATTGGTTGGACCGCTCTTGGTTTCGCCCATTTGAAAGCTCAAAATCTCTCAGAAAATGTGAATCGGCTTATTGCTGAATTTGAGTCAAGCATTCATGCTGAATTCAGATCACAAGAAGTTCCAGTAACATCTTCTGAAGAAGGCAGCCAAATTGACATCATGTCATTGACCCAATCGGAAGCACTCCAAATTTCAGCTGAAGAACTGAAAAGAGCTATTGCAGCTTTGACAGCAATCCCACCAGAACTCCAACTTTTTTCGTCCAATGGATTCAACACTTTATTGCGTTATTACACAGACAGAATTGCAGAGAGTTACTATTATTCTCCAAGTTTTATGGCGACCATGGCAATTGTGGACCAGAGGAAATTAATTACTCAAGATTCCGTTCAACTTGCTAGGTTTCCGTTGTTCTTGGTGGATATGATCAGGGCAAACCCAGATTGTTTCACTTTGATTCAGCTGCTGATTAACCTGACGAGTACTAAACCAGCGTTGTACAACGCTATTTCTGGTTTTCTGACGTTGATTACAGCTGTTAAGCCTGATGCAATCACAAACAATCATGTTGGCGCAAATCGCATTGGTTACGATGCGAAGCGAAAGCCAAAAATTATTTTCGAAAATTTTGTCACAGCTCTCTGTGACGCTATTTCAAACACAACAAAGTTTTTGCTTGTTATGACACCTGAACTAACAATTCCCAGTGTTATTCAATCCCCTGAGTTCTACGCGTTTCTGGCAGAGATTTTAACTCAAACTGGCGACACAAAGACTCACTGGAATGAAACTGAGGAAAATCATGGTTCTTGGTGGAATCCAAAAATTGTCAAAAAGCGCTTGCAAAAGTGTATTTTGGACCTCATTATCCGTCAATTCACCTCTATGGCAAAACCTTTTTGTCTTTCATGTGAAGAAACTATGAGGATGTTTAACAATATGTTTGCAATACCAGAAAGAGACGGATATGGATCTAACCTTATCAAAATTCATGACATTTCTTTGGCTTTGGCTAGACTTCAGACTGACTTCATCAAAGATTTGGACTTACCACCTGGTCAAGAACAAGCTGTTCAAGTCAGTCAATACTTGATGTATGGATTTGGCTTTCAGTGTGAAATCCTTATGATGCAACATCGAATGGAATCAACTGGTACAGCTATTCCAGAACATGTAAGAAAAGTTTTGAAGAGCTTTCGACAACTCATGGAGAAAATCCTGATTGGATGCACAACCAGTGAAGAAGTCAATATGGCAGACCCATCTGTTTTGATGGATGAAACCAGTATTGGCTATTTTTATCTGGCATTGGTGCATTCCTATTTTCAGGATGCATTTATTTACCAGTTGTGGTTCCCAGAATTACGCAAGTATGTAAGAGGTCACAAATTAGATGAGTCTTGCAAAGATGACCAAGCGTTTAGAAGAAGAGTTATTCAGCTCTTGATTGACAATGGCAGAATTAATCTTCACGATAAAGGCGCAGGTGTCTCACATTCGTACATGATGACTCAACTTTTGAAAATGATGGATGAAAAAAATACAAGCGAAGAAAACACGCTAATTTATCTCAAAAATGAAATTGTCAAACAGTATATCCTTAAAGCCTTCAAAATTCCTTTATGGATTCATCAATCACTTTCGGGATTATTCAAAGTTTTGGGTTCCCAATATTCTGATTTGTTGAGTCCTCTTGAGGCAATTGAAAGAGCAATGTTGAATACTAATACATTTGTTTTGCATCGTATTGGCGACAATTTGCCGAATGAGACTACAATTGGAGCTGCAATTCACATGAAGTTTATGCGTCTTGAAGAAGACCTCATTACATCTATTCGTTTGAGTGTTTGCATGCTTTCTCATGCTGAAAGACCTATTCCTATTTGGCAGCGTAATTCTATATATACAGATGTCTGCATGCATCCTGGATGCTGTGTGAGAGGACTTGATAAGAGAGGACACACCGACCATGAATGGGCAATGCTAACAGGAGGAAGAGAGCCTCGTAAATTACCGATGCATCTTCTTTCTAAACTCATTGACTTCACCAATCTTAGCTGTCCAAGACTCTATTCAATTCTTGCTCAAATCCAATTGATGCTGAAGATGAATCCGAAAAAATACCAGACTTTTGAAGAAATGTTTGGTCCAACTGAATCACACTTGCTTTATGAATGGTGGAAATTTGGTGAAGAATCTGCAACTATGAGATTGGACTTTTTACTTGAGTATTGCTCAAGTCAAGACAAGATTGTTTTTTTGGTGAAGTTTTCAGAAACTAAAGCTATCTATGTGAGAGTATCACTCGATACTCTCACAATTACAGAAGTATATAATGTTACTGACAATCGCTTTACCGACAATGTAATGCAATCTAACTTAATAAGTGTTCCACATATTCAAAAGTTCATTCGCAAAATTTTTCAATTTGAGTCTATGTACCATATCTCTCACGAATCTGTCCAAATTTTTCATCAGTTATCTCAAGCATTCATGCGAGATCAAATTTTGAAAATGCAAGAAAGAAGACGAACACCATTGATTTTTGAGCATGATTTTCAGAGTATCACTATTTCGCAGAAATTCAAAGTGAGATATCTATTATTGTTGAGTTCATTGAAATCAAAGACTATCAATCGTCTTGTGCCAACTGGCAAAAATGCTGATCCAGGACAAAGAAATAACAAGCTGTTGGAGATGGTGCATTTTTATGCATCATCAAGACATTGAAATATTATTCTAAAAATTTCGTAAATTATAATATTTATTCCATATAGCTGTTCGCCGTATATCATTTATTTCTTTTGTAATCATATTGCAAAGATTTTTTAGAGTTTTTAGAAATACTAATGTATTATGTAATTTTTCATAAATTATTTTGAGCATAGGATGATCACTATATTGTATAAAATAGTATATAATCGTTGCATTATATTTATCATCCCAAGCTTTTTTAATTTCCCCAAATATTTGTTCGTTTGGAGAAATTGATTTATCTGGATGAAATATAAATAATAATTTTCTGTATATTTCTTTTATATTTATTTCTTCTTCAACCTCCTTTGCAGCCTCCTTCGCAGCCTGCTTGGTAGCCTCCTTGGTAGCCTCCTTGGTAGCATCCTTGGTAGCCTCCTTGGTAGCCTCCTTGGTAGCCTCCTTGGTAGCCTCCTTGGTAGCCTCTTTGTTACCCTCTTTTGCAGCCTCTTTGGCAGCCTCTTTGGCAGCCTCTTTGTCAGCCTCTTTGGCAGCCTCTTTGGCAGCTTCATTCTCAATATTCAACATTGATTGATGATGCAAATAAGCAACCTTAAATTTCTTCATTGATTCTTGTAATTCTGAATACAGAATTACAAAATATTCAGTTATATGCATTTATACATAAAAAAGAAAAAAAACACTACTAACCCAATTATTAAAATCTTTTTTAATTTTCTAATTTCATCTGCTTGTTCTTTATATCCTTGAACTAATATTGGAACAAAGTTTATATACTTTACCGACTTGAACCCATCTTTGCCTGTTTTCACTAATGATGGATATATTTTTTCAACATTTTGTGCAATAAATCCTATATCTGCTTCATTATTTGACTTCCAGTCGAATCCAACTGTCCTTAATTTCTCTAAGTCTTTGCCAACATTCTTTAAATCAACAATATTTTTCTTTAATCGTTGATCTGACACTCCAGTGAAATTATTGCATTCAATATTTTCAGCAACTAATTTACTAAAATATGCGGTTTTATCAGATCCAATATTTGTATTTTGATATATTGAATTAAAATTTGTAGTAAGATTTCCAAGTGCAGCTGACAAACTAGTGATATCTGAAATATTCGAGACAGATGCAAATTCAATTTCATTCACTTTTACTTTATCAAAATAAACAGTTCTACCAGATGTCTGGTTAGAATTTTCATATAACACACCAAAATTCGTGTTAATATGATTTGATAATTGTTCTATTTCAGTATTTAAAGCAGCTTCTTTCTCCCCAATAGTCGCGGTCAGGCTACTATTAACTATATCAATGCGATTATTTAATGTGGCTTCTTTTTCATCAATAGTCGCGGTCAGGCTACTATTAACTATATCAATGCGATTATTTAATGTGGCTTCTTTTTCATCAATAGTCATAGTCAGGCTACTATTAACTGTATTAATGCGATTATTTAATGCGGCTTCTTTTTGTAATAATATATTATTAACAGTATTTATTGACTGATTAATATTTTGAGTTAATGTAGTATTACTAAAATTTATTTTATTATTTAAATTTGTATTTGTTTGATCAATTTTTTTTGTTAATGATAAATTTATATCATCAATCTTTGTATTTGTTTGATTATTCAAAGTTGTTACACGCGAACTCAGTGAATTTATCCGGTTAGTTAATTTTCGATCGAATAATTTTATCATTTCAAATAATCTGGTGTATTCTCCACTAAATAACTTTAGACTTTTATTAACAGCATTTCTTTTATCCAATACATACTTGTTAATATCATTTTTAAATAAACTAATTTTATTATCAATCGCTTTAATTTGTGCATTTAATTTAGAAACCTCATTATCTGGCACTATAAAATTTTTTATAATAGCTTGGGGAGTCGTCTGGATTGGAGTATTCGCGTATTTTTGAAGAAGCCCCCCTAATTCTCTAATTTGCCCTTTTTGTTTTTGAATCATCTCCTCAATATCTTTTATTTTCTTTTCATCAATATATTTAGAAGTGGTTGTTTCTGATAAATCATGTAGATGAATTTGTGAAATGGATTTATTTAGGAGTTCAATATGTTTTGGGCTAAATGAAGAATGTGGAGCAGAATCTCCATTGTGGTAATTGGGATTTATTTTACTCATTTTGTCTGATAAATTACTGATCTGATTGTTTACATAATCAGGATCAATTTTAGGAACCAATGTTTGGTTTTGTTTAATGAAAAAACAAGAAATAATTATGCCAATATTATTTTGAATTTGTTGTATTTCTTTATTAATATTATATGTTTGCATAATTTATCATAGAAAAGAAGAAAAATTTTTTATTTATTTCGAAATTTGTTTTTCTTATCTATAATACAGTATGTCAAATCCTGCAAAGGTAAAGGTCTCCGTCGAGTCCCAAAATCCCACCCTCGCTTTCTTCAAAGATGGCTCTGCAAATGTTCAATCTTCATTGGTTAATATTGGTAATGAATTAAAGATGAAAAAATACATCCAAGATAGCTCCACATTAGAAGATGTTATGACTGTTAATGAAGATGGTGCAATAAGATTCCACAAAAATGTAACATTTTCAGGTGAATCAGTTATTCAAAATGTGCAGTCTGTTATTTTACAAGACCAAAAATTAGAGATTGGTAGCACTAATGCTAATCAAGTAAATTCAAGTGGAGTTGAAAAAACTGCTGGAACATCATCATATTCATATACAGTTGCCAGTAATACAGGTATTTTAACTACAGATAATTTATTAATTGGAAAAAATGATTTAACAAATGGTCCAGGTTACACTTCAACAAGTTATACAAATTCTGTTGCTAGAATAAATACTGGTGAATTTTCAAAAATAGGCTCAACTACAATAAGTTCAGCAATTAATGTAGTGCCAACAGATTCAACATCCATATCTTCTCTTAATTTTTTCGTAGTTAATACACAATTTGAACAGAATATTACAAATATGTCATTAGCCAATAATAATTTGACAATCACTTATGCAACAAGTAGTGCATCCTTAAAATTAGAAGATTTAGTTGTTGGACAATTACTTTTATTTACTATTACTAGTATTTATCATAGTTATTATACATATGCAAATAACAAGTCATTACTTGGCAAATATGGGGTTATAACTAATATTTCTGCAAACACTATAGTTGTGAAATTTACTAATCTTAATACGGGTAATATGGACAATGGTTCGCAATCAGGCAGTGATACAATATTATTCACACCAGCAACATTAACTACCAATATTACAGCATCAAGCATAGTTACATCTGCAAACAAATATAAATTCACAGCAACTGATTCTAATGTAGATTTTACCCTTGTTTATTCAGTTGGAAATAATGCTCATTTTAAAGGGTTAAATTATACTACAGGAGGTTCTACATCGGAAGTATTCAATGAGTCAAATTTAGTATCTGCGGTTGGAACAACATTTATTACTGTCGAAAATAGTAACGATTATACAGTTGCTAATTTTACAGGATCACCTGTATTTGTTTCAAAATTAGCATCACTTGTTGATAATACTGGTATTTCGATTATTGGAAATTCGAGTGGTTCATATGTAAAAGGATCATTAGCATATGACAATTCTTCAAATAAAACTCTTAAATTGGAAAACAATGCCGGAGCAATAAGTATTGGTGCTGATTCAAATTCATATGGAGTTAATATCGGAACTCAAGGAAATCGCGCAATTAGCATTGGCAATTCTAGTAGTGGTGCATTATCTATCCAATCTGGTACGGGTGCAACTATTACCACAGCCAATAATTCCAATATATCATTCACCACTACCAATACAGCAGATACTATCGTGACTACTGGTCAATTGCTTGTTACTGCAAAGGATAATGTAGCAAATGCTATTTTATTGACTGCTGATAATGGTACCAGCCAAACTATCAATATTAAAAATCAAACAGGCACTTCTGCAGGTTCCATTCAATTAACATCTGATGTTGGTGGAGTTCAGATTAGTGCTGCCGATGAGAAAGATGTAGTTATGGGTAACTCAAGTGCAGATGTTTATGTAAAAGTTAGTGCAAGTGCAACAGCTGCTAATGAAAAAATCAGCGTAGTTAATACTAATGGCAGCGGCGATGAATCTATACTTCTCAATAGTGCGGCAGGTGGTGCCAAATTTAAAGTTGCAAATGGTAAGAATCTCGTTCTCGGCAATTCATCCGAAAATTTATATGTTAAACTTAGCCCCCATTCAACAGTTGCCAGTGAAAAATTAAGCATTGTTAATACCAATGGAACTGCTGCTGATTCAATATTATTAAACTCAGTAGCAGGTGGTGTTCAAATTAAAGTTGCTAATGAGAAAGATGCAGTGTTTGGGAATACTGCCGAAAATGCATATGTAAAAGTTAGTGCAAGTGCAACTGCTGCTAGTGAGAAAGTTAGTGTTTTTAATACTTATGGCACTGCTGCTGATTCTATTTCTATTAACTCAGTAGCAGGTGGTGTTCAAATTAAAGTTGCCAATGAGAAAGATGCAGTATTTGGAAATACCGCCGCAACTGCATTTGTAAAAGTGAATGCAAGTGCAACTGCTGCTAGTGAAAAAGTGAGTGTAGTTAATACGAATGGTACTGCTGCTGATTCTATTTCTATCAACTCAGTAGCAGGTGGTGTTCAAATTAAAGTTGCTAATGAGAAAGTTGCAGTATTTGGAAATACTGCTGCAACTGCATTCGTAAAAGTGAATGCAAGTGCAACTGCTGCTAGTGAGAAAGTGAGTGTTGTTAATACGAATGGAACCGCCGCTGATTCTATTTCTATCAACTCAGTAGCAGGTGGTGTTCAAATTAAAGTTGCCAATGAGAAAGATGCAGTATTTGGAAATACTGCCGAAAATGCATATGTAAAAGTTAGTGCAAGTGCAACTGCTTCTAGTGAAAAGGTGAGTGTTGTTAATACTTATGGCACTGCAGAAGATGCTATCTATCTTAATTCCATATCAGGTGGTGCAAAAGTTCTTGTTGCTGATAGCAAAAATCTTGTTCTTGGTAATTCAGGCGAAGACATTTATTTTAAGGTCAGCCCCAGTGCGACTGTAGCTAATGAAAAAATGAGTGTAGTTAATACATATGGTACTGCTGCTGATTCTATTTTTATCAACTCAGTTGCCGGTGGTTTAACCATGACAAGTGGAGGAGTAGTTAATTTGGCAACTAATAATAACACTGGTGCAGTAAATATTGGAACTCTCGGTGATCGTACTACAACTATCGGTATTAATAGTGGCACTAGTAAAGTTATCATAGATGCGGTCAATGTTCAAATAACTAATGGTATAACTGTTAGTTCTGATATCCGCTTAAAAGAGAATTTTGAGCCTATGAGCGATGCTCTTGAATTGGTTTCCCAGTTGAATGGAACCTATTACACTTGGAAGAAGGATGCTGGAACTGATAGACCCCGTAAATTAGGTTTTATTGCTCAAGAAGTTGAAAAAATTATTCCAGAATTAGTGAAAACTGATTCTGAAGGTATGAAATCTGTTGATTATGTGAGTGTTGTTCCAGTTTTAGTGGAAGCTATTAAAAATCAACAGAAACAAATTAATGAACTAAAAGCTTTACTTCATGCTTGAGCCCATTTTAACAAATATATCCAATGCAAATATTAAGAATATTCCCACGATCACAATGATAAATATATCTTTCATAGAATACGAGTCATTTCCAGAAGCCGGTTGTGAATAGCCACCTCCCGTGAATGACTCCATAATTTCTTTATTATCTTCACTTTCCCTAAAATCTCTAAATCTTTTTCTTAATTTTGCTTTATATTGTTCGGCAAGATTAAGGTATTTTTTATATAAAAAATAGTCCTGGCTAGTTAGATAGTTACTATCACCTTCTAATTTTACTTTTCGCTGTCTATCAATATGCCGCGCATCATTTTCATTATCTTCTAAAATGTCCAAATCATCTTCATTCTCTTTTTCATCCTTATCAGAATTATCTATTGGGTGAATATAGTTGCGTCTGGATCTATCAGGGAAATTAACCTTATAAGGAACAATATTACTCATAGCACTGCTAGCGGCGCTGACTGATGGAACGCCAGTGTAAGAGGGAATATTGGGTGAAGGTTTAGGATTACTAGATAGACCATCCTTGGCTAATTCAGGCGGAATTCTGGAATGAACGGTTGAAGATGGGACCGCTGGATCATTTTTAAAATCACTCCCCCATGCTTCTTCTAATGAACAATAAGGCATATGCTCTTGATATAAAAGGAGATAATTTTTAGAAATAAAAACCTAATAAAATATAATGAATATCCCTAAAGGTGTGATTATAGCACTGGGAATTCTAGTTATACTTTTAATAATTTTAATTTGTAATAAAAATGAGGGATTTACAGTTGTTGAAGATGATGTAGATAAAATTATAAATATTCAAGAAAATTCTTTACTTTCCAAATTAAACCGAAAAGAAGAAATTGTTAAAAATGTTTGGGGATGTAGTAAATTTGGTAAAGAAATGAAATTATGTTAAAAAAAAAATATAGTTATAAAATATATTATGGTCGAAGCACATATGATTTTTAATGTATTTATGTACGCTATTGTCATCGCATATATTCTTTATATTAATTTTGCGACATATTACAATTCAGGCACTAATTTTCTTAATTTTTTGATTAAATTATTCAATAATTGGGTATTTAGACTAATCTTTTTATTAGTTGTTGGCTTTTTTGCACTAGATTTGTTCCCTTATGGTGGCTTTATTTTTGCTATTCTTTTGACAATTGCATTCCTTAATACGAATATGCTTGTATATAAAAAGCAAATGTCCGAATCATTTGAAAGTCGCAATCCAATAAATCCAGCTCCCTATGAGCAGTCAAATCAAGAAGAAAAATATATGGATGGACCTGATCTATATGTTCGGAATGATTCTGCAAGTTTATTAGAGCCAATGGCTAATGATGGAATGGAACAGGGATCACTACTTAATTCTTCAGAAATGATAGGTGAATAAAGGGGGGGAACGGTAGTTCCCTCCTTACCCCCATGTCCTGGAATACCAAAAGGAATCATTCATTCGCAGTAAAATTTATTACCAA
>Ga0315284_10008176_pt1 | contig 14921 bp, 11 predicted proteins | sample YL17G09_16_MG_FD_203696 | JGI IMG/M metagenome (GOLD analysis project Ga0315284, IMG submission 203696) | Sediment microbial communities from Yellowstone Lake, YNP, Wyoming, USA - YL17G09_16 | ecosystem: Environmental > Aquatic > Freshwater > Lake > Sediment | place: USA: Wyoming | collected... | reverse complement strand
GCCCCGCCGGCCGAGGCGGCGCGCCGAACCGACCAGCCGCAGGTGCTTCGCCGCAAAGACAGGCCGCGGGTTTCCCGATCCGAACGGCCCGAAACGCTCGAGCGTCTGGGCGGTCGCCAGGTCGAGGGCAGCCAGGTCCGCCTCGGCATCCACGAAGACCTGCGGCGCGAGGTCGTCCGCGGTGAGGCGTTCGCGCGCCCAAGCGAGGAATGCCTCGCGGAAGGCGGGGACGTCGGCGGCGGCGAGTTGGAGCCCCGCGGCCATCGCGTGGCCGCCGAACGTCCGCAGGTGCGTCGCGCACGCCGCAATGCCTTCGAACAGGTTGAACCGGGGGATGCTGCGGCCGGAGCCTTGGGCGTCCGGGCCGTCGACGGCGATGAGGACCGTCGGCCGCCAGTACCGTTCGACGAGTCGCGAGGCGACGATGCCGATGACGCCCGCGTGCCAGCCCTCGGCCGCCAGGACGATCGCCGCGTCGCGCTCGGGCGCGAAGGTCTCGGCGATCTGGGCCTCGGCCTGCTCGAGGATTTCCTTTTCGGTTTCCTGGCGCTGCCGATTCAGGCGGTCGAGCCCCTGGGCAATCGCCAGGGCGGCCTCGGGCCCCGCCGTGGTCAGGAGTTCCACAGCCTCGGCCGCGCTGCCCATCCGGCCGGCGGCGTTCAGGCGCGGGGCCAGCATGAAACCGACGTGCCCGGCATCGAGGCGCTTGTCCTGAAGCCCGGCGACCTGGAGCAGGGCGGCGATTCCCGGCAGTCGGCTGGCGGCCAGCGCCTGCAGGCCGAAACTCGCCAGGACGTGGTTTTCCCCGATCAGAGGCACGACGTCGGCGATGGTGCCGAGCGCCGCCAGCCCGGTCGCGGCGATGAGAAACGCGCGGAACTCTTCGCTCACCCGGTCGCGCCGGCTGAGGCGCTGGCCGAGCGCCCACGCCAGTTTCAGCGCCAGCCCCGCGCCCGAAAGTTCGCGGAACGGATACACCGACCCCGGCAGTTTCGGGTCCACCACGACGAGCGCCTCCGGGATGCGGCCGGGGTCCGGCTCGTGATGGTCTGTGACGATGGTGTCGAGGCCGAGGCCCTTGGCCGCCGCCACTTCGTCGGCGCTCGTGATGCCGCAGTCCACGGTCACGAGGACTTTCGCGCCCTCGGCGGCGAGGCGCTCGATGGCCTCGCGGTTCAGACCGTAGCCTTCTTCGAGACGGTGCGGGGTGTACACGCGGACGTTGGCGTCGGCCAGGCGCAGCGCGTGCCAGAGGATCGCCGAGGCCGTGATGCCGTCGGCGTCGTAGTCGCCGTAAATGACGATGGGCTCGCCGTCGCGCGCGGCTTGGGCGAGACGGTCGGCAGCCACCAGCAGCGCGGGCTCCGCCTCCGGAGGATGAAGTTGCGAAAGGTCGGGGGCGAGAAACTCCCGCGCGGCCTTGGGGTCCGCGAGGTCGCGATTCACGAGGACCACCGCCACGAGCGGCGGGACGCCGAGGTCCCGGGCCAGCAGGCCGGCCTCGGGCGCCGGCGGGCGGATCGTCCACGGTTTAGCCATCGCGGCCACCCCCGTCGCGGGTGTCGAAACCGATGCGGCGAAGAAAGTCGTCGGACTCGCGCCGGATGCCGATCCGGTCGATGCGGCGGCGCATGGCCTTGAGAAACGCCCGGTTCCCCTCGTGGCCGGTTTCACGCGGGTTGACGTGATGAAAATCGGCGCGGTTCGTGACGCCGCCCTGGAACCCCATTCGCACGAGGTCCTGGGGAAACTCGAAGAACCCCTCCGCCGCCGGGTCGCCGCGCGTGTTCCACGTCCAGAGGTCGATCTTTCCGAGGAGTTCGCGCGTCGCAGGGCGGACGGGGGCGAGGCCTTTGCCGGACGGCCCAGGCCCGACGACCATGACGGCGAGGTCGGCCCGGCGGGCCCAGAGGAAGGCGTTGCCCTCAACCAGGATGTTGGCACCCCGGGGCAGGGCGGTCAGGAGCGTGTCGAGTCCCGCTTCCAGTCCGCGCGCTCCGGCCAGGAGCACCGCCGTGGAGACGGCGCCGGCGTCGTGGAGCCGGCGGACCTCGGCATCGTCGGCGTCCATGACGACCCGGGATCCTTCGTCGCCTATGCGAGCGGCGTCGGGGATCTCGTCGGCCACGCGGACACGGGCGGCATGCCAGCCCTCAAGGCGCGTAAGAAGCAACTCGGCCACGGCCGTCTTCCCGATTCCCCGCCCGACGCCGGCAATGCAGATGATACCCATGAAAACTCCGCAAAATGTCGCCCTGGCGGCATTGTAACACAGGGCGGCGGGTGGGGAAAGACAGGACGACGTTTCCCTTTCACGTGCTGGACAAGGCCATGCCGATCGCGTAGAGTAGGGGGTGTCTTGGGGTCATTCGAGACGAGCGAGCAATGATCACCGTTACGAATGAAGTCCTCGAGCGGATGGTGGAGGCGATCGTCCGCGAAGTGGACCCGGAGCGGATTTATCTCTTCGGTTCCTATGCGCGCGGAGATCCCGGCCCGGACAGCGACGTGGACCTTCTTGTGGTTGAGCGGGAGCCGTTCGGTCCCCGGCGCAGCCGGCTCGATGAGATCAACCGCGTGCGAGAGGCCGTGTCGGCCTTTCGCGTGCCTAAGGATATCCTTGTTTTTGCCGTTGAGGAGGTCGCGTACTGGCAAGACTCCATCAACCATGTTATCTCCAAGTGCTTTCGGGAGGGGCGTTTACTTTATGTGCGATCGTAAGAACGCCGTCATGATGCTGGCGCTTGCGAAGGAAGACCTGGCGCTGCTGGAGGTCCTCCGAGAAGACGACAGAATCAGCAACCGCCTCTTTGGCTTTCATACTCAGCAAGTGGTGGAGAAGGCGTTGAAGGCATGGCTTGCGCTGGCGGGCGTTGATTACCCCAAAATCCACGATTTACAGGAGTTGTTGGCGATTCTGGCTGGGCGAGGCGAGGCCGTGTCCGCAGAATTCAAGGACCTGAGGTTCCTGACGCCTTTCGCGGTCTTGTTCCGCTACGGGGGCGCGGAGGAACCGGATCCGCACCTTGAACGGGCCGCCCTGATAGAGGCCGTTGCGGCAGTGGTGGAACACGTCGAGCGCCTGGTCGGCGCGGCCGGGGCGTCGTCCTGAAGGCGGCACATCTCCTGGTGGCGGGGACTTGCGAAATCCCTGACGCCGGGAGTAGAAACCGCTCAGTCGGGAAGTTGGAAGGGCGGTGGCACCTTCTCTTCCGCAAAACAGTTCTCGGCGGTCAAATCGCTCTTGGTCAAGACCACCGGGCCGAAACGTACAATCTTCCAGATGTCGTCGTGTTTTCTGAAGAGGACGAAAACGATCTCCGCTTCGTCAGGCTTGTGTCCCATTGCGGCCGCGTTCTCATTCAGAAATGCGAGCCGTGCGAAGTCGCCCTTTGATATCACCTGGACGATGGGGTAGTCCAGTATTCGCAGGACCGCTTGAGGTGTTTTCGGTCTAAGTTTCTCCGAAGAGATCTTCTCGCCTCTGGCCGCCAGAAGCGCTTCCATCTGCTTGATTTCCTCCGGGTCTCTGAGCCTGCGGAAACTTTCCACGTCGCCGTTGACGCACGCGTGAATGTACTGGCGCAGTGTGTCAAGCAGGCTTACCTTCAGATCGGGCGAGGACGACTTCTCGCAACCCAAGAGGAAGGCGATTACGATAGCGAACGTTGGCGCGACGAGGAGCAACCGCGTTTTCATGTGATCTCCCCCTTCGAATGCCTGCCACCATGCTCTCTACTTGAAATACTCCACACCGCGCTGAAAGATCCGCAGCCCGTCGCCGGCGTCGCGCGGTCCGAGGCGGGTCCATTGCGGGTGGTGCCAGGGCAGAACGTGCCGCTCTGGGTGCGGCATGAGGCCGAGGATGCGCCCGGTGGGGTCGCAGAGGCCGGCCACGTCGCCGACCGAACCGTTCGGGTTCCAGGGGTACCCCGCGCCAGTGTTCCCATCAGGACCGACATAGCGGAGGGCGACCTGGCCGGCGGCCTCAAGTTTTTCCAGCGTCGCTTCCGGGCCGGGGACGAACTTTCCCTCAGCGTGGGCGACGGGCAGGTAAAGCGATTCGCCCTTCTGGAGAAAAACGCAGCGGTCCGTCTCGGCGAGGAGGTGCGTCCAGCGGTCTTCGAACAGGCCGGAGTCGTTGTTCGTCAGCGTGGCACCCTGGACGAGCGTCGGCCGGCCGTCCTCCAGGCCAGGTAACAGGCCGCACTTCACGAGCACCTGGAACCCGTTGCAGATGCCGATGACGAGACGATCGGCCTCGAGGAAGTCGTGGAGAACATCGGCCAAGTGGTGGACGAGTTGGTTGGCGAAGATCTTTCCGGCCGAGATATCGTCACCGTACGAGAAGCCGCCGGGAATCGTGAGAATCTGGTATCGGCCCAGCCGCTTGGGGTCCTCGATCAGGCGGTTGATGTGGACGCGTTCGGTCTTGGCGCCGGCTTTCTCCCAGGCGAACTGGGTTTCGGCGTCGCAGTTGGTTCCGGCGGTCCGTAAGACGAGCGCACGGACGGGCATAATCGCTCCCAACGGAAACGCGCCCGCCAAGGCGGGCGGCTAAACATTCACCACGCCAGCGGTTTTTTCCAGGCGCTCCGCAAGCAATCACAGGCGGCTTCGACAACCGTTTTACCGCCCACGCCGCGGACGACAAGGCGGCCGTTCTTCGTCACCTCGCCGACGCGGGCGCACGGGACGCCGGCCAGAGCCTTTTCGAACTCGGCCACCCGGCTGTACGCGACCTCGACGAGAAACCGCGTCTGGGATTCGCTGAAGAGGATGCGGCCGTCGTCGTTCAAGACGTCCTCGCGCGGCACGGCCGCGAGGTCGATCTCCAGACCGAGGTCGGCGGCGAAGGCCATCTCGGCGGCGGCGACGCCCAGGCCCCCCTCCGAAAGGTCATGGCAGGCGCGGACGCAGCCGGCCGCGATGGCGGCGTGGACGGCCGCAAAGATTCTCGGCGCGCGTTTCAAATCGACGCGCGGCACGTGGCGGCCGACGGCCTTCTCGAGCGCGTACCAGTGTGAGCCGCCGAGTTCGTCCTTCGTCAGGCCCACCAGGTACACGGGGTTGCCGGGCGCTTTGAGGTCCATCGTCACGCACCGGCGGATGTCGTCCACCAGGCCGAGCGCGCTGATGAGGAGGGTCGGCGGAATGGCGATGGTCTCGGAATCGGTCGCAAACTCGTTGTTCAGGCTGTCCTTGCCGCTGATGAAGGGCGTGCCGAAGGCGACAGCCACGTCGTAGCACGCTTTGGCCGCGAGGACGAGCGACCCCAGGCGGTCGGGCTTCTCGCAGTTGCCCCAGCAGAAGTTGTCCAGCAGGGCGATGCGGTCGGGCCGCGCGCCGACGGCGACGACGTTGCGCACCGCCTCGTCGATGCCGGCCGCGGCCATCCAGTAGGGGTCCACGTCGCCGTACTTCGGGTTCATGCCGCAACCGACGGCCAGACCCTTCGTGGAGCCGAGGATGGGCGTGATGACGCACGCATCGCCGGGACCGTCTTCGCGGACGCCCTGAAGGGGCTTGATGACGGTCTGGCCTTGGACCTCGTGGTCGTACTGGCGGATGACCCATTCCTTGGAGCAGACGTTCCAACTGGAGAGGATGGCCAGCAGGTCGGCGGTGTAGTCGGCCTTCGGTTGCGTCTTCGGTTCCGGATGCTCGGGCGGGGCCCACTCTGCGGACCGTTCGTAGCGCGGAACGCCGTCGTGGAGGAACCTTAGGTCGAGGTCGCAGACGAGGTGGCCCTCGTAGCGGAGGCGCAGCAGGCCAGAGTCGGTGAACTCGCCGATGACGGTGGCCTCGACGTCTTCGGAGGCGAAGAGGGCCAGGAGTTCGTCGGCCTTTTCCAGTTCGACGGCAAGGACCATGCGTTCCTGGGCCTCGGAGATCCAGATTTCGGTGTACGACAGGCCGTCGTACTTAAGGGGGACGCGGTCGAGGAAGACCTCGGCCCCGAGTTCAGCGCCCATTTCGCCGACGGCACTCGAGAGGCCCCCCGCGCCGCAATCGGTGATGGCCGAGTACAGGCCGCGGTCGCGGGCCACCAGGAGCGTATCGACCATTTTCTTTTCGACAATGGGGTTGCCAATCTGAACGGCGTGGCTGAATTCGGAGCCGGTGGTGTGCGTCAACTCGCCGCTGGAGAAGGTCGCGCCGTGGATGCCGTCGCGTCCTGTGCGGCCGCCGACGACGACGATCTTGTGGCCTGCCTTGGGATGCTTGAAGCACTTGTCGCGCGGCATGAGGCCCAGGTTGCCGCAGTACACGAGGCAGTTGCCGAGGTACCTTTCGTCGAAATAGAGGGCGCCGTTGGCGGTGGGGATACCCATGCGGTTGCCGTAATCGCGGACGCCGGCCACGACCCCGCGCATGATCCGCCGGGGATGAAGCACGCCGGGCGGCAATTGGTCGGCAGGGTAATCGGGCGGAGCGAAACAAAAGATGTCGGTGTTCAAGATGGGCTTGGCGCCGAGGCCCGTGCCGAGCGGATCGCGGATGACGCCGCCGATCCCCGTCGCCGCTCCGCCGTAAGGCTCGAGCGCGCTCGGATGGTTGTGCGTCTCGACCTTGAAGCAGACGCACCACGGATCGTCGAACTCGATGATGCCGGCGTTGTCCTGAAAGACGGAGATGCACCAGGGCCTCGCAAGTTCTTTTGTAGCGCGGAAGACGGTGTTCTTTAGCAGGTTGTCGATCGTTTCGTCGCGCTTGCCGGGGCGGCGAAAACGGATGATCCCGCGCAGCGTCTTGTGGACGCAGTGCTCGGACCATGTCTGGGCGAGCGTCTCGAGTTCCACGTCGGTGGGGTCGCGGCCAAGGGATTTGAAATGCTCCTGGATGGCGCGCATCTCGCGGACGTTCAGGAACAGGCCGCCCTCGCGGCTGATTTTTTGAAGGCGTTCGTCGTCGGCCTCGGCCAGCGGAACCGTGATGACCCGGAAACGGTAGGTGGGCGCGTCGCGGAAGACGCCGGACGCATCATCCTTGAACTCGACGTCCTCGATGCAGGCGTTCGCGAGGACGGCCCGGGCGATGGTTTCGAGTTCGGCCCGCTTCGGCTTGCCGGCGAAATAGTACTTGCGTGCGGTGCGGCACCGGCGGGCCTGGATGCCCATGTCGGCGATGGCTTGGAGGGTGCTCGTCGCCACGGGGTCCATGACGCCGGGCTTACGCCGGACCACGACGGTGGGGCGGGGGTCTTTGCCCTTGCGTTTTCCGTCGGCGAGGCGATAGCGCTCGACGACCGGATCGGTCAGCAGTTCACCGGCAAGGCGTTCGACGTCCTTCGCCGGCGCCGCCGTATCGAGGTAAAAGAGCCGGGCGGATTCCACCGCCGTCACGGACCGGATGCCGAGGTCGCGGATCTGACGGAGCACTTCCTGGCCTTGCACGTCGCGGGCATGGTCCGTCAGTCGGACTTCGATCTCCCAGACCATGGTTACTGGCCTCTCTTCGGTTCGGACGGGCCGGGGGTTCCCCGGACCCGGACGATGCGGTCGCGTCGCTGCTTGGCTTGGTCGAGAAGCGCCTCGACGCGGCGGGCGTCGCGCTTGCGGAGTGCGGCGCGGAAGGCGGCCAAGGCGCCCAGGGCCCGGTCGATTGCCGCGGCCACCTCATCGGCGTTGCTCATGAGGATGTCGCGCCAGAGGGGCGGGTCGCCCGAGGCCACGCGGGTCGTGTCCGCCCAGCCGGGGCCGACCAGCGGTTCCGCCTCGCCGGAGACGGCCTGCACGAGGACCGAGGCGACGACGTGCGGAAGGTGGCTCACCTCGGCCAGGAGGCAATCGTGGACTTCGGGCGAAAGCGTCCGGACGACCATGCCGACGCCTTCCCAGGTGGCGACGACGCGCTTCAGGGTGTCGGCGGGGGTGCGATCGGTCGGCGTGACGACACAGGTGGCGCCCCGGAAAAGGTCTTCGCGGGCATGAACGATGCCGCGCTGCTCGCTGCCTGCGATGGGGTGGCACCCGACAAATGCGCTTGGCGCCCGAACCAGGGGCTCGAGCGAGGCAACGACCTCTCGCTTGGTGCTGCCGACGTCGATGACCACGGCCCCCGGCTCGAGGCCGGGAACGGCACGCTCCAGAATTTCGGCGAACTTGCCCACCGGGGTGGCCAGGACGACCAAGTCGCTCCCGGCGACGCCGGCGCGGGGGTCCAGCGAGGTTTCGTCGGCGGCGCCGCAGTCGCGGGCGGCCTGGAGGCTGGGCTCACGGTGGCCGACGCCGACCACGCGGCGGGCGAGCCCGCGCTTCTTCAAGGCCAGGCCGAGGCTGCCGCCGACCAAGCCCACTCCGATAATAGTCACCTGGTTCCAGGGCGTCATGTGCGAGGGCAATGGCTGGGGTCCCGACGGCTTGGACCACGACACGTTGCCCCACTCTAGAGGTGGGCATGCGGCGGGTCAATAGATTTTTGGGTTGCCGATACCGGTGGCCGGCCGATAGACTCATGGTTCAAAAGAAGGGCGGGAATTGCGTGCGGCCACCGCGTGGGTGGGTTTTCGCCGCGCCCGCGAACGCGGTTCACGTCAGTCGCGCAGGCTGCCATGTCGCAAATCATCGGCGGGTTCCAACTCGTGCGCAAGGTGGCGGAATCGCACAGCGCCGAGATCTTCCTGGCGATCCGGCTCGCGGGGAAGGGGCGCGGCGGCGAGTACGCGCTGAAGGCCCTACGACCGCAGTTCGCTCACGACCCTCTGTACCGCGGGTACCTCGAGACGGAGTACCGCGTTTGCTCCGGGCTGGAGCACCCGAACCTGGTGCGGATTCTCGAACTGGAACTGAACGACGTTCGGCCGCACCTGATCATGGATTTCATTCCGGGGCGGAGCCTTCAGATGCTTCTGAGGCGAGACCGGCCGAGCCTCCTGCAATCGCTCGTGTGGCTGGGGCAGGCGGCCGACGGGTTGGCGTACTTCCACGAACTCGGGTATCTCCATCGCGACGTCAAGCCGCAGAACATCATCGTCGCCGACGAGAACCCGGTGCGGGTGATTGATTTCGCACTGGCCTGCCGGCAGGATGCGACGCCCCTTCGCCACGTGATGCGAAAGTGGTTCGAGCGCCGCCGGCCGGGCACATGGTCCTACATGTCGCCGGAGCAGATTCAGAACGACCGGCTGACGGGACAGTCGGACGTCTACAGCCTGGGCGTGACGCTGTACGAGTGCCTCACCGGGCGGGTACCCTATGCCGGCCACAGGCCGCAGGACCTCCTGGACCAGCACGTGCGGGCGCCCGTGCCGACCGTGCGGTCGCTGAATCCTGACATACCGCTTCAGGTGGACGACTTCGTTCAGGCGATGCTGGCCAAAGACCCTCTTGACCGCCCGCAGGGGATGGGGTATGTGAGTGCGATGCTGCGGGTCCTGGCAGAGACCTACGGTCGGAAGGGATAAGGGTGCAGGGCGCATGGCCCGGATGAGCCTGGAATTCGAGAAACCGTTCGCCAAACTCGAGGAGCAGATCCACGAGTTGGAGGAGCAGCAGCGCACTCGGGGCATGGACCTGAGCGCGGAAATCCGCGACATCCGCAAGAACCTCGTGGCGATGATTCGCAAGAAGTACGAGTCGCTGACCCCGTGGGAGGTCGTCCAGGTGGCGCGCCATCCGGATCGGCCTCAGACGATCGACTATGTCGAAGCCTTCGTTAAGGACTTCAAGGAGTTGCACGGGGACCGGCTGTTCCGGGACGACCGGGCGATCCTATGCGGCCTGGGTCGGATCGGCGGCGAGCGGGTGATGGTCGTCGGCCATCACAAGGGGCGTGACACGCGCGAGAAGGTGGCGTGCTTTTTCGGCTGCGCCCATCCCGAGGGGTACCGCAAGGCCCTGAGGTGCATGCGGCTGGCGGAGAAGTTCCACGTGCCGATCATCGCTTTCATCGACACCCAGGGCGCGTATCCGGGGATCGGCGCGGAGGAGCGCGGCGTCGCCGAGGCCATTGCCGTCAACCTCCGCGAGATGAGTTGCCTGCGGGTCCCGATCGTCGGCATCGTCATCGGCGAAGGCGCCTCGGGCGGGTACGTCGGGATCGGCGTCGCGGACCGCCTGCTGATGCTCGAGTACGCCTATTGCAGCGTCATTACGCCGGAGGGGTGCGCGGCGATTCTGTGGCGGACGGCGGCCAAGGCGCCCGAGGCCGCCGAGGCGCTTCGGTTGACGGCCGCGGATGTGAAACGGTTCGGTGTCATCGAGGAGATCGTTCCGGAACCGCTCGGCGGGGCGCATCGTAACCCGCGCGAGATGGCCATCACGCTGGAGCGGCGAATCAGTCGGCACCTGAGGGAACTGAAGCAGCGGCCTCTCGATGAACTGCTGGCGGAACGCTATGAGAAACTTCGCCGCGTCGGCGTTGTGGCCGAGGCGGCGGCCGGGTCTGTCGCCTCGGGCCAGGAGGGGGCCGCCCAAGGACCGTCGGCCTCGTGATCCTCGATTCACTCGGCGTGGGAGGCTTTCGGGTGGGCCGTGCCCTGGAAGGCTGGTTGGGCTTGGCGGTGTTGGCGGTTGCCATCGCCGCCCCGGCGGCCGAGGCGCCCAGACCGGAGGACCAGCCGAAGGCCGAAACGCCCGCCATCCAACCCGATTGGCGGAAAGACCTCGACTCGGCTTTGAAAGAAGCCGCCGCCTCCGACCGCGTCGTCCTCATCTACTTTTACGCCGACTGGTGCCAGCCCTGCGAATGGATGAACCGCGGCTGCTTCGGCAACAAGCCGATGGTGAAGTTCATTTCCCGGCACTTCATCCCGCTGCGCGTGGACGACACGAAGGAGACGAGCCCGGTCAGCCAGAGGTTCGGCATCCGCGTGTATCCGAGCGTCCTTTTTCTCCTGCCCACCGGCGAGACGCTGCACTTTGCCATAGGGCCACGCACACCCAATGCGTTTGCCAACCTTTTGAACCAGATCCGTCTGTTTCCCGAACTTATGCGCGACCAGAAAAAGGCACCGAACGACCTCGAGACGAACTTCGCCCTCGGCAACGCCTTCGCGATGCTCGATGAACTTCACCGCGCGGCGCCCTTCCTGGAACGGGCGGCCGAACTTGACCCCGACAACAAGCACGGACGCCGTAGCCAGGCCAAACTCATCCTTGCCCTGGTGCCGATCGAGAACGGCAACATGGCCGCCACCCTCGACAACCTTACAACGTATCTTCTCGACTTCCCCAATGCGCCGGAGGTTCCGACAGCCATGTATTACATCGGCACCGCCCTCTACGGCGAGAAACGGTATGGCGAGGCGCGCGAGGCTTTCGTGGAACTCCAGAAGCGCTTTCCTCAACATCCCATGACATATAAGGCCGACAAGGCCATCGAGCACATCGACGGCCTCCTCCGTGCGGTAGACGAGGGCCGGCCCGAGGCGCCCGGAACCGAGCCCGAACCGAAGCACGCCCCGCCCGAAGAAGAGCCGCCCGCCACACAAGGCCGAATGACGAAACCCGAATGACGAATCAAACTGACGAAGGCGGCGGAGTTGCATCGTACAGGTCCCACGGCCCCTCACGGGCGCCTCTTGGTCATCCGGGCCCGTCCGCCGTGAATGTGGCGCCGAAGGCCCCGGCAAATCGCAAGCAAAAAGGAGAACGGCCGTGAACCCCTTCAAACTCGTTCGCAATCTCCTCAAGGCCCTGCGCGGCGGAGCCTCGCCGCGCCAGATCTTCCTGGCCGTGTTCCTCGGGTTTGCCGTCGGCATGATTCCCGGCGTGAACCTGACGGTTCTGACGGCGGTGGTGCTTCTCCTGCTGCTCAACACGAACGGCGGCCTGGCGGGCCTCTCGGCCATGCTCGCCAAGGTCCTGTGTGTGCTTCTGGCCCCGGTTACCTGCCACCTCGGCTACTTCATGATGCACTCGCTCGGCCTGGTGGGCCTGGTCCGGGCCACCGCCGACGCGCCGGTGTTCGCGCTGCTGGACCTGCACGTGTACGCGTTGCTGGGGGCCTTGCCGATCATCGTGGTGGTCGGCGGCGGACTGGCGCTGGGCGCGACGCTGGCGATCCGCAAGGCCCAGGCTCGCATCCGCATGGCCTCCGAGACGGGCGAGGGCCTCCGGAAGGCCCGCGAGAACCCGGTTGTCCGGCTGCTCCTCTGGGCGGCGTTCGGAAAGAGAAGACCCGCCGACGAGGACATGGCGGCCTCGGCGCCGCTCCTGAGAAAAGGGCGGCTCGTGGCAGGCGGCGTCATCCTGATTCTGGTCGTCGCCTTCCAGGCGCTGTTCCTGGACCGACTGGCCCGACAGGGCATCGAGGCCGCCGTCGCCCTGGCCACCGGCGCCGAGGTCAACGTCGGCAAGGCCGACCTCTCGCTCCTGTCGGGACGGCTCGTCGTCGAGAGGCTCCAGGTGACCGATGCCGCGCGGCCGACGCACAACCAGGTCCAGGCCGACCGCATTGTCGCGGACGTGAGTCTGGCGGACCTCTTGGCGCGGCGGTTCGTCCTGGACTCGGTCGAATGCGACAGCATGCACCTGGACGTCCAGCGCGCCGTGCCCGGCCAAGTGTACCGCGAGCCGGCGTCGAAGGAGCCGGTCCTGCCGCCCCTGGACGTCGGCGGCCTTGGAAAGGTCAAGGCGTACTATGAGCAGGCCAAGCGCCTGAACGAGAAGATCCAGAAACTCAAGGAGTTCCTTCAGTCCGACGAGTCCGCCAGGAGGGCACCCTCGAAGGACGACCTGGAGGAGGAGGCCCGGCTGCGCGGCTACCTCAGGCTCTCGGCCCAGGGATGCCTTGCGCGGCATCCGACGTGGGTCGTCCGCAACTTGAAACTCACCGGCGTCAAGGTCCATCAGGACCTGCCGGGCGTCACGATCGAAGGGCACAACCTCTCGAGCCACCCCTCGCGATATCCGGAGAAGATGGAAGTGAAGGTCTATCCTGAGGAAAGCGTTCTGGAGGGCCTGAAGAAGGGACTCTTGGACAAGGGCACGGGCGAAAAGGGCCTCCTGGACGGCGTGAAAGGGTTATTCGGCAAAGATTGACGGGCCTGACCGCGAGGCCCTGCACTATCCTTTGCCCGCCAGGTGTCGCGCGAGGTACCGCCCCGTGTGGCTCTCGGGCGATCGGACAAGGCGTTCGGGCGGTCCGGCGGCGATGACGCGGCCGCCGGCGTCGCCCCCCTCCGGCCCCAGGTCGATGACCCAGTCGGCGCTCTTGATGACCTCGAAGTTGTGTTCGATGACGATCATCGTATTCCCCAGGTCCACCAGGCGCGCCAGAACGTCGAGGAGGCGTTGGATGTCGGCGAAATGGAGGCCCGTTGTCGGCTCGTCCAACACGTAGAGCGTCCGGCCGGTGGAGTGCTTCCCGAGTTCGGAGGCGAGTTTGACGCGCTGGGCCTCGCCGCCCGAAAGCGTCGTCGAGTTCTGCCCCAGCGCGATGTACCCCAGGCCCACCGCCTCCAGCGTCTCCAGTTGCCCGACGATGCGCGGAAAGTTCTCGAAAAACTGAAGGGCCTCGCTTACCCGCATCCCCAGCACGTCGGCGATTGTCTTCGCGCGGTACGTGATTTCGAGCGTCTCGCGGGCGTACCGGCTGCTGTGGCACTCGCTGCACGTCACGTACACATCGGGCAGGAAATGCATCTCGAGTTTCCTGACGCCCTGGCCCCGGCAGGTTTCACAGCGCCCACCCTTGACGTTGAAACTGAATCGGCTGGGCCCGTAGCCCCGAACCTTCGCCTCGCGTGTCTGGGCGAAGACGCGCCGAATATGGTCGAACACCTTGGTGTAGGTGGCGGCGTTGGATCGCGGGGTGCGGCCGATGGGGCTCTGATCGATCTCGATGACGCGGTCCACCTCGTCCGCTCCGGAGAGGCGTCGATAGGCGCCGCATTTTTCGCGGCTTCCGTACAGTTTCCGCCGAAGCGCCGGCGCCAGCGTCTGAGCGACCAGGGTGCTCTTGCCCGAACCGCTCACGCCCGTGACGCACACCAGGCACCCCAGCGGAAAGGCGACCGAGAGGTTCTTCAGATTGTTCTCGCGGGCGCCGGAGATCCGGATGGATCGCCGGCGGCTGGCGCGGCGCCGCTTCGTCGGAATCGGAATCGCGATGTGGCGCGCCAGGTACCGCCCCGTCAGCGAGACTTTGGAGGCGGCGATCTCGGGGACCGTTCCCTCCGCCACAATGCGCCCGCCGTGCTCCCCCGCGCCGGGGCCCATGTCCAGGACGTGGTCGGCCGCGCGGATCGTGTCCTCATCGTGCTCGACGACGACGACGGTATTCCCCAGGTCGCGCAGGCGCTGGAGGGTGTCGAGGAGCCGGCGGTTGTCGCGCGCGTGCAGGCCGATCGTCGGTTCGTCCAGGACGTAGCAGACGCCCACCAGGCCGCTGCCGACCTGCGTCGCCAGCCGGATCCGCTGCGCCTCGCCGCCGGCCAGCGAATCGCTCGAACGATCGAGCGTCAGGTATCCGACGCCGACGCCCAGCATGAACCGCAGGCGATTGCGGATTTCGGCGACGACCTGGCGCCCGATCGTTTCCTTCTCGCCTTCCAGGTGAAGGGAGTCGAAGAAACCGGCGGCTTCGGTCACACTCATGGCGCAGATTTCGTGGATGGCTTTGCCGCCCACCGTGACGGCTCGCGCCTCCGGCCTGAGGCGCGCCCCCCGGCAGGCCGGGCAAGGCTGCTCGCTCATGAACTGTTCGAGCCATCGCCGGACCGACGCCTTGCGGTTCTTCTCGTCCAGGCGCTGGAGGCTGGGGATAACGCCTTCCCATGGTTCGGCCGGGCGCCCGGCAGGTTCCCGCTTGCGTCCTGCGTTCGGCGTTCCCCCATGGAGCAAGGCGTCGCGGGCGCCCTTCGGAAGTTTGCGGAAGGGCGTCTCGGGGTCCACCTTGAAATCGCGGATGAAGCGGGCGAGCGCCTCCTCGTAGAACGACCGGTAGCGGTGCGGGCCTGCCTTCCAGGGCGCCAG
>Ga0315284_10008173_pt1 | contig 14926 bp, 10 predicted proteins | sample YL17G09_16_MG_FD_203696 | JGI IMG/M metagenome (GOLD analysis project Ga0315284, IMG submission 203696) | Sediment microbial communities from Yellowstone Lake, YNP, Wyoming, USA - YL17G09_16 | ecosystem: Environmental > Aquatic > Freshwater > Lake > Sediment | place: USA: Wyoming | collected... | reverse complement strand
TATCCATAGGTCATCGGTTAGTGACTATTTTACCATGATATAAAGCCGTCGGTCACGACGATAAATCTCGTTTTTCCAAAATCTTGTTTCCTGTCCATATGTCCATTCCCTATAGTCGACATGCTTATATATTACAGTGCACTATTAGTGCACTATGACAAAACACCAACTCAAAGCCAAGCCTGTCCTGATGAGAATGGAAGGTTACGAGATTGTAGAGAAAGTCGCGATGCCATCCGGCACGACCGCCAGAGTGCTGGTGCCTAGGCACTGGATCGGCAAAAGGGTCCGCGCTGTGAAGGTGGACCCATGACGCTTAAAGGCCCCCTAGGAAAGAAACCCCCACCGGCAAAACCCTCATATCTCGACTCAAAGGCCATTCCTGCAGCTCTAGAAGACCTGTTCCCACCAAACACTGTTGTCGAGCTTGCGAAGAAGAGCGGATACCTGAAGCGAAAGCGGATATTCGACCCGTACTACATGCTCTGGGCGCTTGTTCTAGGTTTTGGTATCACCCTTGAACGGACCCTTGTCGGCGCCAAGCGACAATATGACGAGATAACGGATACGGAGCTATCATACAGTACTTGGTACGAGAAGTTCACGCCGGAGCTCGTGAAGTTCCTCCGGTCGTGTGTTGCCCTCGGTCTCTCGAAGACGGCGCAAGAGGTCAACCGTCCTCTGGGAGAGAAATTGAAGCGCTTCGAGGATGTGGTTATCCAGGACAGCACGGTCGTCCGCCTGCACAAGGCCTTGGCGAAGAAATGGCCGGCCACGCGCTCAAGGAAGATCGCCGCAGGGGTAAAGGTCGCGACCCTCATCAGTGCCGTTGCCAACGGCATCAGGACCGTCGCGATTTATGGTGAACGAACGGGGGAGGTCAAGACGATTAGTATCGGAAAATGGATCAAGGACAGGGTCATACTTTTCGACTTGGGCTTCTTCAAGTACCAACTGTTTGCTCGCATCGTCGATAATGGCGGGTTTTTCGTTAGCCGGCTCAAGAACAATGCGGATCCGATGATTGAATCATCGTTGAAGGTTCATCGAGGGAGGGCCATCGACCTTGGCGGAAAGCGTTGGTCCGATGTCAAGGACCTTCTGATGAGGGAAGTCCTGGATGCAGAAGTATCGATGGCCTTCAAGCGACGGAAGTACAAGGGTAAGATCACGGGGGACACCTTGAACCTCCGATTGGTGGCGATATACAACACCGACGATAAACGGTATCATGTGTACATCACGAACATCCCGCAGGAGGTTCTGTCCGCCGAGGATGTCGCAGCCCTATACAGTGTTCGCTGGGAGATCGAGCTCGTATTTAAAGAGCTCAAGAGCAGGTATGCCCTGGACCTCGTCAAGACGACGAACGAGCACATAGCCGAGGGATTGATCTGGACGGCCATACTCACCATGATCGTGAGCAGGAGGATGTACAACCTGCTCCGGTCAGCGGTCCCGAAGGATAAGCTACACCGATACACTCCGCTCCTTTTTTCCATCGTCTTCGTCGAAACCAGTCATATCCTGAGAGATGTGATGACTGATTACTTCCGAGCCTGTCCAGAACGAGATAGAATGCTTGATAAGCTTGCATGGCTATGGGAAATCCAGGCGATTAGTCCGCATGTCAACAGGAAGCGATTATCTGACAAGTTGGAGGCTTAAGCGATGCCCCATGGATAAAGCTATACTAGAAGTTGGAGATGGAAAATATACAAGAGAATTCCATTTCTTCACACCAAAAGGTTCGAATAAAATTTTTCCAAGTGAAAGTCAAATCAAACAAGCATATAATATTGCAGGAAAATCTAATTCTAAAGATGTAAATATTGTATGTATTGTGGGGTGAATAAATGAAAAATTTCCGAGAAGATTTAAATTTTTTAAGAAATAAAAAGATTGGCAATTTAGAAAAAGATATAATTAGGGATTTAACATATTCTTATCAAACTCCATCAGTTAAAGAAAAAGGTCTCGCTAGAACTTATTTCGAAATGGGCATTGTATATTTGATGTTAAAAGATTTCTCACAAGCAAAACTGTCATTTAATAATTCCTTATCATATGCTACAAAATGGTTTGATATTGTCTATCCAAATTATTTAATTAAAAATGATATTTATGGAGGAACTGTCGCTTGGAGAATTAGTGATTTTTTGCATCGATTATTTTTTTCGGGAGATATTAAAATCATACAACAATATTGTGAAAAGGTTTTGAAAATCCCATTTCAAGATGAGGGAGATATTAATATTTGCTATCATCAAAAAAATTGTGCGTATAGTAATTTAGCATTGAACAATTTAAGAATCGATGATTATTTTCAATATTTCAACAATCATAGAAATAAACAACCTCCTGAACTCGATTGCCCCAGAGGACTTGAAACTATCCTAAATGGAATAATGAAAAAAAATAGAAAACAAATATTAGAGGGATTGAATTATGCATTTAAGAAATATAATCGTGGATACAGAAGAGAAGAGGAATATCCAATTTATCCGGATGCTTGTTCAATCATTATTTTAGCAAAAATGAATGATGTTGACATTATGGCATCTGATATCGATATCAAATATCAAAAACACATCTCAATTTATTTCGACAATATTTTTTTATTAAAATAGAGACTGTAGAAAAATGACCATCAATGCTCTCTGCTTGGACTGCGCCCACTTTTTTGGTCTCTCAGACTAGTTCCTATTTTGCAAAAGTATAACATTTCGTGAAGTTATAAAAGATTCAGACCATTGGTTGATTCTTCCATCAGTTTACATGGCCGCAATGCGGGCAGGTCGAAGTCACATTGGATAGACGCCCTCCACAGAACCTGCAATTCTGCGTACTGGAACTCTGATATGATGCCACGTTGGGTGCCTGCTGGTATGGCCTCTGCTGGTACGTTCCTTGCTGATAGGGATTATTATATTGGGGGTTTTGCTGGTACTGATATCCATATTGAGGAGGAGGTGGATTGTACGGATTTTGTGTTGGCGCGGGTTGGGTACCAGCAACATATTTGTAAAGGACCGCTACGATAACGAACCAGATAAACACACCGAGGAGGCACACACCTATATTCTCGGTCTCGCTTTGAAGGACCCCAAGTGAATTCTTAATGGCAAAGAGACCTCCGACAATCAGGAAGAATAGGATGAAGCTAATTATCCTCATCATTATCTCCCGTCCAGTGTAAGCCATTAGAATAACCTCGACCTTAAGTATATCTTAACGTATTATTAATATTATTGATTTAGAATTAAACAAATTCATCATGTGGATCTGCAACAGAATCTGATGACTCATTACTGTTATTATTTTTCAGTGAACAGTATTTGAGAGGCGTTTAATCCATAACGAACCCCTTCTGCTGAAATCTTTAACCGGACCCCGCCAGGTTCGTAATCTTGGTTCGATATGGGAAAAAGGGCCCCGGTCGCCCAAGGCCCAGCAGGAACCGCAACGGATCCAGGAATGGGGCGGGGGTTCTAATCGGGCCATCTCAATATCGTTATACCGCCGATAATAGTTCGAAATTTAAACCCTTTAGGGTGCCCGAGGGAAGCCCAAAACACTATGTGGTGAGCATCGTGTCTTGGTTGTTTATCCTCCCCTGAGCGATTAGATATGAGTTGGCCCTTTTAATTAATTTATTCCCATCAAGAATACGAAAAAGTAATACGAAAATGTCCCTTGTTTTTCGTACAATTACCGACTGATATTATGAATTTACCGGTGGACAGGGCGCGGAATGGTGCGGTCCGATGGGTTACTATTCCTTGCAAAGGATCCCGTCGAATAGAACGACGTCGAAGGACCAGTCGGGCGTCCTCACCATGATGGTCTTGCGGATGTCCCAATTGTTCGGGTAGATGGTGACCCCTGAGTATTCCTTATCGAGAGTGATATTTGTCCTCTGCCTGGTCGATGACATGGTGATATTGCCCGTGATCTCGTTCTTTCCGTCGAAGAACTTCTTGTCAAGGATGTATGGGTCCGTCGCGTTCTCGACAAATATCTGGATGGAAAGGTTCGCAGAGCTGCCTGGGGCGAGGACGAGCTCGTCAGAGCTGCCGCCGGTGGTCCCCTTGTACTTAACCTCATATATCAGGCGCTTGCCTCCGGTCGCATGGTCTGGGACCGTCGAGGACAGGAGGAGGTCCCCACCCAGAACGACATTTCCGGCGCGAACGGAGATCTCGTAATGCGTGTTCGTGAGGTTGGCCTCGTGGGGAAGGTCTCGCCCGGCCATGATGTACGTCAGGTTGCCGCTCAAGGATATGGATGTCCCCTCGTATGCGCATCCGCCATGGTTCTGGACTGGCGACAGGCAACCGGCGACGCAAAAGCACAGCAGGACGGCGAAGACCGCGATAACTCCCTTCGGCATTCCATTCACCTCTCATTATCAACCTATGCACAGGACGCTGGTGCGTATCCTCAACGTGAAGGACCACTCGGCCGTGCCGACCACCAGGTCCACCTCGCCGTGCCCGCTGGTCTTCGAAACGGTCTTGACGGTGACGCCGTTGATGTACCGGTCGAGCGTCAGCCCGATGGCGCCCGTCCCGTTAGTTATCATGAAATTCCCCGTGAGGTTGTTGGATTCGTTGAAGAACTCCCTGCCCCTCAGCCACGGGTCCCCGAGGTTCGGGAAGGAGAGGCTCAACGAGAACTTGAGCGGCTTGTTCGTGTATATCTTGACACGCTCCGGCAGGTCGCTGTTGTCCGAGTACACCCATTTGTAGACGACATGCGCGGGCGTGGTGCCGTTTGCCGGGTAATCCCCGAGTATCGCCAGGGTGCCCTTCGTCTGGATGGTCCCTAGCGTCAGGTCGATATTGATGGGGTCGTTGGTGAAGCTGGACTTGTGGACAAGGTCCTGTCCGGTGAAATTCTGGACAATGTTCCCTCCCCAGCTCATAGATGCGACGTCGTGGCAGCCGCAGCCCTCTCCGCCGCAGTCGTTTGGATATGTCGTGCATCCCGTAATGCAGACGCTCGACATCAGCGTTCCGACCAGCACAAGTATAGCGGCTCTTCCGTCCTTCATAGTGACTCCTTAGGATTCTATAAATCTCAATATATATATAATATAATTTAAATCGTTTGGCAGGAGCCAAACACTAAAATGCCCTAAACGGATTAAGGTATCCGACGGTGATGATTATGGAGTTCTACGAGACCCTCGAGAGGCGCCACAGCGTCAGGTCATTCCAGGACAAGGACGTGAGCAAGGACAAGCTCGACCGAATACTTAAAGCGGTCATCTCATGCCCGACGGCCGGCAACCTACAGGCATATCGTGTCAAGGTCGTCCGGGACGCGGAAATGAGGAAGGCCTTGTCCAAGGTCGCGCTTGGCCAGAGGTCCCTTACCGATGCGCCGGTGGTCCTGGTCTTCACCGCATGCCACACCGATTCGTCAAAATACGGCAAGCGCGGGAAGGAGCTGTACTCGGTCCAGGACGCCACCATCGCCACGACCTTCGCCCATCTGGCGGCGACCGCCGAGGGGTTGGGTAGCTGTTGGATAGGTGCCTTCGACCCGAGCGGGGTGAAGACGGTGCTGGACCTGCCGGAGGACCAGCAACCGGTGGCAATGCTGCCCATCGGCTATGCGGCGAAGGAGATGGGACATACCGCGAGGCGGCCCTTCGAGGAGACGGTCACCTTCGATGACGGGAGCTGACAGCTCCCAACACCATGGTTTTAAATATCCTCTGACCGATTCTAATGCTATGTTGTGCCCCAACTGCAGCAGTTTTGTAAGGCCTGGCCAGAACATCTGCGGTAACTGCGGCATGCCCGTCGAGAACCGCGATCTCGTCAAGGCGCCGGAAGAGAACTTCGAAGAGCCGCAGGTCGAAAGGACCGAGGAGATATTCCAACCTGGAAAGGACGAGGTCTCGGAAGAACAGATCGAAGGGGCCGAGGAGCCCGAGGAGTTCTGCCGGACGGACGAACCCCGGGCGGAGGAGGAGTTCGCGGGCAAGGACGGGATACTTCCCGAGGGCGAGGCCGACATCCTCGAGGAGACCCAGACGCGGCCAGTGGGCGCCAATGAGCGCGCTTACAAACAGATGGTCACGGTTCCTCCGGACGAGATATTCGTCATAGATTTCGGCGAGCTGCCCGTTGGGACCCGGCTCGGAGGGCACCTCAAGGAGGCCGACGGGGACATCTTCGACTACCAGGTCGTCGACGAGGAGAACTATACCGCTTACAATAACGACGAGGACGTCGAATCGCTGGACGAGGGTTCCGACGGCACATCCTATGAGCTGGAAGTGGGCATCGGCGAACCGGGCCGGTACTATCTCCTGATATCCAACAGGTCCATCCAGGACCCGAAGGACATCCACGTGGACCTGCGGCTCAAGTTCCCTTGATCCAATTTTTATTGGTTGGTAATTGACCCGATATAGGAACAATATTATATTGCGGCTCCGATTTCACCCCGAATGCCGCAAAGCGCCCGGGGCCAGGCACATATCACAGATGCCATGCTCACGCTGGAGAAGAGGATACTCCTCCACCTCTTACGGTTCAACACCCGCAAGGACGACTTCGAGGTACCGATGGACGTGTCCCAGGAGGGCGTTGGCAAGCTCTTCGGGGTGCGCCAGAGCAGCGTCTCGCGGGTCCTTTCAAAGATGATGCGGACGGGACTGCTGACGGAACGCTCGGCCTACGTGAGCGGTTCCAAGCAGAAGAGGCGCGTCTACTTTTTGACACACAAGGGGGCCCAGTACGCGCTGGAGGCCCGCCGCAACCTCGAGGGCATGACGGTAACGCTGATCATAGACTCCGAGCACAGGGAGGTCGAGCTAAAGCGCGTCAACGAGCACCTCAAGGCACCGCTCGACATGTTCGACATTATAAAGAGCATCGGGCCCAGGGGCGAGATAGACGTCAGCGCCCTGGTCAGGACCGAGCCGCGGGAGACCCGGTCCCAGGTCATCTTTGGGGACCCCATCCCGAAGGGCAGGGCCTTCGTGGGCAGGGCCAGGGAGCTGGATTCATTAAGGAAATACCTGGCCTCGAAGACCATACGCGTGGTCTTGGTCCATGGCGTGGCCGGAATAGGAAAGACGGCCCTGGTGGCAAAGCTCATCGAGGAGCTCGAGGGTCAAGACGTCCTCTACCTGCGGCTGCGGGAATGGAGCACCTTGAGCAGTATCGTCGGTTCCTTCGGGACCTTCCTTGGCAAGCTCGGGAAAAGGAACCTTGCGTCCGTATTGCGCGAGGGCGGGAAGGAGGGGCCCATGGACCTCAAGGCCGTCATGGGCGTCCTGCAGTCCGAGCTTCGGGACATGCCCGTGGTGCTGGTCTTCGACGACTTCCACGCGGCGGGCCAGGTCATATTGCCGTTCTTCACCGAGCTCATCGAGGTCCTTTCATCGACCAGGGCCCATGCGGTCATCCTCACGCGGTTCATACATCCGTTCTACGACCGGCGCCACGTCGTCCTCAAAGGCGTGGTCAAGGAAATGCGTCTCGAGGGCCTCTCGAGGAAGGAGTGCGAGGAGGTCCTGAAGGAAAAACAACTGGACAAGGGCACCGTCGCGCGCGTGCACAAGGCCACAGGCGGCCACCCGCTCTCGCTGGAGCTCATAGGGATACTGGGCGACCTCAAGGAGGTCGACAAGTTCCTCTTCGAGGAGATATACTCGACCTTGACGGCCGGGGAGAAGACCGTCTTGCAGCTCGCGTCGGTGATGAGATACCCGGTCCCGCAGCAGGTCCTGCTCAACGCCGGGGACAGCGAGACCATCGATATCCTGGTCCGCAAGGCCCTGATCAGGGAGGTCGGGGACGGCTTCGAGATACAGGACCTCCTGAGGGTATTTTTCCAAAACAGGACGCCCCCTGGCCAGCTCAGGGATTCGCACGCCATAGCCATGAACTACTACAGCCTGATGTCCGACGCCCGCTCGGTGCTCGAGTCGGCCTACCACGAGTTCCGCTCGGGGCGGCGCGCCGAGGCCATCGACATGCTGGTCTCACAGGCGGACACCTTCGTGCGCGAGGGCCTGTCAGAGGACCTCATATCGCTCATCGACGGGTTCGGGAGCGATGTGCCCAAGGAGAGTTACAAGGCGGCCTTCGAGCTTCGCGAGAAGGTGGCCAATGTCTGGGGGACCTGGGACAACAACCTGGAGGCCGTGTTCGATATACGGCTTTTGCACGCCATCCTCGGCATGGAGATCAAGCACCCGACCATGGAGATGAGGACGAGCTTCCTCGGGAGCTCGGCCGAGGATACCGAGGACACGCTCAAGGACCTGAAGGGGAGCATGGACATCCTGAAGCGGGTCGGGGACGCCCACGGCCTGGGCCACACGGCCTACAGCATCGCGTGGGTCCGCTGGATACGGGGGGAGCTCTCGTTGGCCCGCAAGGAGGCGGCAAGGCTCATCGAGATGGGGCCAGACGACGAACTTAAAGCCAGGGCCATGCTGCTGCTGGGCGGAATAGGCCTCGAGGACGGGGCCTACGCCCAGTCCTCGGACTGGTTCTCCAAGGCCAGGGCCGTCTTCGAGAAGCTGGGGTCTCCCGAGGGCCAGGCGCTGGCCTCGGCCTTCGGTTGCGGCGCCGACATGCTCGGGGCCTTCAAGGTCGCTGCCTCGGGCCAGAAGGCCAGGCGCTCCAAGAGGTCCGCGGACCCGTTCGCCGTCATCCAGTCCCAGCTCGAGCTCACCGTCGCCAAGGCCAGGGACAACCACCTGCCCAGGGCCAGGGCCTACGTCGAGCTGAGGCGGGCCCAGGCCCTGCTGCTGTCGCTCCTGGCCCGAACCGGCAAGGAGGGCACGGGCGGGGCCTTCGAGGCCCTGTCAGGCAAGGCCCTCGACCTGGCCAACACCTTCGCGTCGCTTAAGGACGCCTTCGGTGCGGCCCTGGCTAAAGCCGTGGCGGGCCTGGCCCTTTCCAATGTCGATAAGGACATCCCGCACGCCGTCGAGCTCCTCAAGACATCCTCCGACGAACTAGGCCGGGCCTCCATCGATATCCTGTCTGGCCTGCTAATGCTCAATCTGGAAAAGGTTTATTCCCGGACCGGCGATACCTTTAGCGCCGAAAGTTCTCGCAAGGCCGCCGAGGCCCTCGGGGTTTCAACTGTAGCAAGATTTGATACCAAATAGGACTAGATAGGGACAATAATGAACCTGTCTGATCGGGCCCATTAAAAAGGTATCAGCTATAGGATGGCATATGAATTATTCCGCTCCGGATGTTATCCTCGACCAGCAGGACACTTATCGACATATATATTATTAATTCACGATAACCTGGAAAAGCAAAGATGAGTAGTTTCACTTTAGTTTCACTCCCCCATTTGACCCCCACCCTGATGATTTTATCGACGGAAAGACGCCGGGGAGACCCCGTGTTCTAGGTGTCCGGGGCGAGTAGTTTCACTGGACCCCCCTATAAAGGAATATATAACTCGAGAACCCAGAGATAAACGCATGGAAGTCCCCCGGACGGGAAATGTGAGAAGAACAGACATGGAGGTTAGCAGGCGCCCCGGAGGTCTGTATCCATGAACCTCCTCATGGGATACCGGACGGAGCTCGACCCGAACAATGTCCAGCGAACGCTCCTGCTCAAGAGCGCGGGAGCGGCCAGATTCGCATATAATTGGGGGCTCAACCGGAAGCAAGAGGTCTATGCCATGAACCAGCTCCCAGTCCCTCACATCAAGAACCCCACGGCCATAGATTTGCATCGGGAGCTTAACCGGTTGAAAAAGCCGAATTTTCCATGGATGTACGAGGTCTCCAAGTGCGCTCCACAGGAGGCCCTGAGGAACCTTGACAACGCGTTCGACCGTTTCTTCAAGGGTCTGGGAAAATATCCCAAGTTCAAGTCAAAGAAGAACGGCATCAGATCCTTCACGATAACCACTGGTGCCATGAAGGTGTCGAGCGACCACATAGAAATCCCTAGGGTCGGTAATGTCCGCTTGAAAGAGCGGGATTATATACCCGTGGACCTCGAGGTCAAGTCGATAACCGTTTCCGAGAAGGCCGGACGATGGTTCGTATCGGTCCGCGTAAAAGAGGAGACTGGGGAACCGGTCCCTATAAAAGGCCCCGTTGCAGGCATAGACGTTGGTTCTATGAAGCTCGCAACGGTGTCCGACGGAATGGTCTTCGAGAATCCAAGGGCTTTCAGGAGGAACGAGAGAAAGAAGGCCCGGCTGCAGCGCAGCCTGGCGAGAAAGAAAAAAGGTAGCAACAACCGCCGCAAGGCGAGGATGAAGGTGAGCCGAATAGAAGTTCGAATAGCGAACATCCGGAAGAACGCCATTCACGAGCTCACGACGTACCTGGCGAAGACCAAGTCGGTGAACGTCATAGAGACATTGAACGTGAATGGCATGCTGAAGAACCGCAACCTGGCGAAATCCATAGCCGACGCCGCGTTGGGAGAGATTGGACGGCAGATGGTGTATAAGTGCAAGTGGTACGGGTCGTTGCTGGTCAAGGCGGACCCGTTCTACCCTTCCACGAAGAGATGCTCTGGTTGTGGTTATATCAAGGACGAATTCCCGCTGGACGAAAGGATTTATAAATGTGAGGTATGTGGCCTAGTCATAGACCGCGACCTCAATGCCGCAAGGAATCTCGAGCAATACTACACCAAGAACCTTGGTCCTAACTATGCTCTAACGGTCGCCGCCAGTTCGACGGAGACAATAAACGCCTGCCAGAGGCGAGAGGTTGCAGGTCACCGGGAGACCGGTGGCCAGTGCTCGCCGGTGAAGCAAGAATTGAATACCATTGGGAGAATGTCCTAAATGGGTAAATTTCAGGGAACGGTGGTCCCACGAAGGAAATAGTTAAGAAGGTCTGCATGCTCGGGGACCCGGGCGTGGGAAAGACCAGCCTAATACGAAGGTTCGTCCACGACGAGTTCAGCGACGAATATCTTTCCACGATCGGGACCAAGGTTTCCGAAAAGGACCTTCGGCTCAAGAAGGTGGGCATCGACTGCCTGATACACACCGTCATCTGGGACATCGCGGGCCAGCAGTCCTTCACGAGCGTCACCCCGTCTCTGTTCAAGGGGGCCCAGGGGGCGCTGATCATTTGCGATGTCACCAGGAAGAAGACCCTCGACAACCTGAACAACTGGATCTACAACCTGAACAAGAACGCCGGCCAGGTCCCCATCGTCATTCTCATCAACAAGTGGGACCTGACGGACCGGAAGGCCTTCGAGCTCCTGGATGTCGAACACATCGCCGAGGGCCACGAATCCTGCTGCCTGAGCACGAGCGCCAAGACGGGCCACAACGTCGAGGCGGCCTTCAAGAGGCTCGGGGAGTTCATGCTGAAGGTCTGAGGCCCTCATCGTCAATGCAGAGGTAGCTGAGCTCGGTAAAGCGCCGGCCTTGAGAGCCGGTGGGGTATCCCCACGGGAGTTCAAATCTCCCCCTCTGCGCTCATTTATTATATTGTGGCTCAGGCCATTTTCGGATATTATCGATAAATGCGGCTATACTAAAATATTAATAATATCCCACATATTGTAATGTACAAGTCTGAACAATCAATGGTGTGCCCTATGAAAGAAGTTCGTGGCCTCTCCATCTTCCTGGTCATCCTGATGACCGTCACCTCGATATTTCCAGCGCTCCTCTCCAGTATCGGGGCCGCTCCAATGTCGTCCCATTCCCCCATCTCCATCAACGGGAACGCGGCCTTCACGGCAGGGAACGGGGTCGTCGCCGGGACCGGGACCGAGGCCGATCCCTACATCTTCGAGAACTATACCATCAACGCATCCACGGCCCACGGCATCAGGATACAGAACACCGACAAGCCGTTCATAATCAGGAACTGCTCAATAGTCGACGGCAACTATGGGGGCAACAATTACTACGGCATCTATCTCACAGATGCCCAGAACGGGGACATCGAGAACTGCACCTTCACAAGTAACCACTACCACATCTACCTCTCGAACTCGGATAACACCACCATCGCCAACAACACGATGACCAAGTCCACCTCCTCCGCGATCTACATTGTGGACGGCGACGATGAATGGATCGCGGACAACCAGATACACGACAACAACGGCGCGGGTCTGATGGCCATATCCGGGTTCAACAACGGCATCATACACAACGCCATCTACAAGAATAGTGGCGGGATCGACACCTACTTCTCTTGGTCGAAATACTACGATAACGACATCCACAACAACTCATGGAGCGCCATGGACTTCAAGGGGGACCGCAACACGGTCCGCAATAACACAATGAAGGGTAACAACCAGAGGGGCATGCGGCTTTGGGATGCGTCGTGGAACACCATCGCCGGGAACAACATCTCGGACAATAAGAACTACGGGATAATGGTCGACAGGGCCACCAACAACACCGTCCGGGACAATGTCATCTCGAACAACCAGGGCACGGGCGTTGCATTCTCGTTGAGCCCAACGAACAACAACACATTGGTCAACAACACCTTCTCGAAGAACCCCACAGACGGGATCAACGTCCGTGGCAACGACAATAAATTCCTGAACAACACATTCACCGACGGGGACGACCTATACGGGGCCACGGTCTATCGGTGCCAGTTCGCCGGGAACACGATCTCTGGCAAGAACCTGCGTCTCCAGGGTAGCACCGGGGCGCTGGTCTCGAACAATACCATCTCCGGAGGCAGGATCGACCTTCAGGCCACGACCGGCGCGATCGTGTCCCACAACAAGATCGATGGAGGCACCACCGGCATATCGGCCGGCTGTGCCGATTGCCAGATATTCGAAAACACCCTTCTGGATAGCAAAGGGAACGCCCTCACGGTAAGTGGCTCGGGAAATGAGGTCCACAATAACACCATCGACGGTTTCACGTCCTATGGGCTCTACCTCTCGCAGGGAGGTAATCGTGCCTCCAACAACACGATCCTGAACGGAACGAACCAGCTCCCTCTGGCCCAGGCGATAAGGATTTCCACGGATAATAATGTCGTCGACAATAACACCATCCGGGGCAACGACCAGGGCATCTACCTTGTCGGCGACCAGAACATCATCGACAATAACACCATATCCGACAGCAACAGCTACGGCATCTGGATATCAACCGCCCTTGACAATGTCGTCCACGATAACACGCTCTACAACAATTCCTATGGGATATATACCCAGGACAATGGCAACCGGAACATCATCCTCCGGAACGATATCTATTCCAACAGGAATGATGGCATCCAGGTCCGTTCCCCCCTCGGCCTGACGATCAAGGGCAACCGCATCCACGAGAACATCGTTGGCATTCGCGTCCAACAGGTTTCGAGCGCTGTCAAGATCGACGGAAATATCATAAGCGACAACACGAAGACCGGGATCCTCTTCTATCGCTCCGACAACCATTTCGTCTACAACAATACCGTGATAGGGAACCCTGTGGGCATCTCCCTGAACGACAGCGACACGGTCTATCTCTACAACAATTCCGTGTACGACAGCAACGTCGCCGGGATCCTCCTTGAACGCGCCCAGAACGACCGCATATACAATGACTTCATCGTCAACTGCTCGGTGGGCCTGAACCTCACGAACTCGAACTTTACCAGCGTGTACAACAATTACATTAACAACAGCGTGAACTACAAGGTCAGCGGTGGCACGGGCAACCAATGGGACACGACCTATACGCTCGGGACCAACATAATAGATGGCCCCTACCTCGGCGGTAACTACTGGTCCGATTACACTGGGACCGACAGCGATTTGGACTGGATCGGGGACACGATGCTCCCCTACGGCCCCGGGGACAACCTCCCGCTGGTCCAGCCCCCGGACCCGATAGCGCCGGGCCTGGTGGACAGGATCTCGTGGGACCCGACCACGGGTGACCCGTTCCTCTTCAAGGCCTCGGCCTGGGACAATATCAATCTCCGGGATGTCGTCGTTCGATACCGCTTCGACCAGAGCGGGCAGGTCAACCAGAGCATGAGCCTGGTCTCCGGGGACATGAGGAACGGGACCTTCACATACTCGGTCGTCGCGTCCTCCCACTCCTTCGACCTCTACTACAATATGACCACCGAGGACATTTACGGCAACATGAACTACACCGGATGGAAGAAACTGCAGGTCGTGGACAACGACCCGCCCACACTGGCCGATAACACCGTGACCTTACCCACCACGGGGGACAATCTTACGGTGAACGCCACGGCCACGGACAACATCAATGTGAGTAATGTGCGGCTCGACTATCAGTTCGGCCAGTCGGCATGGGCCTTCCGGTCCATGAACCTCACAATCGGACATTACCTTGGCAACCTCTCGGTCCCGAGCGACGCGACCATCCTAAGATACAAGGTATCGGCCTCCGACAACTCGAGCAACGGCGTGGCCCTGCCCTTGGTCCAGTTGCAGGTACACGACAACGATCGGCCGATCATCAAGGACCTCTCGGGCGCGAACCCGACGACTGGCCAGCCCTTCAACCTCAGTGCCAAGGTTACGGACAACCTCAATGTGAGCAAGGTCGAGGTCACCTACTGGTTCGATGGCGATGCGCCGAAGGCCATCGGGATGGACCCGCAAGGCCAGGATGTCTATTTGCTCACGATAGATGTTCCTTTAACCGCCTCCCTGTTCCATTACAACATCACGGCCAGCGACCCGACCAATAATAGGGCCGTCCTGCCGAACGTGGGCCTTTCGGTCCAGGACACAATCCCGCCCGCGATAGAGGACACGACCGGCACGCCCCAGACCGGCAAGGTCCTGACCATCGCCTGCAAGGTCACCGAGAACATCGCCGTGGCCAAGGCCGATGTGGAATACTGGTTCGACACGGGCGTCCATACCAACAGGACCCTGTTTCCGACCTACAGCACCGTCATATCCGTTCCAACGGACGCCCAGGTCCTGCATTA
>Ga0315284_10008172_pt1 | contig 14926 bp, 10 predicted proteins | sample YL17G09_16_MG_FD_203696 | JGI IMG/M metagenome (GOLD analysis project Ga0315284, IMG submission 203696) | Sediment microbial communities from Yellowstone Lake, YNP, Wyoming, USA - YL17G09_16 | ecosystem: Environmental > Aquatic > Freshwater > Lake > Sediment | place: USA: Wyoming | collected... | reverse complement strand
TGAAAAGCCAAACGCGCCTGTTCAGCAGCATCAGACCAATTCCCCACCTGACTCAACAGGCGAGCAAGCTCAAGATATCCCTGTAATAGATTCGGCTGTTCCGAAACTAATTGGCGCAAATACAATATAGCGGATTGTCTGTCACCAACACGTGATAAAGCCGCCGCCAATGCCAATATGACCTTTTCGGATTTATTGCCGGACCGTATTGCATTACGCCAATGGGAAATCGCCTTGTAATCCTGTCCCTGGCTTTCCGCCAAAAGGCCTTCAAAAAATTCTGTGACAGCAGGTTCAAAACCCTTTTGTTTGAGCCTGCTGATGCAATCTTCAGCAAGTTTGAATTCACCGCAGTGTAAAAACAGCTCGGTTGCCGCGGGCATAAAATCCCAGGGTTGAGAGGAGAGAGCTTTCAATCCTGCCTTAGCCACTCTGAGTATTTCTTCTTTTGACTCTGTTTTCAATGCGAGCATCGCCCAAATTTGCCAAAGCATCTGATTAGCGGGTTCCTGCGACTGAATCCTATTCAAATGAATCCTGGATTTGTCGAATGCGTTTATCTCAATATATTCACAAGCTAATCGAAGCCGGTCAGATAAATCAGACAAATCCAACTGTTCGGCTTTTTCCAAATCAGCCAGAGCCTTGATATTATCTTTATTCCTCAAATAAAAGCCGGCACGAGCAATAAATGCCTGAGCCGAAGACGGATTATTTTTTACTGCCTCGTCAAACCAATGTTCCGCTATTGTTGAAAAATCATCAGGACGGCTCTCATTCATTAACCCCAATGCTTCATAAGCCTGGACCTGTGCAGGATATTCCTCAATAATTGTCCGCAATTGAGCCTGGGCCTGGCTAAATTTCCTCTGGCTGCTCAGCGATTCCGCAAATAACCGGCGAATTTCAGGGTCTTTGTTATTCTGCAAAAACCGCCCGGCAATTAATTCCGCTTCAGCAGGGGCACCTGTTTCCAAATAGAGACTAATAAGTTTTTCCGCCGATGCTGCATTATTCTTATCAGTCCTCAAAATGCTTCTATAAGTCTCTATAACCTGTCTTACATTGTTTTGCCCGATAGGCCTTATGTTGAGCTGGGCATCAGCGTATTTCATCAGTATCCGAACGTCGCTGCGGTCGACTGCTATGTACCGACCAAGATTTTTTGCCGCATCTTCCCAAGTACGATTTTCATAAGCTTTCAGGCCGGCTTCAAGCGCCTCATACGCCATACGTCTTCGCTGCCACTTGCGAAGGCCAAAAGCAGTGACGGTCAATACAACCGCAGCGATTATAAAAACAACCGCCGCAGTCCAGTTAAAATGTTTTCTCTCCATTCTATTTCCCCCACATCACCCAGGTTATGATTGTTCAGAATTGCTCAAGGAACCGCAAGATGAGTTTTTTGATTGTTTGCAGGCATATCCATAAATCCAACTTAAACGAAAGATTTTTTACATACTCGGTATCATAGTAAATCCATTCCTGGAAATCACGTCCCGGCAGACGTGTCCTGGAAACCTGCCACAGTCCCGTAATGCCGGGCCTGACAGATAATCGAGCGTCACGCCATGCCGGACAAGATGTATTTTCCACTTTCGGAGAAGGTCTTGGCCCGACAACGCTCATCTGTCCGAGCAAAATATTGAGAAATTGAGGTGTTTCATCAATAAAGGTGTCCCTCAGAAATTTACCTACGGCAGTAACTCGCGGGTCGTTTTCAACCTTGAATTGCGGACCGTCGACCTGATTTATAAATCTAAGCTTTTCCTGGATTAAATCGGCCCCGGCAATCATAGTTCTGAATTTTAGGCAGAAAAACTCTCTGCCGTGAAGCCCTTCCCGTCTGTCTTTGAAAAAAACCGGCCCCTTCGAGTTCAATTTTATAGCCAGCGCAATTAGAGGAAATATCGGCGCAAATAAAATCAGCACTATCAGGGAAGCTATTATATCCGCTGCTCGCTTTACACATCGGGTATAAGAAAACATTGGCCAGCTGCGGTGATTATTGTTTTTGGAACCATTTTCAGCAAAAAATGTGCTTCCAATAAATAGTTCCGTATTGACGTTCTTCCGTGATGAAAACAAGTCCCATTTCAGCCCGGCATCAAGAAGGAGACGGTTCTGCACGAGACAATTCTCAGGCAGGGAAACACCGTCCCCTATAACCGACGCTCTTATCACCGTTCCGCGTCCTATTTTCACATCATTGCCGACTATCGTCGGCCCTGTTATGATGACATCCCTGTCGATACGCACATTTTTTCCTAATATCACTGTGCCGAACAATCTTGCGTCAGGGGATATTATGCAGTTACTTTTGTGATTTGCCCGCCACAAACGTCGAGAGGGTAAACACAAACCGCTGGTAAGAAATTTTAATAATCCAGCTTCTGTCTCCAAATCCAGTATGGTGCCGCCAATCTTAATGCCGTACCAATTTAATGAATTGTGGTTACATCGAACAACAAAATCATCAAAATTCAGCGGTAACATGTCATCAATCAAAACCTTATTTAAGACGGAAAATCTTATACAAAGATGATGCGGCCATTTTTTTGGAAAAGGAGCAGGAAGCACCATGTCGGAATAAAGCCGGCTAAAGCCTGCCACATTACCCTCAGAAGTAACCCGCACTCTTTCACGGTATGACAGACAATCAGGGTCTACATTTACAGCAACAAGGTCGGCATCTAAGTTAGCCAATACTTCATATAGCCGCCGGCGGTCCAAATTTGTAACAAAGCTTCCGTCCGAGATAACAAGCCAACTCTCGGCCTTATCGCTATTGGCAACTTTTGAGGATATATGCAAACTCCCATTGTGATATAGCATTTTTGGATGACGATAAGAAGCCCTACTGCTCCATTCTTCGGGAACGGCAATTATGCTGTCATTACCATCAAAGCAATAGTTTCTCAGACCATCAACTGTAATATCAGCAATAGGTGCCCCGGATACAGCCAGCCGAAGTAAATTGGAATTTTCACCAACGCATAAACCGGCGTTTTGATATATCACAATCAGATGTGTATTTTTCAGCAAAGTCATAAGCATCAATTCCCACAAATCAGCTTTAATTATGAATTGCGGGTATCTAAATTGTTGTTTTTCTCACGTATTGGCAATAAAACCACTTTTCTTGTAGTTCTGTTGTGATTTACGCCTGCGCTGCCGGCACTTGTGTGGTACCCATATCCATAAGGATTATAGCCATAGTGGTATGGCACATTATTCAGAACAATGCCGAGAACCTTGACTTTTATCTGTGCCAATCTATAAAGCGTTTCTCTTATATCAGGACTTCTTGTCTGGTCCGCAAGACTTGTCAAAATAACCGCATCACTCAGCTTGGCCCACAGCAAGGCATCGGGAACGGCCAATACCGGAGGCGAGTCTATGATTATATGGTCGTACTTCAGACCGATTACATCCATAAATTCGCCCGCCTGCTGCCTTGCTATCAGCTCATAGATTTTAGATGGCTCGCATGGATTAGACGTCAGGACATGAAACCTGGCAGCAGGCATCACATACACCACTTTTTCAAATTCTCTTCCCAGAAGCACCTCTCGCACACCATTATTGGCATACGGCAACTTCAGCAGTTTTGCGATGTCGGATTTTCGCATGTCACCGTCAATCAGCAGCACATTTTTTCCTATCTTTGCAAGGCTCGCTGCAAGGTTAATTGACAAAGTGGTCTTGCCTTCTCTCGGCCCCGGGCTGGTAATCACCAGCTTCTTAGGCGTACCTTCGCCATTAAATAATCCCAGGTTGGCACATATAGTCTGATAGTCATCGTCAATAATACGCCTGGAAGACAGCGACTTCATAGCACCGTCCAATCGTGTTGTAGTACCAATCACCCGAATTCCTACATGCTTTACGACATCATCCGGCGTATGAATGCTTCTATCAACTCTGTCTCGCAGAAGCGCCAAAAACATTCCCGAAATCACAGCGCCAAACATAAGAGCAGCCGTATACTTGGCCCGTTTGCTCCGCACAGGTATGGTATTGGCATAATAGGCAACGGAAACTCTGGCGGGACGTTTTCTTTCCATCTCCAGCTCCTGAAGCCGCCGCTGTACCGTTTCATAAAGCTCCTTTGTCATATTCAGCTGCTCCTGCAAATCCTGAATGGCCAACTGTTTGCGGCCAAGTTCAATCGTCCTGGAATCTTCTTTGTCCAGCATTTCTTGCAGACGTTTTTCATAAACAATCGTTTGTTCCAATTCCGCATTTATACTTTTTAGCTTATTTTTATCGCTCTTCGCCGATTCCTCAGTCAACATTTCATCAAAACTCCTGCCGACCTCCTTACGGCGTTGTTCGAGGCGCTGCTTTAAGGTCTCCAGAAGTTCAGTTTTTCGATGAATTTCGGGATTGGCCGGCGCCAAGGTTTGTTTTGCAACAATAAGAGATTGTTCAAGCTGAGCGATATTCTCTGTCAATGCTTTGACCATCAGGTCGGCATTAACAAAATCATAATATACTTTTAATAGTTGCTCGCCGGATATGTTTCTGTCTTCTTTTCTCCTGAACAACTCTATCTGTGTTTCCAGTATTACCTTGCGTGTCTCAACTCGTGTAAGCTCCGCCTGCATAGCAGCGACCCTGTCCAGCATTATCTTTTGCCGGTCCTGCAATGCTGATGTCCCATATTCCTGCGACATATCGTGAACAGCTTTGCGATGTCTTTCCAATCGGTCAGCCAAAACCCTCCGCTCGTTTTCCAACACTGTGAGTTTAAGGTCCCCATCTTTGGCCTCTTCGGAAACCACTACAGCCATATAGGCATCAACGAAAGAGTTCACTATTTGTACTGCTTCGCCAGGCCTATCTATCTCCATACTTATTTTTAACAGCTCGCTGTGTCGTTCCGGAATAACCTTGATGTCACCTCTAACCAGCAATTGTCGCAACAAAGCAACAGCATCCGGTGCCGCCTGACCATTCAACCCGCTATTCTGTGCTGGTTCGGGACTATTACGCCCGTTGAAAAATACCAGATTTTTATCCATCAAAGCATCCACAACTCTACGAAGAACTTTGTCATCCATAAGCAGGTCAGCCTGTGTGTTCTTGAAATTTTCATACATAGGTATCACTCTCTCGGAGTCCTTATCGCTGAATAAGATGCTCGGGATAATTGGAGCGACCCTGATTGCCGCGGTGGCTTGAGAACCAGGCTTTACCGACAACCATACCACAGGAATACCAACTGTGCATACCGACAAAAATGCTAATAACATAATCCGCCAATGTCGAAGAATAGGCACAATTAATCCGGGACTGAAATCGTCCTCAACTACACCAGGACCTCTCAAATAGCGAGTATCCTGCACAAGCTGTTGACTGTGGTATTTTTCCAAATCACTCATTTTACGCCCCCATCTCAACGGGCTCGGACCGAGCAATTTTTAAGATAATTGAAACAATCAGTTATACTGTCGCTTATAAGCTGTAAGGCGCTATTGCGCTTTTCCAGACACTGTTGTAAGTTTCCTTAAAATCCAAAGCTCAAAAACAACCATCGCAAGAGCCAAAGGTATCATTGCATATCCCCCGAAATCGTGAAATACCCTCTCCCACTTTTCTCCGGTAAGTTTGGTAAAAACCACCGCGGTAACTGTTAGTCGCAAGGTATTGCACAAGAGCGCTATGGGCAGGCTCGACAGCAACAATATGAGCTTCTCCCACCATTCTCGCCGGACTAACAGAACTATCCACCCGATGATTACCAAAAATGCTGTGGCCATTCTTAATCCATTGCAGGCCTCGCCCACAGCCACTATGGTGCCATTAAGTGTAATTATATTGGCCTCATTTATAGCAGAATAGCCTATCATCTCTAAACAAAATGCCGCCGATGCAGCCGCTGCACTTTGCAGGGGTAACATAGTCGCTGTATGAATGTATCGTGGAAGCGGCAACATCAAACACAGAAACAACAACACATCTGCTGTTTTGCGAAAGACCTGCCAACCGAACAGAAGTATAGTCAGAGACGCTATGCTAACTATAAAGGACAACCTATCGGCTGAAGCATACATATAGTACAAACCAAAGCCTCTCATAGCTTGTGCCGCCACAAAAAACCACAAACCCCATATTGAAGGCCGAATACGGCATTCGGAAATATTGCGGGCTCTACTCCATAAAACATGAAGAGCAAGAAACGGCACCAGCATTCCGATTGAGTACTCGTCGCTTTTGAGCCAAATTTTCCTTAGCTCCACAAGTTCCGGCCAATAAGACCAAAGAAAAACACCCATAAGAACGCAAATTCCTATCCCTCTAAAAATATTAAAAGGCAATTTTTCAGCTAACATAGCTTTTTTAGCTATAAGCTTAAATTCGCAACCTCGGCCGGATGTAACCGCTGCTTTTTCTACTACGCTGTCGCTGGATACTATTGCACCGGCATCAACTACACAGTCGCGGATTTCGCAATTTTGCCCAATATATGAACCTTCCCACAAAATGCTGTTTTCTACAAGCGTGTTTTTGTCTATACAGACGTTCCGTTCAATTACTGATGGCCCCAGAATTACAGCTTTTTCCGACACCGTGGCACCATCCATAATAATAACAGGGCCACAAATCCGTGCGCTCGGGTCGACCTTCGCACTCTCAGCCAGCCAAACATCTTCTGAATCGTTCCACTTTGTATAATGAAAATCACCATTTACATTACCACCGTTCTTAAAATAAGTCGTAATGGCAGCCAAATAGCCGGCCCTGTTTCTAAAATTTCCAACAGGATAAGGAAGCAGATGACTGCGTATGGTCCGGCCTGCTCGCAACATAACAGGAATCAGGCCTTCTTTTATGTCGCAGTACCCCTGCCCCGGAATATACTCAATAACTTGGGGGCTGCAAATATAAATCTCAGCCGCAGCGCCAATTGCTCTGTCACTTTGGAAATTGGATTCAAACACAACTGTTAAATCCGACCCGCTGGCTAAATGCTTCTGTAACAATGTGCGGACATCCGGCGGAGACGCAATACCGGCGTGAAGCAATAAAAATACAGTGTTTGTGTTACCGTTTGCGGCGTCCCGGATACAACCTGCGGTGCCGACAGGCATAGGTTCATTCAAAAACTCCAGTTGCATTGTGTCGATACCATCAATATTTTTCTGCAACTGTAAGGCATTTCCGCAGGAACAAATCACAGCCTTGTCTATTTCCTGGCGGGATAAATGTCTTAACAATCGTTCCAACGCCGGTTTTCCGACTATAGGCCACAATGCAGGGGACAAGCGTGATACAAGCGGACATCTGCCAAAATCAAGATTTCCCGCGAGTATAATGGCCTTAACATCGGGCATTTGCCCAAAATAATACTTACGCAACATTATCAATCCAACCGTCCCTCAAATGGAAATTTCGACATAATTTAGAAACCTGGTTATTCTGTCGATTACAGCTTCGGCATTATTTCCTCTCGGTCGAGAAACAAAAGACAAAAACTCTCCGATTTTCTGCTGAAACTGGTCTGTATCATAAACAGCAAAAACATAACCCATCTCCTCGAATCTCTGTGCGATAGCAACCTGATGGTCGTTAACAACCTCTCCATATTTTTTAAGCCTGGGCATTACAAGAAGCGGTTTGTTACTGTCCATCGCCATTGCTATAGTGCCGATTCCGGCGTGACTTATGATACGTGACGCCTTCTCAACACAATCATCAAACAGCCTTTTCTCCAAAAACTTTATATATTCAAAATTGCGCGGCCTATATGCGCTATTGCCAATTTGCGCATAGATTTCATCGCAAATCCTGCCGGCCCCGGCTGCCACATCTACAGCCTTGACCAGACGGTCAAAGGGAAATTGAGTTCCAACCGTTAAAAATATCATACGACCGTGCCTGCAAACTGCACACCTCTATATTTTGCCGTCAGTTCCGGCCACTGAACAAAAAATAAATCGGCTATAAACTTGACCATACGACCCGAAACGGACAATCTTTCAATATTCGTAATACTGTCGACCCAGATAACTTTTGCCCCTATCAGTTTGCCCAGAAAGCAGCTAATGCAGCCTGCCGCGGCACCGGTGCTTATCACTACATCTGGTCTCTCCAGGAAAATTATTTTCAGACAACGTAGTAACACCCTAACTGTCCGCCAGAGACTGCGCCGATTACACTCACCGACAACATAAACTCTGCCAAATCTTTGAAGTTGTTCTCTGACCATTTCTGCTGTGGTAATATAAAACGTTTCATACCTCTGCCAACTGTCACTGAGCTTGAGCATTTGACTGAGGTGACCACCGCCTGAAGCAGCAAGACATATTTTCATTCGTCTCTGCATTTCACCAAGTTCCTAACCGCCTTTGAATCGGGCGAAAAATAATCTGCGGCCAATATATCGGCGGGTACTTAATAAATCTTTTTAAAAGGTTTCGCCGTAATCTCCGTTTAGACTGAAAACCGATTTCCTGTAACTCCAAAACATATTTTTCCTCATACTCGTTATCCTGAATTTCCTGCTTGAGAATATCGCATCTTTGTACAATTCTTCTTTCCAAATCCTCTTTTCTGATACCCGATGCAAGAGCAGGCCTGTAATCATCGCCCCTTATTATGGGTATGCCTTCCCACTTAACTATTTCCCCCGCTGAAACTGCTATGCTCAGTATCATTGACCAGCCGGTAGCCTCCGATGAACCGTCGAAAATAAAATTGCCAAGACTGTACGCAACCAAACCACTACCGACATTTTCAACACCCTGGATTATATGAGGATGATGGCCAACAACCAGTTTTGCTCCCGCATCGACGAGCAGCCGGGCCGTTTTTCTCTGTTCGAGACTCGGTCTGTCCATCATTTCATCGCCCCAATGAACCGAAACTATTACAAAGTTACCTTCCCTGGCTTTAGTCTTTACGGCCTCAAGCACTTCATTAAGACTGCCTCCGCCGTTAAAGGTATATTTCTCTTTGAGAAGGCACAGACCCAAAACCGTCATTTCCTGACCGCCAAAATCTATTTTGGCAGCCTCGATACCCGGCTCAAAAAGGCCTCTCTTTCCTGTCCCAATCGCTTTAATCCCCGCCTTATTTAATTGAAGCACAGTGTCAATAGCACAGTTTTGTCCCTGCTCAAGTATATGATTATTTGCAACGTTAGCCGCAGTGATGCCCCAATCCGCCAAATATTGTATTGTTTTGGGTCGACCCCGCATGTGCAGACTGCGCAGACTTTTTTCTTTCCGGCCGATATCGGAAAAAACACATTCCAAATTACAAAGCACCAAATTATGCCTCTTAAAGATATCGATAATATCCGGCGGCACAAATCCCCTTCCATACTTATCCAAACTGCGGGTCACACCCATTCCAATCCGGCTAAATGAGTCCCCGCACATTATGTCCCCAACACAGGCTATCCTGATATTATCCATTAGCCGAGGCGCCTAAACAGATACTGTTAAAAATCTCTTTTTCTTCCTCTCGCTTCGCCGCCATTGCCTGTATTATCAAATCAGATATTTTTCCAACCTGATTGTCCCAGCTACGGTTTCCGGCGATTTCTATGCGTCTGCATCTGCGCTGCGCGGTATCATTCTGCAACTCCCAAAGAATCGCCTTGCGGAACTCTTCTTTATCGTGTGCTATGCTGATAACATCAGAGTACAGCATCGCTTCTTTAATGGCCACCGATACAATGGGTTTACCCGACGCCATATACTCAAACATCTTCAGCGGGTTGCAGCATTCTATCCACCTGCTCATCCTCCACGCAAGCATGCACACATCGAAGCACGCACAAAGCTGTGGAATTTTCTCGTAAGGCAACCAACCCAAAAAATGTACATTATCAAGTCGTTGCAACTCCGAATAGTCACCGCCAGTAACCTGTCCGGCTAAAACAAAAGAAACATCCGGTAAATTACGCGCACACCATAATAACAGTTCGATGTCATTATATGCGGTCAGCGTTCCAAAATATCCCGCGATAGGCCTCCGTATTCCTGTCAATTCCTCCAACTGCACCCCTTTTTCCGCGGTTTGCCGGAACAAATCAAAATCTGCGCCGTGCGGCAGATAAAATACATGGTCTCTCTCCGAGCGCTTAAGCTCATATAGCTCTTTGGAAACACAAATTACCATGTCACTTGCATCAGAAATACTTTTTTCCCGCTGATGCTGTAAATAATGAGCAGTGGTATAGGAGTCATCAGCAAACAAATCCGAAACGTAGTATAATTTCAAACCAGAATCAAAATCATTTACGATATCCGCAGACCTGATATTCTCAACCCATAGTATCGGATGCGACAACCCGATGAGCCTGCAAACCGTTTTAAGCTGTAACTTTAGCAGAGTATTGTTAAAAGCATCGGTTGCCGACTTTCCCTGGACAGGAAGAAAAACGGGGCTGAAAACATAAAGATTATCATCAGGCTGTCTCAGGTATCTTGCCACACTCTTTATTTTTCTGGCGATTCTGGTGCCAAGCCCTCTTTTACTCTTTAGGCCGACTGCCAAATCCGAACTGAAAGGATTAACATATAAAATCTTATTTTTTTCAGCCAACCTCCGCATTATATGAGTTGCGCAGCTGGGATTCATCGACCACCAGTCACTGGGGCCAAAACAAATTATATTGTGGTTTTCCAGCATTTCCGTTTCAAATTCCGTTAGTGATGTTCTGCCATAACAAACGAGACGAACTTACCGCCGGCTGTTCGTTTTATCTGCTCTGCCCTTCGGATTTCGGTCCTGAGCTCCGGCGGCACTTTTTCCCTGAGAACATCCTCCATCTCTCTTGCGTGCTTACTGCTGAACCTGTCACCCGGCACATATTCGAGAACCACCAAATCATCCGCTTCCTGTATTACCCGTCCCGCTACAACCGGCATATCATACATACCGTATAAAACCCGCGCCAGAATACATTCAATCACCGATGCTCCCAATATTCTGCCCGAAGGTGTAACAATGAAATTACCATCTCTTCCAAAAATACGTTTCACAACAGGAAATTCCCGACCGCATCTGCATTTTTCGCCGGAGGTTTGAACCAAATCGTCAATATCATAGCGAATCAGCGGCATCGCCATATTCCAGAAGCCGGTCGCCACAATTCGAAAGCAATCCTCATTGGGCGGACCGGCAGGATGTAATTCGGTCAAACCATATTCAGGAATAATATGATAGCTGCCCTGTTCACAGGTATGAATATAGCATACCCTTTCCGCACTGCCATAAAAGTCAAATACCCTGCAGTCGAACACTCTCGAAATAATCTCTTTTTTGCCGTCATCAAGCATCTCTGATGTGGTCAAAACACATCGCAACGGCATCGATATACCATATTCGAGACACCCTTTGGCCATCACATACAACGCCGACGGGTAACCTGCCAATATATCTGTCCCGTACGCCTTCATAGCCTCAATGTATGACGGCACTCTTTCCAGTGAAAGATGAAACGTGGATAAAATCAGCTCCTTCATTACCACATCATACATATACATCTGCCCATTATTTGTCCCCGGAAGTGCTACCATCCTGCCCTCCAAATATGCACATCTGTCGTTTATTCCGACGCCTGCCCAGTCAAATTGTCTTCTTACAAATGCATGCTCATTACCTATCGACCACAAATTGCGTTTTATCGGCACCGGCAATCCCGTAGTTCCTCCGGTATGAGCGGTGTGCAGAAACATTTTGTTGAATTTGACGGATACCATATCATTACCCGCCCTTTTTAAATCCTCTTTGCGAATAACGGGAAAATTTTGAATGTCCTCAAGAGTTTTTATGTCATCAGGGTACAACCGGAGTTCTCGCATCAGCCGATTATAATACGGCACCGTCTCGTAGGCGTGCAGGACTATCCGTTTGAGCAGTTCGAGCTGCAATTCTTTTAGTTCTGCGGCACTATACCACTGTGTACGTTCAAGCCACATACGGCGACGCTTAAATGGTCCTATGAAACGTTTAAGCAGACAAACCCGCATCCCATTCAGTGTCGCTTTAAAATCCTTAAAGTTAAACCTGCTTATATCCATACCAGATACTCATCCGAAAAACACCGGCTCTGCTGCTTTAGGCAGCATAGATTCCAGGGGAGTATACGGCAGGTTTTTCCTGGCCGTCGCAATTCGGTGTGTAAAGTCTCCCCGGTAACACATCGCACCCTTTCTGAGGCCCCCATTGCTCATCACAGCATTTTCAAATCCTTCGGTCAGAGCCAGCAGATACGGAAACGTGGCGTCCGTCAAAAGTATAGTCGAAGAATGCGGCGTCAAAGCAGGGATATGGTCACAGTTGTAATGGACAACATTTTCTTTCAGATAATAGTCATTCAGGCTCTCTGTTGGAACACAAGTCTCAATAAACCCATCGAGTGTCGCCGTCGCATCGCATATAACACTGCCGGCCGGCAGTGCAGCAACGGTTTTTTTGTCCATAATATAGCGGCATCTATCTTTAGGCAGTGTAGGTCTTCTGTCGGCGGCGCATATTACAATTCTTATATTCGGAATAACTTCGCGTATCCGGGAAAGTGCTTTATCAGGGTTCCGCTCATCGAAATATATTACAGATGCCCTGTGTCTGAAATTCTCTATCATATCTGCGGTCATATATCTTCCCAAACGCTGAACGACGGTCTCGGGATGTTTATCTACCACTGTCACATCCAGACCGTTCATAGTAAATACCTTGATAGCGTTACAGCCGATTCTTCCGCAGCCTATGACCATAGCTCTGGATGGTGCCAGACTTGAAAGGTATTTACCCGCCAGTAATCCCGCATTTTCCATAAGCAAATTCAATGTTTTCAGCGCTGCCAGCGTCCCTGTGATTTCACTCATTGGCTTCAGCAGAACAAGTTCTCCGTCCTCTCGTACCCACTCATAGGCGATGGCCGAAACCCCCATCTTTGCCAGGCGAACATAATTCTCCCTCGGCTCATTTCCATCAAAATGCAGATAAGCAAACAAAATCTGGCCGTCTCTGTACAAACCGTACTCCCCGCCTATAGGACACTTTACTTTCGCTATAAGCTGGGCTTTTGCATAAACACAGTCACAGTCGACAATCTTCGCACCGGCACGAGCGTAAACCTCATCTCCAAAACCGGCCTTTTTACCAGCTTCGGTCTCAACAAAAACCTTATGTCCCCTGTTTGTCAGTATCGCGGCCTGCTCCGGCCGCAGCGCCACTCGAGACTCATCCTTTTTGCGTTCTTTCGGAACACCAATATTCATACGTCCCCCCTGTTATTACCTCCATAATCACCCTTTGGGCAAAACCGCCAAAAACTTCTTTTTAAAGTGTCGGTCGTAAGCCTGAAAGGTAGGAATCTCCCAATTATCATTTCCTTCGATAAATACAGGCCCGTCTTTTGTAATTGCGATGTCCCAGCCGATGGAATGAATACCGTAGAAAAAATTGTGTAGCCTCGTTGCCTTCTGCACCGCCTCCGCAAAATAAGGTATCTGAAAATCATAGAATACAACACCCGTATTGGGATGATGTGTTGTGCGCCGCCCGAACGCAGGCCGAAACAACCCCTCTTTGCCTAACCGTCCCGTTTCCAAATCAATCGGTGCGGAAACACCGCCTGCCGCCAGGTTATCGCAGCATTGCCCGTTTACTCCTATTCTGATAATCGCCCCCAAAGTAATTATCTCCTTCCCGGAAATCGCTGTTACCAGCCGGATAGTATTGACCGAATGCGGATACAGTTCACTCATCTTCTGGTGCTGATATATTCGCTCCTGAACAATACACTTGTCTTTTATCGTTTTCTTTAATTCCTCAACAGTCACCTGCTGCTCATTCAAATACAGTTTTCCATCTTCTGTCCTTATAGAATAGACCCCGTCAGCACACTCACCCATCAGCTCTTTTATAAACACATCCATCCTGTCCCTCCGCAGCAGGCTCTCGAACGATTCTGTCTTTTGCGTATCAAGCCACATAATAGATTGCCCGTCACAAAGCGCTATAATTTCAGGCGTAGGAAAACCCAGGACCTTAAGATATTTGCCGAAAACAAACTTGTCCCTCAGAAGACAGGTGCAATTGGCTTTACGGCCCCCCATTTCCATAACCAAATTCGCTCTGTCTCGCAACCTGCGAAACGTCCGTAGTGCCAGGTAATCATCGGGATTTCCTCCATCTTTTCTGTCAAGACCGTACAGGTAATAAAAATGATTTATCTCGCAATATCTCATCATCCACCAGAGATTATCAAAATATATCTCGATATTGGATTTTCGCTGGTTATGTGGGTAGTAAGTATGGGACGAGGGATTCCGCAGGTGACTGTAAAGAAATTTCGCAGCCGTAACCGCTCTTTTCAGCAATCCCATCTTGTCCCCCCAAAAAGCTAAACCCTCTTTTCAAAAATTGTGTGTGCTTAAAAACTTTTCTTTGAATTCCCTGTTGCACGTTTGCAGAGTCGCCATCCCCCAGCGGTTATTTCCTTCTATGAAAGTGGGACCGGATTCCGTAATGCCGATGTCCCATGCAATGGAATGAACGCCATAAAAGAAGCGGTGTAAAGATAAGGCCATCTGGACAACCCGGTCGAAATAAGGTATCTCAAAATCTTCAAACTTAAGACCCGTGTCAGGATGCCTCTCGAGCTTTCCGCCATAGCCAGGCTTAAAAATACCATACTTACGCAGCCTTCCGGTGGCAAGGTCGATTCCTATTGCAATGCCACCCGCTGTCCAGTTATCGCACCGCAGGCCGTTCACTCCTGTTCTGATAACAGCCGATAAAGGAACAACCTCCCCATTATTTATTACTGTTGCCAGCCGGATGGTATTAACTGAATCCGGGTATAACTGTTTTATTTTTGAATGCTGGTTAACTCTTTCCTGGACAATGCACTTATTCTTCAACACCATCCTTAACGATTCAATCGTTATCTGCTTCT
>Ga0315284_10008171_pt1 | contig 14927 bp, 14 predicted proteins | sample YL17G09_16_MG_FD_203696 | JGI IMG/M metagenome (GOLD analysis project Ga0315284, IMG submission 203696) | Sediment microbial communities from Yellowstone Lake, YNP, Wyoming, USA - YL17G09_16 | ecosystem: Environmental > Aquatic > Freshwater > Lake > Sediment | place: USA: Wyoming | collected... | reverse complement strand
GAGCAGCCGCCTCACGAGCAAGGAGCGTTACCGACTCGTCGACCTGGACGGAGTTCTGATGGTCCGCTACGACGTGCCGCTCTCCGATGAGCCGGGGATCTTCAGCCGCTACTGGCCGACGGGCGCCCGCACGAGCGCCGCTGTCAGCAACTACGGCGCGGCCATCCTCAACGCAGACCTGGTGGCTCCGTCGTCCGGCTCCGTCGGACGCGGGTATCACTTCGCAGCGGCGAATCTCCCGCGGTTCGACATCACCCTGAAGGACGGCGGCCAGACGGAGGCGACGCGCGTCGTCACAACGCCCGTCGACCCGCCCGCAGCGAACGCCGTGCGCGGCAAGCCGCTGCGATGGCATGACGGGCGCTGGGAGCGCCAGCTCGCCGAAGGGTGGGTGTCGCTGGGCTTCACCTGGCCGGACATCGTGACCGATGAGCAGCGCAAGGGCGTAGCCGCCAGGGATGCGACGATGGCGGCGAGCGCGGCCGCCGAGAAGGAGGCAGAGGTGCAGATCAGGGCCGAGCATGAGGCCGGGCAAACCGCGACGACGGTCGACGAGCTGATCGACATCAGCAGCACCAACAACGTCAACCGCTTCCGTCTCGCCTACCGTGCCGCGCTCCGCAAGGAGATCCAGGCCAATCCGGCAGAGTACACCTACGGCATCGAAGGAATTGACCAGGTCGTCGAGAAGATGATCCCCGCTCTGCTCGACGGCTCGGCCCACGTCGGCAGCGCCGCCAAGCGCGCCGCGAAGACTCTCGGCATCTCACCGACCGTCAAGGGCATCATGTCCTTCCTCGCGTCCGGTGTCGCGGCCGCTGCCGCCCAGGCCGCGGCTCCCGCGCTGAAGGCTGACGCGCCGATGCCTGCTCCGGCAGGCGCCACGAGGCAGGTGTACACGGAATCGCTCCCTGTCTTCGATCCCCGTGAATCGATGCAGCCATGGGAGCGCAGGCGTCTCGAGGAGCAGGCGGTCCGCGATGCCGAGCACGCCGAGCGCATGCGCGCAGAGCGCGAAGCAGGCCCGGCTGCCATCGAGTCGCAGACGCCGCACACCCTCTACGTGTTCAACGGCGCGACGAGGACGGGGCGCTACGAAGGCAACTTTGGATCGCTCGGCGAGGCCACGGAGTACGCCCAGAGGCAGGCCGCGCTGAGCCAGCCGTTCATGCAGTTTCAGATCTTCCACGGCACGTCAACGACCCCTCGCAACCAGGTCCCCGGCGCGACCGTCACGGCGGCCATGCCTGAGACGCCGTCGCCGATGATCTCCAGCCCGCTCATCCTTGCCGCGCTCAAGTCGACGGTAGATCCCGCCACCATGACCGCTCCGCAGCTCAACGCCGCCCTGGACAAGCTCGACGCAGCTCGCTCGGCGATCGGCGACGCGCTCATCGCGACCGGCCGCGGCAATGAAACGTCCAGCGCCACCAGGGCCAAGGCGGACGAAGATCCCCTCTCGCGCCAGTACCGCGCCATCGACGTTCGACGCGACGCCCTCGCAGCCGAGGTAGAGCGCCGCTTCGGCTACGCCCCGGGCGAGCGCGCACCCTCGCGCCTCCCCACCAGCAAGCGAGGCTATGGCCCGCGGACATCCGCCCCCGCGGTCCCGGCCGCCTCCGGCACTGCTTTCGCTCCGTTCAAAGGCAACTTCGGCCCCAACGCCGCGAAGACAGCGATCATCCCGACGAATCCAGATGGCAAATTCAAGGGCGTACCGCAGTCGGTTTCGCTCATCGCCAGCGATGGACGCCTCGGCGTTCATGCGTGCCTCAGTCGATCCCAGGGCAGCATGGAGAAATGGATGATCACCCATCTCCTCTCCGGGCTCGCCCTTCGCGGTTACCCCAATCAGACTACCGCGATCAAGATCTGGCGTCGCCTCATCGAGTCGCCCATTCCCTGGCAGCTTCCCCACGAGGACGCGGAGGGCAAGACCGCCCCGTGGGGCCATGATGCGCCGCTGGCCCTTCAGGCGGCCGAGCGCGATATTCCTGGAACGATCACTTTCCGGGCCGCGATCCGCGCCGAGAGCGACAGGCGCGACGAGAAGGAGCTAGCCGAGCGCGCAACGGCGCGCCCCGAGTCCTTCGTCACGATGCCGGTGCCGATCGCTCCCGCCCCGGCCACCGCGGTCCCGGCCGCCTCCGGCACTGCTTTCGCTCCGTTCAAAGGCGGAACGATCACTTTCCAGGCCGCGATCCGCGCCGAGAGCGACAGGCTCGACCTGGAGAAGAAGCTCGAAGGATACGCGCATACCATGGGCCGCCTCGCCGAGCGCGAGGCCAAGCTCCCCACCGCCGCGCAGGCCAAGGACGATCGCAAGGCATGGGATGAGCTGTACGCGTTCCTGCATGAGATCCGCGGCCAGTGGACCGGGGGCGCGCCGGGTCATGGCGAGTTCGACAAGCCAGGGCTGAGGCGCGAAGAGTGGGAGGAGGCTCGGCGCGCGGCGGCGCAGGAGATCGACCGTCGGCTGTCGGAGATCCCCGACGAGTGGCACGCCCCGGCCACCGCGGAAATGAAAGCGAAGTGGAGCGAAGACGAGCGCCAAGAGGCAATCGCGCACGCCGCGGATACCGAGGGCCACGGAAAGTGCGCGCTGTGCCATGAGGTGATCTCTCTCGACCACGAACCCATCAGCGCCAACCTCGAGCCCGGCGAGGACATCAACGACATCCCATCTCACTGGAGCAAGAACAAGTCGCCAGCCTCGCGCGCGCAGGTCCACGAAGCGTGCTTCACCGCAGAGGAATCGCGCCGCGAGGAGGCCAAAAAGGCGGCCGTAGAGGCGGCGGTCGAGACGGAGATTCAAAGGCGCCGGGCCGCTAGCCCCTTCAAGGAGGGCCAGCTCGTCGTGTGGTCGCCCGACTACCTGGACGAGGGGAACGGGGCGCCAGATCTGGCGCGCGGACTCGACGAACCGTTCACCGAGGACAAGCGCGAACAGCTCGCGAGGCAGGTTGGCCAGGTCGCCCGCTTCCGTGACGTCTACGCCGAGGAGCACGAAGGCAGGAGCGACGACGAAGAAACGGGCTGGGAGGACTTCCCGGGCCGCGTCTGGGTGCAGTGGCGCGGGGAGGACAAGCTCGACCCCGTCGAATACGCGTCGATCGCCACGTACAACCCGGACAAGGTCATCGCCGGCCAGGCGAACCTGCTGGAGTACAAGAACAAGCGCGACGAGGCTTACATGGCGCGTCAGTCGACGATCGCTCGTGAGAACATCGAGCGCGACGAGAAGGAGCTAGCCGAGCGCGCAACGGCGCGCCCCGAGTCCTTCGTCACGATGCCGGTGCCGATCGCTCCATCGTCTACGACCAAGCCGTCTAAGCCGAAGAAGGCGGGCAAGTTTCACCCCTTCCAGACCCTCAAGGCGGTAGATCTCTCCTCCCTCATGGAGCTGGACTTCCCGTCGCGCGCCAAGCGGAACGACTTCGCCCTCGTCGCCGCGAAGCAGCCATCTCGCTGGGGAACGCCAGGACCCGGCGGTCATGGGTGGTTTCTTCCCGGCAAGAAGCGCCTGCCCGACTTCACGCGCGAGCTGAAGGACATCTATCACGGCGACGTGCGCAACGCGCGAGAGTCGGTCGTGATGTTCGCGGAGCAAGCCATCGAAAAGGGAAACGCCTCCGCGCCCGTCACCACCGAAGAAGGGGAGCGCCCCGACTGGAGGACGCCGGAGCCCGCCGCTCTCAGCCCCGCAGCACCCGGCAAAGGGGCGATCGCCGAAGCGAAGGCACGATATGATCTACTCGTGAAGCTCGGCGCGCCCCAGACCCCGCAGATCGGCGGGCTCGACCTGCGCTCCTTCCTCGCGCTCCCCATCGAACGCATCGCAGACTTCTACACGCGCGCGAGCGAAGAGGGAGAGGAGGGAGGGCGACTCCGAGCGTGGCTGAAATCCAAGTTCGGCAGCGACCTAGAATACGCGATCAACAGCGGGAATTTCAACCGCTTCGTGGCCCAGGGAGGCGTGCTCCTCGAGATGCGCTACGGGCTGAGGCGCGACGAGGCCGAGAGACTCATCGCTCACCCGGACCGGGAGAAGCTCCTCGCCGAGCACGATGACTGGATCATGCGCGCCCCGAGCCAGTTCGGCGAGGGCACCCCTGCCTCGAGCCCCGAGTCGCGTCTGCGTCTCATCTCGAAGATGAACGGCGAAGCGTGGATGGAAAAAGAGTCAAAGTCGTTCATCGCCGGCTCCCTGGCGCGAACGATCGCCAACCAGGCAGGCGGCGACGAGAGCAGACTCCTCGGCCTGCTCGCGAAGCACGGCGCGAAGGTTCTCCGCGTCGAATCCAATCCTGGCGCCGCTGGCCGGCAGTTCCATGTCCGGCTCGCTGATGCCGAGGTCGGGTACTTCGACCTCGGCGGGCCATCGGAGTTTCGAGCGTATCGGTTCGTGATCGGCATCCCGTCGTTCTACGCCGAGCTGCCCGGCCGCGACCCGATGAGCTATCTACCCGGTCATTCGGTCCACGGCGTCGACCAGCCCAGCGTGACCACGAGCCGCGGCATCCTGCACAAGCTCCGGAGCATCGGCTTCGCCGAGTACAAGGGCATGTCCGCCAAGGTCCTCGGCAACACCCCACGCGAAGGGCTCCACACGTTCCAGACGGAGAAGGCCGGGCACCGGGTCGTGAGCGATCGCTCATACGATACGCTCTCGGAAGCGCAGGAGGCCGCCGCGGCCGCGCTCCTGGCCGGCGAGCATCCCGAGTTCGGGCCGGCCGCGCCGTCACGCGAGCAGCCACGGCCTCACACCCTCTACGTGTTCAACAACGCGACGAAGACGTCGCGCTACGAGGGGGATTACGAGTCGCTCGAGGAGGCGCAGGCGGCTGCCCGGAAGCAGGCCGCGATGAGCCAGCCGTTCGTCGAGTTCCAGGTCTTCACCGGCACGGCGAGAACCCCGCGCAACCAGGCGCCGGGGCCGGTCTACAGGGGCACGGGCGGCGCGGTAGATCCCGTCCGGGCTCACGCCGAGCTGAGCGCCCAGGCCGCGCGAGAGGCGCACGCGCGCATGATGCGCGGCGAGAGTGAGCTGTACGTGTACTTCAGGGAGGGACAGATCTCCACCAAAGGCACAGGCGAAGACACCACCGGCTGGACGCTCGCCTGGCCGGAGCGTGTCCCCGGACACCTCACGCCGGACGCGCTCGTCGCCTACTTCGCCCAGCGCACGGGACGCCTGCCCTACCTCGCCCCACCCGCGGAGGAATCGCGCGCGCTGCTGAACCCGACCACTCCGGCGGAGATCTCCCAAGCCAAGGCCCTCAAGGATGCACAGGCGGCCAAGAAGAAGGAGATCAACTCCGCGCTCAAAAAGTGCAAGACGCGCGAAGACGCGATCGTCCTGCACCGCTCGACGAGCAGCCAAGATCTGCGCGAGGCACTTCAGGACAAATACGGCGTGGATGTCTTCCTTGACGCCGGCCAGACCCGCGAGGAACTGGAATCGAGAGATCGATACGGCGGCGGCAGCCAGGCCGGAGATCAATCCTCGAGCCTGCATGACGTCGAGAAGACGATCACCGGCGGCGGTTCGACGACAAAAGCCGAGAACAAGCGACTCCTTGCCAAGGGCGGCAAGCTGCGCGCGAACGAAAAGACGTGGCACCCCCGGCGCCGCGGCAAGGCCCCGACGGCGGACGAGCTGCGCGCCGAACTGAAACGGCTCGGCTGGGTGCTCCGGGGCGACAGGCCGATCACCGAGTGGGAACGCGCGGACGGCGGTGCCTACTGGATCGCGGACACGGAAGCCGACAACGTGAGGAAGCGCGAGATCTTCGCGAGCACACCCGAAGAGCTGGCCGCGAGCGCGGCCCAGCTCAACCGACTGTGGCGTGTGGAGGACGAGGAGAGGGTGGAGATCGACGCCCGCGTCAAGAAAGAGAGCGCCAAGCTCGGCAAGGTCGACGCGAAGCGAGCGGCGAAAGAAGCGAAGTCCGAGGCAAAGCGCGCCGCGGCCGAGGCGAAGACGGCGGCCGAGCACGCCAAGATCGCCGCCCAGGTCGAGGCCGAGAATGCCAGGCTCGCGAAGAAGCGCGAAGCCGAGCGCGCGCGACTCGCGAAGCCGGCGGGCGAGAAACCGATCAAGGCCGGCAAGCCCGAGAAGGTCAAGCCAGCGATCGCTCGCACGCATCAGGTGAACGTCTCGCAGGAGTGGGCGAACTGGCTCAAGGCCCGGCGCATCTTCGCCGGCACGCGCCGCGCCGTCGAGGCGGTCGGCAAGCCTGGTGATCAAGCCGAGACGCTCGACGAAGTTCTCGAGCGCGTTCTGCGCACGGGGCGGTCCCGCATCGAAGCCCTGGAGGCGTACGCGGTCAAGCAGGGCAAGGGCGTTGGATCTACGAAGACGGTACAGGGCAAGATCGCCGCCGTCGAAGTATCGCGCCCCGTCGCGCTCCACGTCTCGGACGAGTGGGCGCACTGGATCGACGCCCGCGGCAAAGGCCGGTTCTCGAAAGAGCAGAGCGGGAACGAGCGCACCGACGAGACGCTCGAGCGCATCCTGAAGACCAGCCGCGGCCGCATCGAGGCGCTCGAGAACTACGCGGGGAAGAAGAAGTGAGCGCGATCGCCTGGCCGAAACATCTCGCGCTCGCCCCCGAGCTGGACGAGCACCGCATGGCGCGGTGGCGTCTGGGGCAGATCGCCATCGGCGTGAGTGAAGCAACGATCGATCGCGTCGGCGAGCGCGCCGGCTTCTGGGTCATCATGCCCGAGCCTGAGCAGGAGCAGGAGGAAGTCAAATGACCACGCTCGCATTCGATCGACGACGGCCCATGCCCTCGTCCCGATTGTGTGCGTTTCCGGAACCACCCCGGCCGCCACCGCATCGAGGTCGACTGATGCGCGCGAGGAAGGGCTTCGCGCAGGCGGTAGATCTCGCCCCTCGCTCGTCTACCACCTGCGAAGACTGCTGCGCCGACGTCGGCCGGCGCACGCGCTGCCATCGGTGCGACCGGCTCGTTTGCAGCGATTGTCTGGTCTTTATCCACGTCACCTGGCGCAAAGACGTCGGCCCCGGTAGCGCGCGGTGTCATGCCCCCACTCCACCCACTCCGGCGCTGACCAGTGGGTAAGGCATCGCGCAGCAACCCGAACGTCAAGCTCATGGCCCTGCCGGTCCTACAAGACCGCTCGTGCGGCGCTTGCACGGCCTGCTGTGAGGTCCTCCAGGTCGACGAACTGCGCAAGCCAGCCCGCCAGCTCTGCGAGCACGCCAAGCCCGCCCATGGCGGCTCCTGCGGCATCTGGGGCGACCGCGAGCGGCAGCCTCCCCTGTGCAGAGCCTGGCACTGCCTGTGGCGCAAGGGGATGGGGGCGGAGGAGGAGCGGCCAGATCAAAGTGGGGTCATGCTCCAGCCGTCGGTCGGCTACATCCCCGGCACGAAGCAGCTCGGCATCTCGGCGCACGAGCTGCGCCCCGGCGCCCTGGACGAGCCCGCGACCCGCGCGTACCTCGAGCGCATCGCGGACGGACGCACCGTCTACGGAGTCCGCCCACTTCGCTCGTGTTACGTCGACGACGAGGGCAACCCCCGCGTCGGGGTCGTCGTTGACGAGCGCGCCCGAACGAAGTATCTCTTGATCGTCAAGGGGCCTTATGAGGGCCCGTACATCACGAACATTCCCGAGGAGGAGATCTAAATGGCCAAGGACAAGCGAGACGACGAACAGGAAGACGAGTGCCCCCGCGTGGCAGCGGTGAGGGCGATCGCCGAAAAAGAACCCTTCGATACATGCCCGTTCTGCGACGGCGAGGTGCTGGTCATCCTGGTACCGCCGACGGTCTGTCACACGCAGCCGGTGTGCGCGCGGTTCAGCGAGCTGGACCCGATTGACTACGTGAGGTTGTTGACGGCGGCGAGGAAGGGCGATCTACCCTCATGAGCGAGCCGAACAGATCAACCGCCCGTCGCTGCGACTGTTGCGGGCGCCCGACGGCGTCGCGCTGGTGCGCCGCGTGCTCCGAGTGCATCCCGTCGCCCATCGACGTCACCGAGCTTGACGGCTTGGACGGCGGGACGATCAAGCGCGGCCCGGGCTGCCCCGTGCTCCTCGCGGCCGCTCGATCTTCGACGCGAGAGGACATCTTCACGCTTCCCTCGTTCCTGTCTCGCGGGAACGTCTTCGGCGTCGACACGGCACCGGACGCGGCGCCGGCCCCGGACGTCCCGAATGAACCCGGCTCAATGCTGGCCGGCGCGCTCGTCGGCGCGGCCGTGGGCGCGCTCCTCGGGGCATCGCCGCGAACGCTCCGCAAGGGCATCAGCTTCCTCGAGCAGATCTTGTCAAGGCACCGCGGCGGAGAGCCCGAGCCGTCAAAGGCGATTGCCGGCAAGAAGCCGCGCAAGCGCAAGCCGAAAGACGGGGGTGCCCGATGAGCAACGTCAACGGCAACATCACCCTGCCTTCGCTCGCCTCGCCGGCATGCTCTTTCTGCCATGACGTCGGCATCCGACCCAACGTCATGGACGGCCCGGCCGGGCCAGTGTGTGCCTGCGGCTCTCCTTCGCGCCACGAGAGCGGATGGTGCGGGGAAGATCACGGGCCGATCTTCTGCGTCTGCCGCCCATACACGCCGCCCGCGTTCTCCGCCGAGAGCGTCCCGCTCGGCGAGTTCGGCGAGCTTGACGACGACGAGGCAGACGCCCTCGTGACGTCGTTCGGCGAGGCTGAACGCGCACTGCTCGACGAATCGCTGCACGGACCGGACCTGGCCGATAAAATGGCCGCCCATCGTGCGGCTTCGCTGAGCGGCGTCCAGCAAGAGTTCGGCTTCGTCGCCACAGATCCACTCGTGCGCGCCCAGCTCGAGGCGAACAAGATCCGGAAAGAGATGAGCGCGGAAGTCCGCAGGGCGATCGCCGACCTGGTGAACCTGCTCATGCCGCAGATCAAAGACCGCAACGGCCTCATCATGCTCGCCGACCACCTGGAAGGCGCCCGCGTCCGCGTCATGGACGAGTGGCCCCGCCGACAGCTCGCCGAACAAGAGGCCGCGCGCAAGGCCAAAAACGCCCCGCCCGGACCCGCGCAGACACCGACGAACGGCGCGCGAAAGTAACGCGCGCCTGTTGACCCCGCCTCGAGATTCCCGTACGGTCGAAACCATGAACGCTCGAGACGCGGACGCCCAAGTATACGCCGCCTGGATGCGCGTACGTGCGAAAGTGATCGCCGCTGCGCAGTCCGAAGGCGGCGAGGCCGAGCTTCGGCGCGCGTTCTGCAACGAGCTGTACCAGGCGGCGATCACTCCGGTTCAGGACGCCGCTCACCTCGCGCGCGCGGCCCAGCGGCTCGGCGGCAAGACAGCGGACCAACTCGCCGCGCTCGCGGCGTTCGCGGCGGACAACGCCAGAAAAGGAATTTGATCGTGTCCAAGAAACCAATCCGTCGTCGGTACGATGCCGCCTCCATCCGTCTCGAGGAGGTCGCGCGCTCGCTGCCCCGCGGCAAGACGCCGCTGTCCGACGCACAGCGATGGGGAATCCACGAGGCCGCGCTCGACTACGCCTTCGGCCTGGTCCGGCTGCTCGAGGAGAAGCGCGGGACCATCCGCTCGCCCGAGGAGGCGATCGCCGATATCCGCAAGGGCGTGAGCCTGGGGACGAACCATCCACACCTCGCACTGGTGGCGGCGATCAAATAGGTTTCGAGGGCTCGCCCTCGCTCGACCCGACGCGCTCGGATGCGCGCCTGGGTGGCTGGCACGCCGTCTCGGATGACGACGTAAACCAGGAGCGACTGGCAGGGCTCTCGGTGCCTGATGGCGACCACCCGCAAAGGAAAGGGCGGCGGTAGACCCCGCAAGCCCCGACGCGGCCCGCGTCTCGCTCTGCCCGGCGGACGGACGTGGGCTCAGCTCGTCGTGCATGCGCTCGAGTCGGTCGGCAGCCGCACAGATCCAGACCTTCCGGTCAACGCCGGCCTAGCGACCCTTCAGCGCCTGTACGCGACCGTCGGCCGGCTCATCGGCGAGGAGCCGCTCAGCGCGAACCACCGCGCGAAGGTGCGCCAGGTCGTCGGCTCCGAGCCTACGATCCACCGCCTCCAGCCCCAGGCCCCTGACCCGCGACCGCTCCGGCGCCTCGGTCGTCGACTCGGCCTTCTGGGTCCCGAGTTCGCCGGCTTCGTCGCTGACCCAATCGCCTGGCTTCGTGCCGAGGACGCGAGCGGACGGCCGCCGGTAGATCCCGAAGTACGAAGAGAGATCGACCCGGCGCGCGGCGCGCTCCGTGAGCAGCCCCGCTACGGTCGCATCATCAGCCCGGCAACACACGAGCCGATCCCCGCAATCTTCGACCCAGCCACCGGACGCAAGTCGCGGCCCCTCGTCGACACGACAGCCGCGCTACCCAACCAGGCCGTACTGGATGACCTGGTGGCAGCGATCGCGGCCGCGAGCGACGTCACCGGCGAATCGTTCGGGACGCATCAGGCTCCGTCTGGTCCGAAGTCGAAGATAATCAACCATTACGATCACTACGACATCCAGCTCTTTGACCCGGCTGCCGACGGCACGTTGCTTGATATGGAGGAGCTGGAGCGGCTGAGCTACGAGCACGGCGCGCTGAACACGCCCGCGCTCGCCGCTGCGCTCGGTGATGCCACCGCCCGCCTCATGGCACACGGCTACGTGCGGACGGTTCGGGTGTCGATCCGCGTCGCCAGCCTCATGATGTTCACGGACTCCCGTTGCGGCGACTGCGGTCACCTGGATATCGTCCACAAGCCCGGCTGCTCCGTCGCCGGGTGCGGGTGCGCCGCGTTTCGTTCCGTCGTCAGCTACTTCTGGAGCGACGAGCGCCGGAGCGAGTGGGCGACGATCACCTTTGCCGTCAATGCCCGCGTCGCGGCGTCTCAACTCGCCTTCAATCTCAAGGAGAAGGCGATCCCTGCGCAAACCAAGTACATTACGAATGGGGTAGCGATCCCCTTTCCCGTCGAAGTATCGTTCAGCTGTCTCCGCGAATCAGAACCCGAAGAGGAGTGATCAATGGCCAAGCAACAAGCTAATTTTTACATCGTCGCGGCACGACTCATGATCGAAGCGAAGGACGCCCCCGCAACGATCGCCGAAATGGCGAAGGGGCGAAACGCGTGAGCGCCGCCGAGGACGCGGCGCGCCGCAAGACGCTGGAGTGGATCAAGGCCGGCGAAGAGAAGGACGACGTGAACGAGGGAGATCTGTGCACGTTCGAAGACGCGGTCTGGTTCGGCGTCTGGTGCCAGGTGGGCGGCGAATCCGTCGAGGAGCCGGACGTTCTTTTCAGGACCGAGGCCGAGGCGAACGCCTACATGGTGCTCATGCGAGAGCCCTACGATTGGCACATCGGCCCCGTCGTCCTCGAGATCAAATTCCGCGACCGAGACGAGCCGAAGGAAGCTCACTCGTGAGCGATCGAGAAATCAAGCCGCTCGACACGTCGAACACGTTCGGCGTGACGACCGGGAGCGAGGGCCGCGAAGTCCTGTTCCTCAGTCCGCCTCGCCGCGCGCTCAGTCCAGACCAGGCGCTCGTGCTCGCAGCTCGGCTCGTGCGCGCGGTGGGCGATGCGACACGCTGGGCCGAGGTGCAGCGGGCCATGGAAGACGCGCGGTGACCCGGTGGCGGCGGTCGAGCCAAGGGCCCGCTGTACGCAGTGCGGGTATCCTCTGGGGATGATCTTGCGCGGACGCCACGGCGGCACCCCGGAACTGGGTTGCACCGCGCCATGGATGCCCCACTCGCCCGATCGCTACGCGTTCGTCATCGCCAGATACAAACAGCTCGGACTCGTGCCGCCGTATCGACTGAAGATGGCCGAACATATCGCGATCGTCGACGAGTTCAGCGCGCTCCTGGTTTCCAGGCGCGCGGCGTCTCTCGCGCTCGCGGAGATGTCCGAGGGAAATCCGATCGCGACGCCAGGCACCTGGCAGACGTCTCTGTTCACGGAAGAAGACCTAGAAGCACTATCGCCCCGCAAGAAGGGGCCAACAACCAGGCGGAGGAAGTGATCACCATGGCCATGAAAAAGGAAGATTACGACAAGATCAAGGTGCTCGACCAGTGGTGAGCCCATGCATTCGCTGCGGCCAGCGTGCGGTATGGTCGATCACCCTTCAGATCTCGCCGACCGTACAATACGCATGCGACGATCACCTGACCATGCAAATGCGGACGCTTCAGACGATCAACCTCCCAAAGACACGACTCGTTTTCCTCGTCGCGCTCCTTGCGTACCACGGCGGAGATTGCTAGCCATGGTCAACGAAGGCCAGGTCATCTACGAAGCGCCGCGCTCAAAGCCGGCGATCATCGAACCGTTTCCCGAAGCGCCGCCCGTCCGACGCGAGGACGAGCCCGAGGCCCGGAACGGTATCGTCGTCGACTACATTCTCGACCTGGAAACCGAATCCTGGGACAGGTTCGTACTCGGTGGGCTCTACGACGTCAAGCTCGACAAAATGGAGTTTTTCCGCCACGACGAGGACGATCGCCCGGAGAGCGTGAACGAAGAGTACAAGCTCGTGGAGCGCCTGCTCGCGCTCGCCGACGACCAGATCTTCGACGAGAAGCAGAAGCGTCGCCCCGTCACCATCTGGGCGCACAACGGCGGGCGGTACGACGTTCTGTGGCTGTGCGACTGGCTGGTCAAGCTCGGCGTCGAGGCGAAGGTGTTCGCCAGTTCGGCCCGCATCACGTTGATCAACATCGGCAAGTTCCTGGCGATCCGCGACTCAGCCGGGCTCGTCCCAATGTCCCTGGAGCAGGGGGCGAAAATCGGCCACGTCCTGAAGTCCAAGACCGGCCTGCCCTGCAAGTGCTGCAAGACCTGCTGCAAGGCCCCCGAAGGCGCCAAGGTGGCCGCGCTCGGGCTCGAACACTGCCGGCGTCTGGAATCGCCTGGAGGCTTCTGCGGGGGCGACTGCGGAGGGTACTGCTCGATTGCTCGAGACATGATCCCCAGCTACTGGACCCTGATGAAGTCGTACCTCGAGACGGATTGCAAGGCGAACGCGAGCATGCTCGTGGTGCTCGAGGATTTTGCGATCGCGAAAGACCTGGACCTGCGCGGCACCGTCGGCAGCTCGGCCTGGGCCACGGCGAAGCGGCGATACAACCTACCCGGCGCGAAGTGGGACGCGCCGACGCTGTACAACCAGGCCCGCGAAGGCTACTACGGCGGACGCACGCAGGTGTTTCGGCCGGTGTCACGCCACGGATGGCGCTTCGACGTCAACGCGGCGTACATCGCCGCGCTGGCGTCGATCAGCTTGCCCCACGGCAAGGCCAGCAGCCTAGGCCCCGAGGACGCCGAGCGCGCATGGGGGGAAGAGAAAGAAGGCGTGTATCAGGCCACGGTGGAGATCGACCCCCGGACGCACGTCCCGCCGCTGCCCTGGCGCGCGAAAGACGGCCGGCTCCACTACCCCACCGGGCGATTCTCGGGGAGCTGGACGCGCAAAGAGCTGAGCTACGCGCTCAGCCTGGGCGCAGACGGGAACGACGAAGTAGGAAGCTGCAAGCTCGTATCGTTCGGACCGGCGATCATATGGGAACGTTCGTCGCCCCTCATGTCAACATTCGCGTCGCTGGCGTGGTCGCTGAGAGATCACGCCGGCAAAGGCGCCCCCATCGGAAAGTGGCTCAAGTGGTTCGGTAACTCGGCCACGGGGAAACTCGCACAGCGCCCCGAAAACGAGGAGTGCATGCTCGCGCCCGCGAATCCCAAGCCATGCCCCGGCGGGGACTGGTGCGGCGGCGGGCATGACCTGGTGGCGCTCGAGGGCTCACACTGCGGAGACGGAAAGAGATGCTGTGATCACCAATGCCACCGGACGTGCGGCCGGTACGATGCGCTCGACAAGAACGGAACGGTGTGGACACGGCAAACGTGGAAGATCCCCGACAACGGCCATGTCCAATGGGCCGCCTACCTCACCGCCCACGCCCGCATCTGCCTGCACCGGCAGCTCGTTGCCGACGGGCAAGGCGGGCGGACGTGCGTTTACTGCGACACCGACTCATGCTACTCGGAGACGGAGAGAACGGAGAACGTCGGCAAGGCACTGGGCCAATGGTTGTTCGAGGGACACTACGATCACTTCAATGCTCTGGCGCCGAAGACGTACAGCTATTTTGACGAGACTGGAAAGAGACAAGTGCGCGCAAAGGGGATGTTCGAGCCCGACTGGGACAAGCTCGTAGCGCACGAGCCGATCCCCATCGACCGCGGGGCGATCCAGTTCCGCAGCGCTGTACGCGCCGGCCTTGGGTTGTTCCGACGGCGAAACTTCACGCGCAGCTCGTTGCACGAGGCGCTCGAGACGGGCGCGCATTTTGGCGATCGACTCTATGACGCCGAGCACGGATACACCATGCCGGCGATCATGGGCAACGCCGACCGGCTCGAGCTGGTAACGACTAAGGAGAAGCCGCTATCATGAGCAAGCTCATTCGAGAAGCCCGCGTCTGGCAGCACAGGGATCGACTGCAAAGCAGTTCCAGCACGTGGCGCGTGCCTGGATCACCCAACGACGTACGTCACGCGTACTGGAAGCGGGGCCTCGGCGCGCCCGCCGAGCCACGCTGGAATGACCAGACGCGCGCATACCTGTGCGCCGCCATGGTCCTCGCAGCCGTCCTGGCATGCATCCTGTTCGGTCTACTCGTCGCCTGGGGCTCAAGATGATCGCCTGCGGCAAGTACATCGGCGACAACGACGCCACCTGCCCACAGCTCAGGTGCATCCGCGCTTCTGGCCACGGCGGATTCTGCGACAACGTTCACACGGACGTCGACTACGAAGCCTGGAAACAGGCCGTTCTAGACGGACGATGGAAAGAGGACACCATGATCGAAGATTGGCGAGACACCGAGCCCGACAATAGCAACCACGACGACATCGAGGCGCCGCGCCACCGCG
>Ga0315284_10008170_pt1 | contig 14930 bp, 12 predicted proteins | sample YL17G09_16_MG_FD_203696 | JGI IMG/M metagenome (GOLD analysis project Ga0315284, IMG submission 203696) | Sediment microbial communities from Yellowstone Lake, YNP, Wyoming, USA - YL17G09_16 | ecosystem: Environmental > Aquatic > Freshwater > Lake > Sediment | place: USA: Wyoming | collected... | reverse complement strand
GAAGTATTATAGAATCCCACAGCGATAATAACAGGTGCCCCTGAGAATCCCCTCTCAAAAATAGGTCGCCAATAATAATTATTATCTGCATAGACTATCTTATAAGAATCTTTATCTACTGTAGAGGACATCCTTGGTGGATCTACAGATACTAAGTAATTATTGTCAGAATATGCAATACCACCAATAGTAATACCACCAGCAACAGGGGTATGTCTCAAGGTAGTAATTACATCACTTGCATTCTTGAAAGGTCCAATTGTGATTAGATAGAAATATGAAATATTATCTAATGCTAATAAGGTACCAACATTAGAGGATACAGTTCTCATATTATATAGCCTCTATAAGTTTTACTGAACCTGGGTCAGATAGAATACCATCCACATACTTGATACCTAATGTAGTAGAGGGATCATAACGTGCATACATGGTAGTTAACATACCAAATTTTATATTAGTGGATGTAACTGCTACAGATACGGGGGGAAATACAGTTATCTGAGTATTTGTAGAATTAGTATATGACACTGCGGTAATTAGATATACCTTTGTATGATTAGAGAAATTTATAAAATCACCACTTACTATACCATTTACACCACCACCAACTATGTTAAGGGTACTACTAAGTGCAGGTATTGTGCCAGTAGTTAGAAAGATATATCCTACATTTAATAATGTGGCACCAAATCTATATACTTGTGGCATTCTCACATAAACTGGATTATTATATCCATTCACCACAGAATGTGTAAGAAACAGAGAGGAGTCATTAGTAGGTACTGTATTAGCTTCAATTTCCCACCGCTGAACATTCTGAGATGTGACTATTTGTTTCAAGGATGCTGTATCTGATATAAATACAGGCTGATTAGAAATTACACTTAAAGGTGCTGCAAACACCGTACCTAATTCAGAGTCAATACCTGTATTAGTAGATGTTTTTAATATACCATAAGCCATGAGGCCTCCGCGGAGCTTTATAAAGGTAAACACGGTGTGCCATCTTTAAGGACAACACACCGTGCCCTTAATAATTACCTCTGATACCCTTTCTCATAATTGTGTTGATTAACACCAGAGGCTATTTGAGGTATCATTCTTTGTATCTCACTACGAGTTTGCCTGGATACATCACCAGTAATGTTAATATTAAATACTGCCTGTGAAGAACTGCCATTATTAGCTACACCTAACTTACCATTACTTCCACGTACTAATGGCATTATGGCTTCAGGTCCGGCTTCACCCATAAGACCTAACCCGCCCTTAGCCATACGGAATAATGTAGGTGAGTTAACTATACCGCCAGAAGCAAACATCTTAACACCTTTATCAAAGGCAGCACCTTTACTTGCACCAAACATGCTTATAAACATGTCACCAAAAGAACCCATAATACCACCACTACCACTCGTTCCACCAAGTATACCACTTAAACCACCTAAACCTTTTATGGCACTCTTACCTATACTGGAGGCTTGAAGAGCAGTTACTATCATCGTCAATCCACCAAGAATATCACCCTTAAGTATTCTACCAATACCACCTAGACCTGTAATGAAAGTACTCCCAAGGTTACTAGTAGCATCTGCAGTAGTCGTGGTAGCTTTTGCTATCGCTTCATTATCTGCTTCAGGACCTCCCGCTACATCAGGACTAAAACCGGGTACCATACTAAGTAAAACGCCAGACAATTCTCGCATAGCTGTAGCAGCTTCTTGCATGGCTGTAGCTGCAAATGCCTCTTCTCTTTTAGAGTTACCCTTAAAAATACCCTTACCCATAGCGAAAATACCCTCACCCATACCACCAATTATCTTCTCAAATATACCCCTAGGTCCAGTTATAGCTTGTAACATACCATTGACAAAAGTATCTACGATTGAGCTAGTAAATGTATCCACAACGCTAGTAAGTAAATTCTTTGAGGTTATCCTACCCATCAGAAAATCGGCAATACCTGTTTGGAGAGCATTCTTCATATTACCTATGAGATTTTGGCCAGCCTGATATGCAGCCGTATCTTCTCTTCTCGCACTAAATATGAAAAGCTGTGTATTAAAATCTAACCTAATACTGTCTATCATTGCTTGAGCAGCATTAGCAATTGCTGGATCATCCTTATTTTTCTTTATAATGGCTTCTTGATCTTGTATAGCCCGAGCCATACCCTCTAAAATATTTCTACCATTTCTATCCAGTATATTATAAGCATCCTTCGATACAGATAGACCAACGGTATCAAATAGCTTTTCATTCTTCGCTGTTTTGTCTATTGCTATTTCAATAGTAGAAATGAGATTTTCCTGCAGCTTCTTTATAGCTAAGAAAGAGAGGTACTTACCCTCGTCTGTTAACTCCTTAGAAGCGGATAACATAGCTTCTTCGATTGCTTTAGACTGCCGCTGAACATCCCTCAAAGTACTGGCGGGTAAAGTACGTGCAGTGGCCTCATCTAAGGATCCACCTGCTCTTCCAACACTGTCTGCAGTATTCCTAGCTAAAGAACGTGTACTCTCAAGGTTAGTTGCACTTTGTTTCTTATTTAGGGTAATTATTTCTCTTTTCGCTTTTATATCTGCTTCAGATAGATCTCGATTACTATCTAAAGACTCTTGTATATTGCGGGTTTCTCTAGCTAACCTTGTCATTTCTATTCGAGTATCACGTGTAGCCTTGGCCCAGTCATCTGCAGTAAGACCTATATCCGAGAATATAGTATTAACAAAGTTATATTGTTCACCAAAAGTAAAAGAGTCTTCAGCTAGAGCACGTCCAGAGAGACGAACATCCTCTAATTGTTTTAAGAACTCTTTCATTTGTCTTGGATCACTAAACTTTATATTCTTCATCTGCAAGGCTATCTCTTTACCACGATAATCTAATGCATCGAACTCAGTCCATACTTGATCAGGTAACGTAATAGCAGTAGCCTGAGTAATACCTGGAGCTATTGTCTGAAGATTTTGAAACTCCTCTTGTGCTGTCTTCTTCTTAAATTTAAGTATCTTCTGCTCTGTATCTACCTGTATCTTAAATTTCTTCTCAGCCATCTTAGTAATTTCACTCAATGGCATACCTTGTGTACCTGCACGACCTAGCTGTTCATTTATATTACCCACCTCTACACCCGCGCGCATCATTCCTCGAATAACATCAGGTGGTATACTTATTAAATCAGTTAGATCCAATGAGGCACCAATAGCAGACATTTCAGATAATACAGAATTGAAAGATTGTATTCTAGGAGTCCACTCCAGGTTAGATATTTGTTGATCTAAATCATAGATACGTCTTGAGTAATGCTTCAGCTGTTTATCATTTAAACTAATTGATGGATTCTTTAATACATCTTCAATAGCACCCTTCTCTGTGAGAGCACCTGTACGTTTCTTAGATGCTCCTGCACCACCAAAAGCAGCAGTAGCAACAGGTTGTGGGGAATTTAATGCTGCAGCCAATCTAGCATAGTCAGAGGCAGTGGAATCAGGCATTGTAAAGGCTTTAACCACTTCCGCTCTAACCCCTGCCGCCTTCTCACGTATTTTAGCCTTTGCATCTTCTAACTCCTTACCTATTCTTTCAACATCTACAACTGTAGAGCCAGGTGGTATTACATACTTGGAGAGTTTAAGATCTGCCTTTGCACTCTCCAATTCCTGTACACTTTTATTTAATGCTAATTTTAATTGTACAGGTAAACCAGATAACGATTCCACATTAAACTCAACACCAGCTTTACCAAATGATTTAGAGAGCAGATCATCCGCATTTAAGGTACTCTTATCAGCTTCTTGTCTTTGTTTCTCCAATATCTTAGTAGTTTTATCTCTCTTCTCATTATATGTGGCCATCGCTTCGGCTGAAGAGCCTATACTCTTATCCATACCTTTAAATGCATCTGCAAGTAACTCTACTTCTCTTATCTGAACTCTAAGAGCCTCTTCCACACTATTATTACCAACCATGAACAGTGGATGCTCTTCAAATGTGATTCCCAGCTTAGATAATTGAGCATCTAAAGCATCTGTTCTCTTTGAATATTCCGTTACTGCTTTAGAGTGCTCCTGGAGCGCTTTAAGATTTTCTGATCTTAATAAGAGAGTCTTACCTGCATCTTCTTGCTTTTTCTTTGTACCTGTGAGATCTTCTTGCCTTTGTGTTACTGTCTGTGACCTGGCTACTGCATAAGCTTTAGCTTTCTCCTCATAATCCAAAGCAGCATCTGACCAAGCTTTTTGAGTAGCAGCTACCATCTCACGTTGACCATGCAACTCCACAGTGAAGTCTAACTTGTTTAGGCCATCTTGCAAGGTATCTACAAAGTCATCTTTAAAATAGCCAGCCTTAAACTGTGTATCCTTTAGCTTATTAAGTCTATCTAGATTATCCCGTGCAACTTGACTCTGAGGATCCTCCTTCAACATTTTCTCATATGGGGCTTTAGCTGCCCAGTGTGCGGCATCTAAAGCCATTTGTGCAGGAGGTTTACCTAATCTACTAAACCACCCATCACCCGCAGGTTGATTAAACTGATTAATATTACCCACCTTATCAATAACATCTTTTCTATTTGCAGCCTCAGCTTTAATAATAAGTGCTTCAAACTGATCATTTAGCTGTTTAATCGATTTAATCAACTCAGGTTCAACTGTATTACCTTCATCCCACTGTTCCTTGGCCTTTACTCTGGCTTCCTCTAATTTATTTCCTACACGTAAGAGGGCCTTCTTTTGATCACCCGAGATATTACTGGCATCTACCTTACTGGCATCATATCTTATTTCAATAGGTCCAAACTTACGGCCTTTTTCTGGTATAAGCTTATTTAGAGACACTCCTAAAGAGGCTAGACCATTATCTGTCATATGTATAAACTTAAGGAATCTTTGGAGGACATCTGCAAATTTATCTCCAAAATCTTCCCCAACACCTATGACACTTATAATAGCTGCACCAATACCTGCAATAGCAGCAACTACTAATGCAATAGGTGCAGCGGCTGCAGCCCATGCAGATATGGCAGCGGCTTCTACCCCAAAGAACCCTACCGTGATAAAACCTAGGGCAGTAAGAACACCCCTTGACATTGCTAATGCACCAGCTACAATACCAGGAAACATCTCAGTAAGTATAGTGGCAGAGGCAACAGCTAACATTATACCAAAAGGATCCGCACCTGCAACAGCAGCAGCACCAGCAGCGATACCACCAGCTACACCAGATACTGCAAGACCCTTAGTATTGGTCTTTATAAAGTCTAAAGTACCTGCAGCTACCTTTTGAAAACGCATAAGATTTTCTACGCTAAATGCCCAACGTAAGGCTGTTCCTAGCAATGGTACAGCTACCTTTGCTAATTGGTAAAATAAGCCTAGTAATAATGGTGATAATATGACAGCATAGGATGTTATTGGATTATTCGCTATAAAGTATTTGGCAGAGTTAAGTAACTCATCCATAACACTATAAGATGCTTTACTTGTAGCATCGGATGCTGCCTGTGCTAATCCGGCTAGTAATAGTAATGCACCACCAATCATAAAACCACGAGTCCATGGCTTTCCTGAGGTACCATAAAATATCTTACCCATAATACCATACTCACCACCCGCAGCTAAAGCTGCCTTATTTGCAGAAGTTGCAGCGGCAGTAATACCACCAAAAAGATCACCTTGTACTCTAAGAACATCTTTGGCTGCTATCTTAGATTGCTTCTTTACACCAGCAAAAAGATCTCCTGTTTCTCCTACTTGTTGTCCCATTCTAGAAGTTAAGGAGTTAACAAAATTAAACTTAGATAAGTAACTAGTAATAGAGGCTACTTTAGTTTTTAACGTTGTTATTATTTCTGCAAATTTATCCTTGAATAGTGCTACAGTTTTCTCTGGAGAAAGACCAAACAAGAGAAGGGTAGCAACATCTAGTCCTTTTCTTAGATATTTTGCACTCACATCAACAATGATAGAACTAGTTCTCTTGAAGGCTTCTTCTACTATTTTCTTTACACCAACAACCCAACCCTTATCACCTGCAGCTCCAAGGATAGTACTAATTACATTAACCCCTGTTAATCCTGCGACTGAAGAATTAACGTAGGCAATCAAGGCTATTAATGCTTGCTTAACGCCATCCATTATAAAGTTATAACCCTGCTTACCAAATACTAAAAGGCCAAATAAACCACCAGTAGCAGCATAATGAGCTATCTCAGATCCTGCGAAAATACTATCAAACATATTCAAGTACTCAGCTATTAGACCCAATATTCCTATTAATCTAAAGGGTCCAATAAATCCAAATAGCTGTTGTATAATGGATAATTTCAAAACAGTACCTACAGAGAAGGATGCGGTAAACCAAGTCCATGCCTTAGTTACAGCGTCTATCACCTTCTTTACAGACTTAAATTGAGACAGTAAGGGCACTAATCCGGCACCTAGAAGGGCAGTACCTAATAAACCTAGGGGGCCTGATACTCCAAGGATATCTGTTATCTTGAAGATACCTTTAAATAGACCACCGATTAGTAAAGGTAATTGTGTTGCAAATCCTTTAAAGAACCCACTTATGATACCAAATACAACCTTCAGTCTACTTGGGAGTTCGTGTACAACATCGGTAATCATTGTGCCCACAACTTCACCAAGTCCATAGGCGGCTGATGTTACAAAGCTTTGGCCAAAAAGAGAGCCACCAAATCTTTCAGCAGCCAGGGTACCACTTGTTAATACCGCACCAATTATTAAGCTCACTAAAGCTGCTCTAAATGTTCCTTTCGGGAACAACAAATGTACAGCAAGAGCACCTGCAGAAAGCATTGCAGCTCTGAATACCTCTGGTACTTCAGTTCTTATTTTGACTAGGTATCTAGATAATTCCATGTATAGTGATTCAAATATGGTCCTGCCAAGATCTTGATCTACAATATACAATTTAACTGCGATGTCTTTAAAGGTGTTATCTCTAGAAAAGATTCTATCAAAGATATTTTGTACATAAGAAGCAAATAAGGCAAGACTTCTTTGTGCCCTAGGTAACAAACTCTCAGCTTCTCTAACTACACCATTTATTGTATCTGTCCAATATGAATGTCCAATTACCTTTTCATATACTGTCTTAAAATAATTTATAACATTTGTACAAAATGCAAGAACAGCTTTTGCAGCTATATCTAGACTACCTATTGCTATAATAGCGATAGAAGTAAAAATGTAGTCTATATGAGCTAACATTTTATCAAGGGTAGATGTGCTAAACTGCCACTTAAACTGAAGATTTCGTTTCATAAAACCTTTAGCCAAGCTTTCTTGCATTCTGGAGCCTATCACTGTACCTTTATCGGCTACCCTAAATAGCATCTGCCCTAGGAATAATTCAAAATTTGCAAGAGACCTAGTTATATCATAGAAAGAATCTGCTGCATCTTTAACAAACCCTTTAAATTTTTCCCAGGGTGTTCTTCTTGTTAAAGCTTTGTACATATCCTCTGAGAATAAGGCTACAGCAATACCAAGTGCTCCTGCTGGATTGAATAAAGCAGCAACAGTGAACCCAAAAACAGTAAGTACAGCAGCAGCACGATTCAATTTATATGAGAGGTTTGAAAATGGATCAAATTCTGTAGTTGCAAAGGCAAGGTATAAACGCTTAAAGAATCCAATAGCGGAGGCTACAAAATGTGAGATATAACCTAATACAATGTTGAAACTAGAAATGGCTTTAGATCTCATGCCATCCATTGTATCTGTCCACCAAGATCCACCTATAACTTCATCATATATTCTCTTGAAGAAGGCTATTACCCTATTTGCAAAATCTTGAATATATGATAGGGTATCACTGGTCATGCGTTTGGCTTTACTGATGATGTCAGTAAATACTTCTGTTAAGCTAGTACCCGTCAATGAATGAAATACATGTTGTATGTGAGTACCAAAGGCAGACAACTCCCCTCTTACCGAGATAATAGGTTGAGAAAAGCTAGTAGACCAGAAATCTACAAGTATCTGCGAGATATTAAGGATAGCTCTACTTATAAAATTTGCAGAGGCTGTAAAACTTGACGCTACTGCTCCAGGAGCAGCTTTAATTGCATCTATTAAGATGTTAAATAATTGAATATAGGATTGTCCTGCAATATCCCTAAAGAGCCTTCCTAAATCCCATACTTTTCGGGATAAATGAAGAAATCCCCGAGATATTTCAGCAATAGACTCCATTATCTGATCAACACCCCCAATCTTGAGAGTGATTAATGTATCCGGTATGGCACCAATAAAGCGAGAAAAATCAGTTACACCTTGCCTAGAAACACGTAATGCATGGGATATTTGATTACCCCAGAAAGTCATATTATTTGCAACTGCTGTGGCTAAATTTTGTAATGCCTGAGCATATAGATATATAGTCTGAGTACTAAAGAATCTGCCCATAGTTTGAGCATCTAATCTACCTGTTGCCCAGTTCCTTGGATCAAGACGTTGCAATGCTTTAATTGCCTTCTCTACAGGACTATCAAATGCAAATAAGTCCGTCCAGAAGAATCGGTACTGCTTATACATGAATCCGAAGAATCCACCAAAAGCATCATCCAAGGATCTTAGTGATTCTAAGACGCGGCCCTTAAGAGTATTAGTGATCTCAAGGCTTGGCATTGCTAATAAAAGCTGCCTACCCAATGCTCCAACTAAGGAGAGTATAGGTTTTGCAATTAAGAGAACATCTGATAATCCCATTCTAAAATTCGCTAAGAATACAGTAGCATCTGCCCCTATATTTGTAGCAGCCCTATTAATAGCGTGGGCCATGTCAATAATAGTTTTACTAATACCCGCAGAAAGACCTAATCCTTTATCTAATTCGTTTATGAATGAATTAACGGATAGACCAAGGATAGAAGTACTTTGTCTTAATGTAGGGTTAAGCAAAGCAAATTCTGCATTTATTTTCTTAGCTTGATCTAATAGACTCTTAAATACCACATCACTGGTAATTTTACCTTCTTCAGCAAGAGCCCTGAGCTTACCTAAACTGACACCCATAGAATCAGCGATTGCTTGTGCTATTCTAGGTGTTTGCTCCATCACCGAATTAAGTTCTTGACCGCGAAGTGTACCAGATTGGAGACCCTGCCCTAATTGGACCATAGCAGAGCGAGCAGATTCCGCCGAGGATCCTGATATAGCAATGGCAGCTTGTGCTGATTCAGTGGCTTTAAGAATCTGGTCTATAGTAGCACCGGTGTCTCTTAAGGATTTACCAAAGGTAGAAAAGGTATCTGCAGTATTATCTAAAGTACTACGTGTCCTTACAACTATATCTAAAAGTTTAGTCTGAGAATAGGCTAAATCCTTAGTTCTACCTGTTACTAGTGCAATTCTATTACCTAGATTAGTGAATTGATCTGCAACACTAGATATTTTTGTATAAACACCTATAATAGAAGCCGCAGATACTAGTCCTGTAAGCATTGTAGATACTGTACTAGAGACTTTACCTGCACTTTTATTAATGCTTTGTAATGATGTATTTATTTGTTGTAAGTCTTTATTGGCTACCGCACTATTAGTTACTACATCAATTTTTACTGCCATTATAATCTCCCAATAAAAAGCCCTACCAATAACAAACCATAAGGTTAGCCATCAGCAGGGCTCTTTGTCACGGTAGATATATTACGAGTATTTCACAATAGTACCTGCAACTGTAATATTTGGTTCTTTTAATACTGTTTGTTCTATAAAATACGCAGGTGCTTGTCTTGAACTACCCGCATTAAGATCCTTAATATACTCCGCTTCATTGGATATTACAGAATGATTTTTACCCAATGTAAATTTCCAATGATCTCTTGCAAAGCCTGTGTCTACAGGAGTTACCTTCTTTAGGTTATTTACTAGATTAACAGAGGCTAATATTAGTGGGGTTTCTAATCCTCGTATCTCTCGATCTATTTTTGCTAATTCTTTATCAATATTAGACACCGTTATCTTTATCATCTAGTAATACCTCTTTAGTAGCATTATCACCATCTATAGAAGATACCAACTTTTGGAAAATAGAAGATTTCTTCAAAGTTTCTGTTGACATGTACCCATTCACTATTGAAGGTGTATTGTCCTTATAAATAGGTACGAGAGAAGAAAATATTTCATAAGGCCTGGCTTTAACACCTTGCGCTCTTAATAACGTAAAGGTCCTCGAATCCTCTCTCCATCCAACTGGTCTCTGTGAGAAAAATTCATTCCACCCTAATAATTCATCATATGGCATATCTAACAATAAGTATACTGGCATATGCAAATTATAGGCTATCTCATAGAGACTCATATCTTCTGGAGAGAGGACTATTTTCCCGCTTCTTTGCCTTGCTCCCCGATACCAGAAAATTTCATGATCTCTGTAGATAACTTAGACAATTCATCCATTGGGAAACCATCAAAATCTACATCCGTTAATTCTGAAGCATCTTCTACTGACGCCCTGATAACTGTCTTCAGCACATCAAAACCTTTGTTCTCATCAGTCTCAATTGACTTTGCTTCCGTTTGAATTTTCATAACCTCAGCAACAGACAATTTGCTGATTGTGAGATCTTCCCCCATAAACTTAACGCTCTTGGACATTCTTTTACCAACAAAATTACGAATTCCACCACGAGTTGCGGCAACCATAATTATTCTCCAGTAAATACATTCTTATGTTGAAATTGGAAATCATCCACTTGTTTACGTAGAGTATGTAAATATGCAAGTGTCTTAAATACTTCTTGCGACTTTTCTTGATTATCAGCAAACTCGGCTATACGATCAAATGTCTTTCTAATGCTGATATCGATACTTTTTCGCATATGCTTCGTAGTAGTACGAAGTACATATCCCTGACTAAATGGTTTATTCTCCACAATGATTCCTATGGTATTATTTTATAATGAAAGTAGGGGCACAAAATTGGGTCTTGTTATTTAAGTATCGTTTACCAAACGACATCCCCCATAATTAAAACTAGATATTAATATGTGTACGGCCCATAGAATGGCGACTGAATGGTAAGCGTCAGAGTAGCTGTAGATGCATCCGACAAGCTAGGTGTGATTAACAGAGCATCAATCTTACCACGCCAATACCAGCACGAATGCCGAACTAAACCTAACCCAGTGGCAGTAGAGGCATACTTAGCCACACCAGGATCCGATAACATTAATGTAAAGCGAAACAAGAGTGTGGTACCAGCACCAACCATACGACCCAAGTTTGTACCCAGGCCAGCTGCACCGGAAGTCCACAGTGCCGGAATATAATTCAAAGTCACTTCCAGGCTAGGGGCATCAGCCTGTGCTTGAATCTGCGAAGAAGTCTTCGATCCAAAGGTAGGAACGTTAACAACGTTAGCAGGTGTGCCAATAGCCGGGAATTCTCGCACATTAACGATACGCGAGAAGGTACCTCCCGCAACGGTTTCCGTTTCTGTTACAAAGAATGCTAAAAATTCAGCATCCGTATCTACCGCTTCATCAACAGTAGTGGTAAAGTTACCCACAGCCAGATCTGAGAACAGACCTGCACCAATTGCATTGATATGACCTAAACCAGCCATGTTTAAACTCCGTAGAAATTAAATGGGATTGAGTAAGGTGTACAATATAAGCTTGGATTATCTTTATCATTACGACCATTACCTAATGTACTCGTACCAAATTGAGTTGAACCATTAGCTGTGGTTGTAAAATATTTACCGGATAAGAAGGTATCAAGTGTATCAGCCATGGTAGCCGTTATGAAAGGACCACTTCCAGCTTTTACAAAGATCTCAATAATAACCTGACCTGATACAGACCTCGGTGGATTAACTAAGTTATCATCACCTGGAAGTATAGATACTCTAAGGTAGTTCCCAGTAGCAGTTCCTGTAAAATCAGAAGGAAATGTAGGTATACTAAGGTAAAGCCATTCAACAGACTTGAATACCGAAAAGATATCTTCTTGTAAAGAGGTATATTTATTCATCAGCTTCCTCTCGCTAGTTTGAGAGTCACCAGATATCCATCATCTTTATAGGGTGGAACAATAGTCCACTCTGCGCCTTGAACCACAGCTTTATCATAGATGTCTGGGATACCGATGTCTTCACTCGATAGTAATATCTCCATCTCTAAATTACTACCCACTGTTTCCGTGTTACCTTGACTGAGGATCATTCCTTTAACTACTTTACTTACGGGAGCAGAGGAGTTAGGCTCTTTAGTATTAAAATTAAATGTAGTAGTTGTAGTCTCAATTAAAGTAACCTCTACTGCCAAATCTTTAAGCTGTCGTATGGCGTTACGTACTTGTTTCTGTACCATTGACCTATATGCCATTAGTTAGCCCTCCACCAGGCATGTGAACCCTGGTTGATTAAAAGAGGTTTTATCATTCGGCGAACATTAAATGGTATAACACTAGGTGCAGTAATGTGTATTAACTGTGCTGATCCAACGACCAAATCACGTACACCACCAGTGTCGTCTTGTATACCATCATTATTCAACAAATGGTACGCTAACTCCATAACAGCCCTATTTACACGATCAGGAGGATCTGATTCACTTAAGGTAATAAGTGCTCCTATACGAGGATCAAAATAAGAACCTGCCCTAGGGAATGCTAAAAATTGGTCCTCACTTATGGCTGTCCCATTCCATGAAAGATCATCCAGTATACTAGTAGCTGTCACCAATGCTTGCGCTTTTTGCGCTTCTTCCGCATCAACCCAGGCAGCTACGTCTAAACGATCTTGAAAGTAGGCATCAGCCTCATCTACATCTACATAGGAGTTAACACCCTTGACTAATGCCATAAGTGATCCTTAAGTATCCAATTATCCGTGAAAAACCGGTAAGATCCCAAGACTAATTGCCGAATCCGACTTACGAACCCATACTGGACGGTCACCCGAAGCAAGTGTTGCTCCAGACAAGGTCTGTGGGACAGTTGTTGATACAGACACATCATAGAATTCGCAGTAATTGGCATCGGATGGGAAGGCATCCATAGCACCGTTCCAGCTATAACCCGCCGGATGTGCAACATAGCCCCAACGATACCAGATATCCGTAGTACCACCGCCAAGATACTTACGCGCATCACGATAAATTTCTGTCGGGAAAGGAACAGACAGAGCTTCCATTGCGATAGAACCAGGCAGAACAATGAAAGAAGTCTTTGTACCCGCGATATCCGGAGTACCACCGCCTGTATTAATGGTTTGGAGTTCAGCTGTACTCAAACCAAGAGTAGCGCGTGTCTGAATAATACGGAACTTACCACTAAAGATTGTATCAAACTCTACGTTACCATCTTTAACTTTGGTTTGATCAACTAAATTGGCCGAACGCAAAGAGGCCATGACTGCCGGATTAATAACTAAGTAGGCATATGCAGGCTCATAATCCTTCCAAGCCATACCCATCGCATTCAGAAAACCTTCTGCACGGGCAGCACCTTGCTTGGTGGACGTGGCATCAATAACGGGCAGGGCAGAGCCTAAGTCCACATAGAACCCAAACTTCTTATCCTTGGGGTCATTTGTGAAAGTTTGTCCACCTGTACCAGTACCAGCAGCAGTAGTTGCTGCACCAGTCATGGCTTCTGTCATCATAACACCACGCAGAACAGCCAGAACAGCATTGTGTTCATCTTGCGCACGAGTCTCTGCAAAGTCACGGCCAATCTTAGCCAGACCATCAACCTGTGTGACTACCTCTTGCATATTAACCTTGGTAGCACCATGTGTACGAACAGTCTTAATGTAAGTCAGATAATCGGAACTGTATGTTGTACCCGTACCATCCGTAGCCGTAACAAGCGAAGCCACGTTGATCGTCGGATTTAACGGCTTATACCAACGCATTTGACCGATATATGTCTCTGTATCAGTCTTGATTTGCGGATTCGATGAGACAATACCCGTGCTATTAATCTTCTTAGCATTGGTATAAGCTTCATCTGTATAAGCGTTAATAGCCGATTGGAGTACAAAGGCGGATGCACCCGAAAGTGCGGTATCAGGAGTTGACATTTAAATCCTCAATTATATTTTAGGTGTTCCAAATTTCCCTTCAGCCGCCATCTTTAAGACTTCGGATTGAGGTAACTGGAACAATGACTTGACTTCCCCAGGGGCAGTACTTGTAGCTGTTGTAGTACCAGCACCACTGGATGCTTTTGGTTTAAATAAGAAGGAATGTTCGTCACCCTTAGAGAAAGCCTCAGCAAACTCTTTGATAGAAACACCTGAGCGGTGTACCCATGAGCCTTGTTCGTTCTGTACTAACTGAGCGACAATCTCACGGTAAGCCATCTCAGAAGCATTATCGTTACGAAAGCTGTAACCCTTAAGTGCATCCCGCACTGAGACGTCACGGCTTAATTCCGTAACGCGCTTCATAAGGACTTCTTTCGCTGCTCGTTCTTCTGCGAGCTTTAACTCATAAGCTTCTTTATGTTTCCCTTCATCTTCTAAACGCTTGATATTTGCTTCTTTCTCTTTAGCTTCGAACTCAGCTACTTTCCTCAATGCTTCATCTCTTGCTGCAAATGCATTGTCAAGTTTACCCTTAATATCTGTCAAAGAGGCATCTACTTTCTCTTGAACAATCTTTGCAATTAACTCCGAATCTTTATTATCCGATGTACTAGTAGTAGTGCTAGTGGTACTAGTTGTACCGGTACCAGTGGTATCAGGAGGAGTTGTAGTTGTTGTTTCCGTCTTATCATCAGTAGCCATTTAATTCCCCTGGGCACAGCCCATTTGACCTAGAACACAGTCTAGGATTTAAGTTTAACAACATTAAAGGTTAATCAAATCTAACCTACACCATACCAACTAAGGTTATGCTTAAAGTCATCTGGGATATTTTTAAGGATATCCTCAGTAGTTAA
>Ga0315284_10008169_pt1 | contig 14930 bp, 17 predicted proteins | sample YL17G09_16_MG_FD_203696 | JGI IMG/M metagenome (GOLD analysis project Ga0315284, IMG submission 203696) | Sediment microbial communities from Yellowstone Lake, YNP, Wyoming, USA - YL17G09_16 | ecosystem: Environmental > Aquatic > Freshwater > Lake > Sediment | place: USA: Wyoming | collected... | reverse complement strand
TTAGGCGTTGGAGCAACACCTGGATTTAATATAACAACAGGTAAATATGGATTTGTTGTTGGTCCGACAATATCTTGGAACATATACACCTTTTAAAATAAAGATATAAAATGGCAAATAATATTTCAAAATACGTACAATTAACAGATTTCCTTTTACTTGAATATGAATTCAATAAAGATGGTGCAACTACTCCTCTTACCACGCCTTATGTGGTGAAAGACTCAAGTTTTGCTTCTTCTCCTGCTTATTTCTTTGAAGGAAATGCTGCAATAGGAATTACTAACAATATTTTGCCATTAAATTCTATTCCTACAAATTCAGAACGTACAACTTGGTTTTTTGATCCTTTAACTCCTCAAACTACTTATTGGCCTTATTGGGAAGTATCGACTGCAATTTCAACAACATCATATCAAGTAGATACTATTAAAGTTCATATTGTATCTGGATATAATTTTGAAGATGTTGGTGGATTTTTACTTCAAGTTAGAGCAGAAACGTCTACAGGATATTTGGCTGATTTAGCAGATTTTACATACGCAAAACAAACCGAAACATTTGGAGGAAACGTAGTTAAATTTTCAGCAAATACATTATTTTTAGGAAACAGATATTACGACAAATATATTGAATTCAAGGTTCCATCAATAGAACGTCTTGGATCATATAAAACAAATGACTTAGAAAATATATTAGAAATCGTTCCTTTAAGTGATGTATTTCTAACATATAGTACGATATTTGATATCACAAATGAAGAATTTGTTTTAGATGAGCAAATAAATGTGCAATTACCTGTAACAAGTGTAGCAGATAATTTCAATTGTTTCATTGCCGAATCTACAGAAGGAGATTTTATTGAGTATTATGCAGTATGGAATGGACACATCATTGGTGATTATATGAATGATATTGAAAGTGGAAGAATTCAACTTTATACTTCAAATAATCCTAACGATAATTATCAAGATTTTCAAGATACGTATGGCACAGGAGCAGCAAAATGGATTGTAATTCATGAAATTTCTGTGTTTGAAAATATCCCAGGAGGAACATCATTGTTAACTCAAAAATATTCATTTACACAAGAAAACGGTTTTTCAACTCCTAACTTCTTTAGACCGATTTTACAAAATGCTGATATTGATTCGTCTTACACTGTTCAATATACCTGTCGTTTAACAAATAGAATGGATGGAACTCAAATTATTCGTAAAGCTAGTTTTGCATCAACAGATCCTAAAAAATATGGTCGATGGTTTACAAGATTAAATGTTGAGAATATCATACCTTATAAAATATTTAATAGAGTTGAATCTGAAGCTATAAACACACAAATTGGAAGTGGCCTAGAAAAAACGAAATATGTTAAAGTATTTTATGACACGATATCTGTAGTAATGAATGCATTCAACGAGGTATTTCCGCAAGGTGTAGGTCCGTTATTCTTAAAAGCTTATGATTCTGTTTATAAGTTTAAATTTGAAAAAATAGACACTACAGGAAATAGAGTTAATGTGGATTTATCAGGAGCTTTTAACTTTTCATTAGTATTTAAACTAGATGATAACACGAAGATTGAAGTAGGCCCAACATATTCAACAAATATGAATACAACACTTGGAGAAATTGAATTCAAATTAACTGAAGATCAATTAACTACATTGACGAAACAAGTTAACAATAATTATTCTATTGTAGTTAAAAATCCAAATGGAACTTCATACACATTTTATGAAGGTACATTTTATCCTTTGTCTAATGAATCTGCAGTAATCTCAAATTATCAAAGTTTGTTTACAGTTACAGATTTACAAGCAGCAAACGCAACATTACAATCACAAATTAATACGTTGACAGCAGAAAACGCAGCATTAAAAACTAAATAATGAGAGCTAAATTAATAAATGAAAAGTTTACAGATAAATCTGATCCTATAAAAGATATGGGAATAGGTGTATCTGAATATGAAGCATTAATTGAAAAAATATTACATAGCAAAGGAGATCAATTAGAAGAAAATATTGCCGAATTTAGAGGTAAATTAAAAATTAGATCACGTTTATGGGATGACGATCGTCATCGTCCAGCTAGATTTAAAGTTGTTATCAAAAGAAAGAAAACTAAAATTGAAGATGAAAATAATAAACCTGCAGTTGTTTTACACATTTATGTAAATTTTAAAGGATATCATGATGATTATAGATCAGAAAAATGGGACTTAGAAATAGATATGGAAAATCCGTTTGTTGCGTATTATTCTGATAGACCGGCGGTAACTGATAATCAATATGGATCATATAGACAAAAAGTAAATATAAATAAGAAAAACCCATACGAAAGTATTGCAAATCACGTAACATCATAATAATTAAGATATGAGTATATTAAACGCAAAATTAAATCAATTCGCAATATGGTTGCCTCAAGATTTCTTTTATCCAGAAATTAGAGAAAGATGGACGCCCATTGTTAAGCGTTTGAAATTACAATATCAATCGTTAGAAGACTTTGTAAACGCAACCGTTCAAAGCGTTACGTTTCCTGAAGTTACATTGTCTCCAGTTACTCAACCACAAACTATGTTTCAAATTAAATATAGAGGTGGTAAAGAACTTGAACCTATACTTGACAAAAATTTAACTATAACGTTTAAACTTACCGAAGGATTTATAACATATTGGATGTTGTTTGATCAAATCGAGTTATTTCAAATGTATTCAGCACGAACTCCATTTTGGCCTTCAATGTATGTTACATTCTTAGATCATCATGGATTCGAACTTATGACATTCGAATTTCAAAAAATAGTCCCTACCAATTTATCTCAGTTCAATGTAAGCTACGCTACTGTCGCTGCTGATTTCAATGTTTTTACTCTTAATTTGACTTATAATAGATATAAAATATCAAGAAGATTAACAAATGAAGTGTATACAGCAGGAGTATCGGAACCATTAGACTTATGAGAGCAAAATTTATAAACGAAAAATTTTCTGATGAAACTGATCCAGTTCATGATATGGGCATTGGAATAATGCATGTACGTGAATTTGATACGCTTGAAGAAGCTGCTAAGTTTTTTGTTGATGGTATTAGATTTTTCTCAAAAGGCAAAGTAGGTTCTCCGGAAGAATTAAAAACAGCTTATGATAGAAGAGAGGTGAACGCTGACACTACGGGAGATCCGAGCCCTTTAAAACTTTGTCATGATTATTTAAAAGGCTGGGATAAAGAATACGAACCCATCCTGATAAAAGAATTAGAGAACGATTTTGGAAATCACCCTACAAGATTACAATATTTAAAAGATTTTAAAGATGCAGTTTATGATGAATTGAAAAAAAGATTTCGTCCAAAAATTAGTTATAATGTAGTCGTTGAAAAATTTTCTGAAGGAGGCGATCCAATTAAACAATTAGGAATAGGAAGACCTACTATATTAAAGTTATTCAAAAAACGTTTAAAAGAATTTTATAAAGATGCGAAAAAATATGGTGATCCGTTTGAAGTAAGAGGATTGACAGAAGCAATAGGAATAGCTTCCACTTACATAGACAAATACGAATTAGATGGGATAGATCAAGCCATTAAATCTCTTAAAACAAATATCAATGACTGGAATGCGGTTGAATTTCATCTTGATAGAGGAGAACATGTCCCAGGAATTATACGATCTCATTACTCAGTAATTAATTTTTTAGAGGCTTTTAAACACGAATATATAAAATAAAAATACTATGAAAGATTTCCCAACATATTTAGACATTAAATACTCGAAAGGCTCAGCTATATTTGAAGCTGAACAAGTAAAAGATTTAACTCCAGAACAAATCCAAGAGGCTGAAAAGGCATATAATATATTGGTAGAGAAATTACAAAAAGGTGAACAAATAGATGAAGGTTTGTTTGGAGCTTTAATTGGTGGTAGTTTAGGTTTTCTTGCTGGTCCAGCTATTGGCAAAGCAATTTGTTCAGTTCTTGGTATAAAAGAAGAGGGCCCTCTCGGAAAACTTTTAACTAGCAGATTAGTTACGACTGCAATGGGAGTTGCATTAGGAAAATAATTTATTGTAATGCAAGCTAAGTTAGTCTCTGAATCATTAAACGAATATTCTTCACGAGAACATGATATGCCGTGGGAAACTTGGAAAGAAGCGTCAAAATATATTTTGAATATTCTTAACAAAAATCCTGATTTATCATTAGATGATTTGGTAGGACAATGTAGAGGCTGGGTAAATAATATGGCAGAAAAATCTCGTAGAGAATTCTATTATGCGGTTAGTAGATTAGAAAGAATGAATGAGGCATTTGACGAACACTCTGATCCTATAGAAGATTTAGGAATAGGTGGAATAGAACCCGGAAAATTATATTATCAACAGGTTCAAACACCGTTTGATGAATGGAAAGATTTAATGAGATCAACGTTTCTTAATAAAATAATTATTGGAAATTTTCAACAAAGAGTATATCAACAAGTTATTGATTGGAAAGACATTAAAAAAGAAATGCAAATTTTAGTTAAAAAGATTAGTATTGATAAAGATGGAGAAATTAAAATACTTTCTCCTAATGACACAGAATATCGTCTACTTCCAAAAGGAAAATATAAAACAAAAGAATATAAAACCAAAGCAATATAATGAGAGCTAAATTCATAAACGAAAAATTTCAAACTGAAACTGATCCAATTCGTGATATGAATATTGGAGTTATGCATAAAATTGAAAAGGCATTACAAGGTGTTATTGATCTTTATGGAACTGGCGGTGAATTAGAAAAAATAGATAATGAAGATGAATATGGCTATATGGTAGATATTACTATTTCTGACGATATAGGCGGTATATATTCAATAACATATAATTATGAAAACGGATGGACAGCCGGATATGAAGATGCAAATAACCCTTATAATGATAATGAAGAATTCGAAACATTAGAAGAATGTGTAGATAGAGTTGAAAGATGGGTAGAATATGCAATGGATAAAAATGAAGACAACTAATACCTAAAAATAAATGACAATAATTGGTCTCGATTTCTCAATAAATAAACCCGCAGCATGTATATTACACGAAAATATGCATCATTTCATAAGCTGGCCTTACGGATTAGCTGATAAAATCAAAAAAGTATACAAAGAATCTGGTGTAACAATAGTTGAACGCACAGATGACAAAGATAAAGGAAATGATATTTCTGACAAAATGCGTTATGAAGTTGAGAATTCAAAATATCTTGCAAATCTTATTCGAGATTCATTAATACCCTTTATTAATAGTACCACCTATCTCGCCTTTGAGGGTTTATCCTATGGTTCCGAGGGAAGCTCAGGAATACAGCTTGGTGGTTATAAGTACATGTTAATGGATGCACTAACTCCTTACATATCTCTTGATAACATGTTTACATACTCTCCTATTACAATTAAAAGCGTAGCTGGTTGTGCAAAACGTGGAATGGGAAAAATTGATATGATAAACAAATTTATTGCAGAAGGCCCACATTGTATTTTCAATCACGAATTAAAGGAATCTCCTGACAAATTTAAGAGTCCTAAAGCTAAAAACTGGATTGTTCATTTAGATGATTTGGTGGATGCATATTGGACAGTAGAAACTCTGAGAAAAAAAGAGAATCTTTAGTCTATGCCGCGCGATCTAGAGAATAGATTTTCCTTGAGGTCATTAGACATTTATTATATGGTCCCAGGTGTTAGGGTTTTGTTAAAATTGTTAAGCCTTTGTTAAATTTTCGAGTTCATACGCCTTTAACGCTGCCTTAAGGTTGCCCCAATAAGTTGCAGAAAATGCATTTCTCTCTTTTAAGATCACTCCATCGAATTCTTTATCAATAAGAACATTAAATACAGAGAACTCGATGCCAAATCCGCTTTCCATATCACCTATAAATTCCTGTTGTTCTGATTTTTCAAGAAGCGTATGAGCAGTATTATGATCAATAAGATATAAATTTTCTTCAGATACCATTGATATATGAGACATATATGCAGCGATACGATATCCTTGAGTAGATTGGTGTTTACGAACTTTTAGTGAATCTTTCTTTAATTGACTAATAATTCCTACACCCAAATCTGCTACAGGATCAGATGTTTCTTCAAATTTCTCGTAAAGACCTTCTTTCAATCCAAAGAATTTACGAATTTTTCTTTTCTTTTCAGCTTTTAATTCTTGACCAATAAAATCAGTCATCGCTCTAATTTTAGCCTTATCTGCTACTTGGAAATATTCCCATGTTCCTAATTTATATCCCTTTTCTTTTAGATATTTTATAACATCCATGTGATTATTAGCGATAGCAATTCTTATCGGTTTTCCTTGAACTGCTTCTGGATCCGCACCTGCTTCCACAAGTAACTTAACAACCGGTAATTTATCATTCGCAATTGCTATTCTTAATCCTTTTTCATTACCTTCTCCGGGGCTTCCATGAAAATTAAAGTCTCTATCAAGTAAAAGTTTAATCATTCCATCATGACCCCATTTACACCCAAATTTAAACCAATCATTTACATGTTTATTGTTTATGTTTGCTCCTTTACCTAAGAGATAATCGACAATATCTTCTCTTTCATAAGCAACCGCATATCCTAAAATAATATCTTTATTTGTTGTATTTTCATCATCATCATTTTGATATTCTTCAATATCATTTTTCATGAAGTCGCGAATAATTTTTTCCATTCCAATTCCCATATCATGAATGGCGTCTGATTGTTCAGTGAATTTTTCATTTAAAGATTCATACATTCTTTTGTACAAATTACTTACAAAAAATACTTCATTCTGTATATCTGGTTTTCGTCCTCTAATAGTAACATATTTTTTGATAAATCTTTCAATTTTATCTGCATACTTATTATCCATTGACCATGCACCCCCGTTTGTTGTTATAAATTTATCAGGAATAGGTGATTGACCAATTATCGCAAAAATATTTTCACCTAAAAAATCATATAATTCTTCAACATTTTTAAAATCACGAGGTCGTATTATACCTATGCCCATATCTCGTATAGGATCGGTATTTTGTTCGAACTTTTCATTTAAAAAATGTTTAACTACTCTCATTTATAGTTAGGTTCTTTTAATAGTTGTTGAGCTAATACTCTAATTAATTCTTTTTGATCTTGTTCAAGAGCTTTTTGTAATGCATAGTGATTTCTATTTGATGCATCTGCACCTTTTTCAACTGCCCATATAATCATTTCGTTATTATGCCCATCAGAAGCCCATTTCAATACATTATTTAACCATGTTTGTTTAAATTTTTCTTTTCTTTGTAATAAACCTGCTTCTACTAATATTTTTAATGTTTTTATATCTTCTGGATTATCTGATTTATAAAAATAACCATCTAATGATTTTAATTTAAACCCGTATTTTAAAATAAGTTTTAAAACTTCTTCTCTACGCGGTTTTGGATGTTTAATTCCTAATACATTTGACAACAAACTGGCCACAGCATTTGTATCAACCCCTCTTTTGAATAATCTTTCTAACATTTTCATGTGAAGATCAAATTCATCATCTGTAAGTGTTTTTTCTCTTTCTCTCCAACCACTTGTATTCATGTCTTGTGATATCCATGCTGCTACTTCCGCATCATTGGCCTGTCTTCCCCATCCTTGGGTTTTACCTCTTTTTTTCTTGTATTGCTCAATAATATTATCTAAGCCAATACCCATATCTTGAACAGCATCTCCTTCTTCGGAAAATTTCTCGTATAATATTGTTTTAACTAATTTCATATCCCTCTTTCAATTATTTCAAAATGATTATTAAAAGATTGTCTCTTAATATATAACTTCACTTTATTTATAGCAGAGTACAACGCAGATGCTGTCATTTGATCTAATCTTTTCTTTGTTAGTTGGGCATCTTCAATATTTCCATACATCAAACATGTAAAATATCTGTCTCTTGCTGTCATGTTGTATACCTGTATTACTGTCAAATAATACGTAGGATATAATCGTATTCCTTTTCCATACGCAACAAGCTTTCCGGATTTTCTTCCCATTGTTACGAATTTTTTGGGTCTAATAATTGTTCCGGGTGTTAATGTTTCATACAACATACCGCCAATACCCATATCTCTTATAGGATCAGTTTCATCTTTAAATGCTTCAAAAATATGTTCTCTAACTAATTTCACTGATATTTAGGATCATTTTGAATATGCTTTAACATTTCTTTAACAAGCTCTGGCTCATCGTTTTCTAGTGCCCATCTAAGAACACTATATTTGTCTAATGATGGATCTGCACCCTTTTCAAATAGCCAGAATATCATATCGATTTTCTTGTGTGTCAATGCTTTCTTTAGAGCCATATCTAACATTTTTTGTACTATTTTTCCTCTTTTTTGTTGCATGGCCGTTTCTATCAAGAATTGGGTCATTTTATCATTATCTTTTCCCATACTAAGTATTATATCATGTTGTTTTACTTTTGCTCCAATTTTTATTAATCCTTCAATAAATTCTTTTCTTTTCTTAATTGATTTTCCTCTTTCTAATGCGGTATATATTGAATATGTTGCACCCATTTTTATAAAGTTATTAGATGAAAGATATGCTAACATAGCTAAGGATAAATCTACTCCATAATTTTGGTAATATCTGTTTATATGTCTTGTTATTTCTGGATATGTGCAAATTCTATTAATGTCTACTTGTGAAGGTTTAAACCACGCTCCACCACCTCCATTGCTTTTAATATAACGATCAATAATATCTTTTTTAACCTGCTCAATATACATCGGCATTCCAATACCCATATCCTGAATAGCATCACTATCTTCAGTAAATTTTTCAAATATTGCGATATGTTCTCTAACTAACTTCATTATAATTTCTTGGAGTTATTACCACTTCATCTGTGAATATTAAATCATATTTTTCTTTAAATCTTATTGACCACCAAATATCATGAGTATAAAAAGAACCACTTAAATCATTTTTTAGAAAAAACTTATCCAATCCAACTTCTTTGAATGTATCATAAAAATATTTTTTAAGGTTGTCTTCTCTCCAACTTGGATAATTACTTTTAAACACAACTACCATTGTATCTAAACATATTTCATCAAGTTGTAATTCTCCTTCTTCTTCTAAGTTTAAACGCATAACTTCTTTAAACTTATTAATAATAACTTTTGCAATCCCTATACCCATATCTTTTACTGGATCTCCTTCTTCAGAAAATTTTTCATATATTTTTTGAGCATCCCATTCAATATTATATTTTTTCTTAAGAATATCTTGAATTATGTGCATAGCATAATGTGGAGACGGTAATCTGCCTTTATATAAGGCGCTTCCTTCGTACGTAGTTTTCCAAAATTTGTAAGAATCTTGAAATGCATTAGGAACAGTTTCTTTTTTACTTATCCCCTTAACTATATCCGCAGCAATTAAACATATTGCCATTTGTGTATCTTCATGGCCTATATTATATTTCTTTACATTAAAATATTTTTTAAGTTGTTTCAAATCCATAGTACCTATTTTTTGATACTCATGTTTAAAAAAACTGCCAGTTCCAATACCTAAATCTTTTACAGAATCTGATGTATCTGAAAATTTTTCTAATACTCTTGTCGTCTGAATAGTCCCTGTTTTTATACGCCCATCTATTATTGTATAATTGTATTTACTCAAGTATTCAATAAGATCATCCACGTTTTCTTTGAGATAAACATGCGTCCACATGTGTTTATCTGTAGTAAATATAAAACCATCATATCGTAAAACAGCTCGTATTAAATAAGAGCCTTTTCCCATAATACCCACCATGGGTGCATGATGGTCCCAAACTTTTATGTAAACTTTTGCGCCATTTCCGTCAGGAATTTTAGGGAATTCCCAATGATCCCATCCCGGAACTCCAAAATCTCTATCAAAATCTTTATCATATTGAGATATTTTTCCGTGATGTTGAATAGCAGCTCCTTTATTCTCTAATTTTTCAAACATTTTAGGAAGAGTTGCTAACCACATTTCTTTTGGTAGAGAAACCTTTGACTTCCATGCATGATCTATGTCACTCCATTTAAATCCGTAATGTTTAATATCATCTTTAAGTGCAAAAGTATCTCCAGAAATATGCATAATATAAAAATTTTCCATGCCTATTCTGAAAAAACGATAATACATGATCTTGGCGCCAATACCCATAGATTTAACTACATCAGCGTCTTCTTCAGTAAATTTTTCGTATAATGTTTCTTTTACTTTTTTCATTAGGCATCATAATGTCCCGGTTTAAAGTAACCTCTAAATTCAGGTTTAATTCTAAAATTTATTACACCTTTATCGTGTGCGTTCCAATTGAAATCACTAAAAAATTCTCCCCACCCTGCATCTTTAATCAATTGATCAGCATACGCGGCTTTATCTCTGAACATCATTCTTTTTCGTTTTCCTTTAGCATCTGGTGGAAAATAAAAATCATTTCCCCAAAAAAGAATTTTGAAATACGATCCCACTAAATGTTGTTTATTTCTTCCAACCGCTGCTGTAACAACAAATTTACGAATATTGCCTTCACTTTTCAAGGTATTAAGAATAAAGTGATGTTTTTTATCTTCAATAAGAATTCCCTTTATAATAGTTTTTGTGTTCAAACCTATTCCCATATCTCTAATAGGATCACCTGCTTCAGAAAATTTTTCATTTATATGTTCTCTAACGATTTTCATTTTCAATAATCATTTTAAGGTGTGTAGGATATTTCAATTCAATATTCCAATCACGTTTAATTTTATCTGCAACTGGTTGATATATGTAATGGTCTTTGTAAGTTACTTTCCAACCTCTTGGAATTTTTGATTCTATTGTTTCTAAAGATACAGGAAAATAATTTTCTCCTACTTCACGTTTCCAGTTTCTTTTATAATCATATTTTAATAACCAGTGAAACAAATTCAAGTAATTCGCATCAATAGGCCCCCAAATTTTTTCAAATGATTTACGATACATATAGTTCTTATAGAATCGAGATGAGAACATTGAGTTAACTTTTTTAAGTTCTTCTGGCGTAGGTTTTAAGTTCATATATTTCTTTGATGGAACCATATCGCGAATAACTACCCATTTAAATTCAGGATTAAACACCTGATTCTTCCAAAAGTTTGTAACAGCATGTCCACCACCATACGAATAAACCTCATGCATTACTGACATAATAGTTACAGCAATTTTATCATATTCTGTTGCCATATAGACAGCTTCTTTCCAACTATCTGTAACTTCTAATTCGGGAAATTTGGAACTAACTAACTGAATCATTCTATCGTCAATGTCATAACCAATAAATTCTTGAATATCAGGATAGGTTTTTCTCATTTGATCTAAGATATAACCATCTGCACAACCAAAATCGATGATGCAATCTGGTTTAATTTTAGAAACAAATCCTACTTTATCCTGAACACCTTTTGACATTTGAGCAGTATATTGGGTTAAATCGGCGATCGCGGACAAACCCACGGAATCCTCATTGAGTATACTTGGTCTATATTCATACAAAGATTCTGCAATTAATTTCATTACTGCCATTTTGTTTTATTTATTCATATTGAATTTTATCTAAAAAACTGTCTCAAAATCACGGGGAGTAAGATATATAAAATAAATAAAAACATATCATGAAAAACATTAATAACGAAGTATTTTTAAATAAGATTATGCAACGCATCAAAAGCGGTGACTTTGACAAGTATTTAACATTACCGTTCATGACACGAGACCTACTTGTTCAAATCATTAAAGGAAGACTTACTAAAAAGATAGACACAGGAGGAACACCAATTCTTAGTGATAATGACTTAAAAGAATGCATAGCAGATGTAAAAGAAACTGCTCTTGGAATTATTGTTCTGTATATTAAGCTTGGGTTTATTGAAAAAACAGAAACTGGATATGAATTTACAGAAAAAGGACATTTAGCAGTTAAAGCAGCATATACATTATGAGCATATTCGATAACATATTCTTCTGGAGAAAAGAACCGGATAAAATTGTTATCCCTTTAAAACCGGGTGTGAAACCCATCGAAAATAAAGTTAATACCATGTGGAGTGATTTAAAACCAATTGATCTTGCAAAGATAGAAGTTGTTCCTTTCCCTGAAAAAGATTTTTTCAAAGAGGAAATAGAAAAAAAACAAATAGTATTACATCATACTGTATCAGGTGATGGTGTAAATGGTGATATACAAACCTGGGAAGATGATCCTCAAGTTGTTGGAACAGCATTCATTATAGATCATGCTGGAACACCTTGGCAGCTATTCTCATCAAAATATTGGGCATGGCATTTAGGAATTGGCAATAAAGCCAGAGATTCACAATCAATAGGAATTGAAATTGATAATTGGGGCTATTTAATCCCAGGTGATGGAACAATAAAACAATTCGGAAAAAATAAAGATGGTTCTCCACACATGGTTCAAACTGTTACCGGCAAATTCTATGCCTATTATGGAAACCCAGTGTTGACAAAGATGGAATATTACCCACAGGGGTTTGGAGGATTTAATTATTATGAGAAATATACAGATGCTCAAATAAGAACCGTCGGTGAACTCCTGTTATACTGGAAACAAAAATATAATATACCTTTAACTTACCACCCAGAGATGTGGGACGTTTCTCAGGATGCCCTTACAGGTAAGCCCGGTGTATGGACACATGTATCATATCGTCCTAAACCCGGTAAAACAGATTGCCATCCACAGCCAGAATTAATTGAAATGTTAAAAGCTTTAGATGGAATTACAATTTAATCTCTATGAAGTTGAATAAATAATAAAAATAAAACTTCATGTCTTTTATCCCATACAAAACTTGGCTTAACGAAAATGCAAAACAAGAAGTAATTGTCATCTTACCGGGTGGATTTAAACCTATGCACATAGGTCATATCGATTTGGTTAAAAGATATGCAGAACACCCAGATGTTAAAGAGGTTAAAGTTCTTATTGGCCCAGGTGTTAGAAATGGAATTGATCAAAATCTTTCATTGAAAATAGCTGAAGAACTTCTTGCCTCTTATGATAATGTTTCTGTAGAAGCAGTTAAATACCCCTCTCCTGTACTTACAGCATACAAATTTATTGAAACCGCTGAACCGGGTGTATACGCTATGGGTGCCGCAAGAAAAGGAAAGGACGATGAAGATTATAAAAGAGTTTTAAAATTTGTTGCCGATTTTCAACCAAATGGAAAATATTTTGAAGGATTGCCTAAAGGCGTAACTGTGATTGAACTTCCTGTTCATACACATCCATTACATTATGAAGGTAGAACTGATGATAAAAACGGAGAACCTATTTCAGCATCAACTTTAAGAAGAGATATTTTAAATGATGATTATGAAAACTTTAGAACAAATTACCCAGGATATGATGATAAAGTTACACAAGATATATGGGATATGTTAAAGCCTGTAATGGTTGAAGCAGATATTCCGGAATATGATGACGTAATAAATGAAAATATAAAAGAAGAATATTGCAAGTGCGACGAAAATCATTGTTTTTGGGACTATATGAATCAAGGCTTTGGAAAAGCAGTATCTTGCGCAAATGGTTGTTGGATGGAAAAGGATAAAAAAATAAATTGGAAAGCATATTACTCCAGAATATATCCAGAACAATATAAAGCATTTTGTGATGATGTAAAATCTGGTCACAAATATTATCCAGCATATAGAGAAAAATTAAAAGAAGATTCAGTAACTCCGACCGTTAATAAACACATGACGCACGCGGAAGATCTTGTAATTGTAAGTGGTATTGAAGGATTAAATTGGGTAGTAAATATGTTTAAAGCTTTATATCAAAAGCTTAAAAGTGATACGGATAAGGACAAAGTTACATTATCTGTAAAATTTGATGGAGCACCATCTGTATTTGTTTGGTCAAAATTCCCAGGAATGGAAGGTTCAGGATTAGCAATTAAAGCTTTATTTGCTAAGAATCCTAAAATAATGTATAATGATAAACAGGTCGATCAATACTATAGTGAACAAAAAGATCTTGCTTTTAAACTTAAATTTTTACTTAAATATTTACCTTCATTGAAAGTTCCTGAGAATGAAATTTGGCAAGGAGATTTCTTGTTTGATAAAACAACTTTAACTTCTGATGATGAACACTATTCATTTCATCCTAATACGATAGTTTATAAAGTAGATAAAGATTCAGAAATAGGCAAAACAATTGCAAAAGCTGATATAGGCGTGGTTTGGCATACAAGATATGAGGGATCATCATTAGAAAATATTAGTGCCAAATATAATACAAAAACCTTAGAACTTCAAGAAAATCCTAAAGTTTTTATGACAGATCCGTATATTGCATCAATGGCCGGTATCGTAACACTTACCGATAATGAATGTTCTCAATTTGAAGAAGAAATTTATGAAATTGAAACTACGGCTAAAAACTTAGCTAAATCTCAAGCATATAAAAAGATAACTGATGATAAGGATTTAATAGCTGTATTCCAAATTTTTCAAAATTCTTTGATACGTGATAATGTTCATGTAGATGATGCTGAAGAATATTTAAACAAATTTGTAGAATTTGTAAATAAACGTTTTGACAAAGAAGCTGCTACAAAGAAAACAGAAAAAGCAATTTCAGCTATAAATCAAAAGAAATCTGAATTTAATCAAAAATTTGAAGACGAAGAATTCTTTAATGAGTTTCAATTAATCGTTTCTTTAATATTGGGCATTTCTGATATGAAGAAATTGTTTATCAAAAAGTTAAACAATTTAGGAAAATTTGAAACTTATTTACAAACGAATAGTAGAAGATTTCTTTCTACAGATCAAGAAGGATTTGCAGTTTCAGATATCTCAGGAAACATTGTTAAGTTGGT